>ERZ827101.1928-NODE-1928-length-20770-cov-2.853295_pt1 | contig 20770 bp, 15 predicted proteins | sample MGYA00519869_ERZ827101 | MGnify/ENA primary metagenome ERZ827101 (study PRJEB31778, sample SAMEA3449256) | human gut metagenome | biome: human gut; feature: human-associated habitat; material: faeces | place: United Kingdom | collected 2010/2012 ...
CAATTTGAGGGCATGTCCTCAACGCCGTTCACCTACGAGCAGTACGAAGCGACCCACCGCCGCTGATGATTTGGTAACTGCCGCCCGCCACGACGAGGGCCGTCTCGGCCTGGATGCCATCGTTTCCCGCCTCAATAGTAAAGACGCCGCCGTCGAGTGCGATCCAGCCTTTGTCCGCATCGGTGTCGTTGTTGGCTTTGAGACCGTCCCCGCCGGCCGTGACCGTAATCGTCCCGCCGCGCACGCTGATGGAATCCTTGCCGCGGATCCCGTCATGGGCCGCGTTGACGGTGATGCTGCCGTCTACGATCACAAGGTCGTCCTTGGAGGCGATCCCGTTGTTGTAGCGCCCGGTTACCGTCAGCGAGCCGGTGCCGTTGATGGTCAGATCCTCTTTGCTGAACAGCGCGGCGTTCGGTTCGTCCTCTCCGGCCGCGTAGGTGTAGGTCTCGGCATCGGTCAGGGCGTTTACAGTGCCGTCCGCCAGGGTGAGGATCACGCGGCCGGCCTCTTTGATATAGAGCGGCGCGCCGTCCTGGCAGCTCAGGTCGGCCCCGTCTAGGACCAGCTTCACGGTAGCCTCCTTGCCTGCCTCCACTACCACCTGGCCGTCGGTCAGGGTTCCCTGGAGGACATAGATACCGTCTTTGGAAATCGTCAATACCTTCCCGGCCGCCGCTGCGCCCGGCCCCGAAATCGAAAACGCGCTGCCGTCAAGGGAGACGACAGTCGCCGCCTCTTCCGCCCACTGATCGTCCAGATCCTCGTCCGTGTACCGCTCGGGATCCACCGAGACGGTCCCGCCGGACGCGTTTCCGGACGCAGTCCCCGTTATCCCGCCGGAGCCGGCCCCGTCTGAGGAAGCGTTCCCGCCCCGCTTGCAGCCCGCCAGGGCAACAGCAAACGTCAGAAGCAGCGCGGCACCCATTTGTTTCCGTATCCGCATCAAAAAGCCCTCCCGTCACAATTCTTCCCGGTCGGATGCCAGCCTGCCGCAGGAAATGGTCAGATTCCCATTGCGGCAACGCAGCTCGTCAAGAAATGCCTTCTGCGCGGCGGGGGACTTCAGGCGCACCTGATAGGTCAGCTCATAAAGGCTGCCCATGTTGGTGGTCTTTACCCGGATGAGCTCCGCCGCTTGGGTGTATTGATCGAACAGATCATCGAATAGCCCCTCATAATCCAAACTTTCCGGAATCACGATCCGCAGCAGGCTATCCCCCTGGCGGGATTCACCGAACCTGGTGGCGTTGAGCAGCAGCAGCGCCGCCCCCACCACCAGGAAAAACAGGAACCCGAACAGCAGATACCCCATGCCGGTGGCCAGGCCGATCGCCATGGCGAAAAAGATGCAGCCGATTTCCTTGGCACTGCCCGGAACCGAACGGAAACGGATGAGACTGAAAGCCCCTGCCACGGCTACCCCGGTGCCGAGATTGCCGTTGACCAGCATGATGACCAGCTGCACCATGGCGGGCAGCAGCGCCAGGGTAATCACAAAGCTCTTGGAGTAGTGGCTGCGGTGCATATAAATCAGAGCCGTCCCCAGTCCCAGCAACAAGGAAACCGCGGTACAGATGAGGAACAGCACTGGGGTCAGCCCGCTTTGGAGGATGCTTCCGGCAAACGTGTCGAACATAAAGGGATCCTTCCTTCCTTGGTGGATTCCGGGAACAGGTGTTCCCGGTAGCAGGTGCCGTATTTGGAGACCGATACAGGATAGAGCGCAAACGAATCGAGCAGGCGGGAGAGCCACAGGGGCATGGAGCCCGGCAGCTTGATTTCCATGACGACGGTGCCGTCTGGGAACAGGAGAGCGCCCTCGTCTCCGAAGGACAGATCGAGATGGTCGGCGCGGTAGCGGATCCGCTCGTCGAACGTAATGCGCACGCCGGGATCGGCCCTGTCGAAGAGGGCCGTCCGGTCATAAGCGAGGTAGGCCGCCGGCTGGAGGGGCCGGCATCGGGTAAACCAGTCGATTTCCTCGAGCACCTGGCAGGAGGGATGGGGTTTTTCTCCTGTACGCATATAGCGTGCGGCCGTTTCCAAGGGAAGAGGTACCCGCCGTTTGAACACCTCCCCTTTATATTTCTTTTTCAGCTCCAGGTAGACCGTATCGGACGCTTTTGGGATGCCATATCCGCGCAGCCTCAGTTTCTCCTTATATACCGGCTTTTCCAGGCTGGCACGGATCAGGTCGTAGGCCGGCGTGTCGTAGTACAGGCTTCCAATGGTGTATTGCCCGTAGGCGTCGGGCTCCGCATACTCCCGCAGCGCGGCGAGGAACGGACGGAACCGGCCGGCACTCAGGCGGTATTTCAGTTCCATTCGTTTGAAGACGGTCGGGCTGCCGCTCATAGGCCATCACTCCTGTCGAAAAAGGGAGGGAATCCCCTCGGTGTGGAGACTATCATACCGCAAAAATCTGAAACCAGCCTGAAAAACCCCTTTCAGATTCATTTCAGATTCTTCGGGTATTCTAAGGGCAGAAAAGCCCTCGGCCCCTGTTGCATCCGGCAGGGATTTGTGTCAAGATAGAGATGGGCCGTTGAAAAGAGGTCCGGAACGCGACTCCAAAACCAAGGATTATACAGAAAAAGGGGGGCCGCCCCCCGAAACTCAGAACCAACCTGTTCGCAAAAGGCTCGGATATGCCGACGCCGCCGAATGGAGGAGGCTATTCACCATGCGTGTCCTGATCGTGGAAGATGAGAAACGGCTGGCTGAGGCGCTCGGACAGCTGATGAAGGAGCAGAGGTACGCGGTCGATCTGGTCTATGACGGCGAGGATGGCCTCGCGTACGGCCGGAGCGGCCAGTACGACGTCATCGTGCTCGACGTTATGCTGCCGCGGATGGATGGGTTTGAGGTGGTCCGCCGCCTCCGGCGGGAAAAGATTGCCACTCCCGTCCTGCTCCTGACCGCGAGGGACGAGGTGCCCGACAAAGTGGCGGGGCTCGACTGCGGCGCCGACGATTACATGACCAAGCCCTTTTCACCCGAGGAGCTCCTCGCGCGGGTGCGCGCCCTTTCCCGGCGGCAAGGGGATGTAGTTCTCGAGGAAATGCGGTTCGCGGACCTCGTGCTGAACCTGTCCACCTACACCCTTCACTGCGCCGCCCGTTCGGTCCATTTGGGATTCAAGGAATTCGAGGTGCTCCGCCTCCTGATGGCGAATCCCGCCGTCTTGGTACAGAAGGAAGACCTCCTGACCCGGGTATGGGGATATGAGTCGGGTGCGGAGGACAACAACGTGGAAGCGTATATCTCCTTTCTCCGCAAGAAATTCACCTTTCTCGGATCCCGCGTGGGGATCGCCACCGTCCGTCGGGTCGGATACCGGCTGGTAGAGGGGGAAATCGGATGATCCGGAAGCTGCGGCGGAAATTTGTCTTGATCAATATGCTGTTCGTCAGCGCGGTGCTTCTGGCGGTTTTCGCGGCGCTCTGCCTGTCGACCTATCGCCAGATCCGCACCGACAGCGACGAGGCCCTCACCCGTGCCCTCGCCATGGATACCGCTGGGGGCAAAGCCCCGCCCCGTTTTGAGATGGGGGAGAGGAAGCCGGACAGGCACACGCCTTTCCTGCCGGTTTTCTGTGTCCGGACGGGGGCGGACGGCGCTGTCTCCGACATCTACGGGGAGACGGTGAGCGTCACCGACGAAGAAGCCGCGCAGGCCGTCTCCCTTGCCTTCGCACACGGAGGCAAAACGGGTGTGCTCTCCGGGCTCGGACTGCGGTTTTTGAGGGAGGAAACCCCTGCGGGTACTACCTTTGCTTTTGTGGATCTGAGCAGCGGCAGATCCACCATGCAGCGGCTGCTGCTGACTTCACTGCTCGTTGGGATCGGCGGGCTCACAGCGTTTTTTGTCATCAGCCTGTTTCTCTCCGCCTGGGCACTCCGTCCGGTGGAACGCGCCTGGGAACGGCAGCGGCAATTTGTCGCCGACGCCTCCCACGAGCTCAAAACACCCCTAACTGTCATTCTTGCCAACACCGGCATCCTGCTCTCCCATCGGGAGGACACCATCAATGCCCAGCGGCAGTGGGTGGAAAACACCAAGGAGGAAGCCGGCCGGATGAAAACCTTGGTAGACGAGCTGCTTTTTCTGGCGAGGGCCGACACGGCCCACACCCCGGCTATGCTTCCCTTGGATCTGAGCGACGTGGTGATGAGCCGTCTGCTCCCCTTTGAATCAGTGGCGTATGAACAGGGACTGACGTTGGACAGCCGGGTTGCCCCCGGCATCACCGTCACGGGGGATGCCGGGCAGCTCGGACAGCTGACCGCCATCCTGCTGGACAACGCCTGTAAATACGCCGACCGGGAGGGTCGGGTGCTCCTCACCCTTGATACCGCCCAGTCCATGGCCCGGCTGCGGGTGCACAATACCGGCGTCCCCATTCCGCCCGCGAGGCTCGAGCACCTGTTCGAGCGGTTTTACCGGGCGGACGATTCCCGTTGCCGCGAAAAAGGTGGCTACGGGCTTGGGCTTTCCATCGCGCAGAGCATCGTGGAAACCCACAAAGGAAAAATTACGGTCCGCAGCGGGGAGGAGGGGACGGTTTTTACCGTCCTGCTTCCCCTGAACCGGCAAAGTGGGTGATACGGTTAATAAAAGCTGGGATCGGCCTTGAAGCACACACCTGAAATTCGGCTGTATGATAGGCAAACCCCGCTTTGGGGGTGGTTGGACCGCCGGGGGGAGTCCCGGAGAAAGGCGCGCGGGGGAAATGGAAACAACCAGTGGCGGATGCAACGGCCCGAAAGGTCTCTCCGGACTTCTCAAGAACCGCTATGGCGGGACTTAAGCCTATAATAACCGTCGTATCAAAACAACGCTCAAAGGGCTTGACGTCTGCTGCTCACAGACGTCAAGCCCTTCGTTCCGGCCGTCTTTTCACTCTGGCTTTTTCGGATCCATTTCTGCCCGACCAGCCCGGCTTGAAAAAAACAGATGCTGTCTCGGCTCAAAAGCAGGCATGCCCGGGCCAGCGGGCGACGGAGCCGAGTTCCTCTTCGATACGCAGCAGGCGGTTGTATTTCGCGACCCGTTCGCTCCGGCTCGGCGCGCCTGTTTTGATCTGCCCCGCCCCCATCGCCACGGCCAGGTCCGCGATGGTCGTATCCTCGGTTTCCCCCGAACGGTGGGAGACCACCGCCGTGTAGCCGGCTTTCTGCGCCATCCGGATGGCGGCCATCGTCTCGGAAAGGGTCCCAATCTGGTTGAGCTTGATCAGAATCGAATTGCCGCAGCGGGTTTCGATCCCCTTTTGCAGGCGTTCGGTATTGGTGACGAACAAATCGTCCCCGACGAGCTGCACCCGGTCGCCAAGCTGCGCAGTCAGACGCTGCCAGCCCGCCCAGTCCTCCTCGTCCAGGGCATCCTCGATGGACCGGACAGGGTATTGGCTGCTCAAGGCTTTCCAGTGTTCGATGAGCGCGTCAGCCGTGTAGGTGCGGCCGGATTTTGGCAGACAGTATCCGCCCTCACCTTTCCACTCGCTCGAGGCCGCATCCATCGCCAGCACGAAATTCTCACCCGGCCGATAACCAGCCGCCTCGATGGCGCGGAGCAGGAAATCCAGCGCCTCCTCGTCGCTTTTCAGGTCGGGGGCAAAGCCGCCCTCGTCCCCCACCGCGGTGGACAATCCTTCCTTTTTGAGCAGGGCGGCGAGATGGTGGAACACCTCGGTACACCAGCGCAGCCCCTCCCGGAACGAGGGAGCGCCCACCGGCATGATCATGCATTCCTGCACATCCATATTGTTGGCCGCATGAGCGCCGCCGTTGAGGATGTTCATCATCGGCACCGGCAGTGTATCGGCGGCGGTGCCCCCCAGAAAGCGGTACAGCGGCAGATGCAGCTCATTCGCTGCCGCATGGGCGCAGGCTAAGGATACAGCCAGAATAGCGTTCGCGCCGAGACGGGATTTGTCCCCGGTGCCGTCGAGCTCCAGCAGGATACGGTCGACAGCCGCCGTGCATGAGGCGTCCTGCCCAACCAGGGCTTCCCGGATCCGGGTGCTGATATGGCCGGCCGCCGTCAGCACCCCTTTTCCTCCGTAGCGGCCGGGATCCCCGTCCCGAAGCTCCAGCGCCTCAAAGCGGCCGGTGGAGGCGCCGCTGGGCACGGCCGCCCGCCCGCGCCGTCCGCCAGCCAGGATCACCTCCGCCTCTACCGTCGGATTCCCGCGGGAATCCAGGATTTCGCGTCCGTGGACGTCCTCAATCTGTAAATGCATCCGTATCTTCTCCCTTTCCATGTGCCTATCGGCAGACATATCATGCGCGGCGTTAGTATGCCCCTCCAGCCGCCTTTTATGAGAAGGCGGACGGCAGTCCCGGACCTGGCGCCGCGAAACGGCCATACCAGCCCCCCTCCCATAAAAAAAGCGGCCTTTCCAACCGGAAAGGCCGCGCTGAGAGATGCAGACGATATTGGTCCGGAAATCAGTCCGGCTCGGTGGGAGGCGGCGGGGACTCCCACATGCCTCCGTCAGGAGAACCGGAATCCGCCCCCGGCGCTGTCCCGGCGTCCAGGGGGGTGTTCCCATCCGGGAATGCCGGTCCCGCCCCTGACGGAGGGCCGGCGTATGGAGCATTCCCTCCTCCAGCGGCCGGGGGACGCAGGCTGTCCGGCGAGGGGATATCGAACCGGGCAAACAGACGCGCGTCCCGTTTCCGCTGCAGCCGGATATGGGTCAGGATCGCGAGCAGGATCACGAGGCACAGGCTGATGCCGCTGAACAAGATCCCGGCCCACAGCCCCTGAGGGGTATAGCGCAGCTCAACCGTGTGCTCGCCCGCCGGCACGTCGAAGGCCAGGAAGGCCTCGGACACGCCGTAGGTTTCCACAGGCGTCCCGTCCACCTTGACCCGCCAGCCCGGATCGTAGGGGATCGAGGTGAAGAGGGCGCCGCCCTCCGACCGGACCGTCCCCAGAATATGGCTGTCCGTGAAGGAGGTGACCTCCAGCCCGCCGGCCTTCAGCGTGTCGATGGCGTCGCGGTAGACGTCCTGGTTGAGGGTGGCGACAAAGAAGTTGCCGGTACAGGACATCTCCGCCGATACCGTCATGGTCAGCTCGTCCCCTTCTTTGAGTACACCGGCGTCGATGATATAGGCTTCCCGCGGGCTGACCGACCAGGTCGAGCCGTTTGCCGAGACCTGGATGGTCTTGGCCGCGCCGCAGTCCGCGTAGACAAAGGTCTGCCCGCCGCTTCGCAGGGTGACCTTGAAGGTGCCGTTCGCCTTGCCGTCGGCGGCGTAGAGATTGATCGCGGTGGCCGACGTGTTGTTGATTCCCGCGCCGACGGGATGAAGGGTAAACAGCTCCCGGCTGTCCCCAGTCATGGCCTTGAACAGGGTGTTCTGGGAGGTAAAGGGATAATAGTAGGTATATTGCCAGTCCTTGACCGCCGCGTCGGTGACAAACCCGAGGGGCAGGGCATCGGGGTTCTCATACACATAATAGTTGACCCCGTTGTGGCTGATGGGTTCCCGGTAGACGAGCTGGTCGTGGGAGGTGAGCTCGGCGTTCATCACCAGGTAGCGGATCCCGAGCAGGGAATCGACCGTGGGGACGAAGGAGCGGTAAAGGTGGCTGTTGACACCGTTGATCGCGTAGCCCAGGGCTCCCATCGTCCGGGTAGTGGTGTAATAGTTGCTCGAGGAAAAAACGGTGATCCCCCGGTATCCGAACAGCGCTGTGTCCACACAGGTGCGACGGGGAAGCAGCTCCATGCGGTAGAATTCCTTCCCCATTTCGCTGTCGCCGAGCTGCTCCGCCTTCGCCACTGCCTGACGGATCGTCTCGGTGGCATCGTTGTCCACATAGTTGCCGTGGGAGGTATAATGCTCCTGGGAATCCAGCTTGCGGAAGGCTCCGCCCGCATGGAACAGCATTTCCCCCGTCACGACGAGGCAAAGCAGGGCATAGGCGATACGGACCCGCGGAATCTTCCGCCGGGCGACGAGAGCCAGCACCGCAGCATAAACCGCCAGCAGCAGAAGGCTGACATAGATGACCTCAAAGCCGTACGCCTTGTCCCCGAAATGCTCTTCCACCATCAGATAAGCGAGCAGGGCGGCAAACGACGCCCCGATTTGCTTGAAGGTGACCGCGCGCAGGTGCTGGAGCGTTTCAAACGCGATGAGGAGGAGCACGAAGCTGTACAGGAAGGAGAAGCGGTAGGGCAGGTCGTTCGGAAAATGCAGGCCGTGCCAGAAAAGGTTGGCGAGATTGATGGTACAGCTGAAGCCCAAGGCGGCGAAGAGCCCGATATACGCCACCCGCCGGCGCAGCGGGATGGCTTTCAGGGTAGCAAAAATCGGCAGCAGCAGGACGGCGAGCAGTCCGCAATAGATATTGGGCAGGTTCCCCGACCGGATGGTGGGAGTGGTGCCGTAGAGATTCCGTCCGAGCAGGCCGAACATGTCGAACATGGAGGTCAGCTCCGGCGGCTTGGCCCCCGCGGCGGAGGTATGCCCGAGCGCCAGGAACACCGGCACGAGCAGAAACATCGCCAGCCCGCCCGCGAGTAGGGAGCCCACGGCGAACCGGGCAAACCCGAGCGCCTGCCGCTCGGCCCGGCGCTTTTTCCGGAATACGTAGACCAGATAATACAGCACCAGGAAGACACAGAGCATGAAGCCGATGTAATAATTGGCGATCAGCGCGTAGGCAAGGGGCAGGATATACCACAAGTACCGCCCGGTCCGCATCATCTTTTCGAAGCCCAGGATCACGAGCGGCAGAACCATCACGACATCCAGCCACATGATGTTCCAGGAATACGCGATCATATACATCATCAGCGCGTACATCACGGATACCATGGGGACGGTGATGTTCCGGCGGCGGTAGACGCTCTGCACGCAGGCGGCGAAGAAAGCGCCGGCAAGCGCGTTTTTGAGCAGAGTGATGACGAGGATCCCCTCGGCGAGAAGATGCTCCGGGAAGAAGACCAGAAGGAGGTTGAAGGGGCTGGCCAGGTAATAGCCGAACAGGGAGACGAAATTGATGCCGAGCCCCACTTCAAAGGAATAGAGTGGACTGCCGCCGGTCAGGATCATCTCCCGCAGGCGGGCGAGAAGCGGCGCGTATTGGTGATGCATGTCGACGATCATGCCGGTTTTGTCCCCGAGGGGCCACATGCCGAGAAAGGTGTAGGCCAGGCACATGCAGGCAAGCGACAGGACCCCCGACACCACCGGATAGAACCAGACGCCGTGTTTCACCGGCCGGTCCCTCCGGCCCCGCATAGCCTCACTTAGAAAAACGGCGAACAAAAACCCGAGGATAAGGGCCGTACCCAGGACATAGACGGATTTGCGCAGCAGGTTGTCCGACGGAACGCCGTCTTTATCGTACCAAAGCATCACCACGACCAGCATTGCGCCAAGCAGCGCCGCGGCACCGGCCAGGGTCAGACGTATGGCCTTGTGGGACAAGGGGGAATCCTCTCGTTGCATACTCCGCTCACACTCCGTCTATCCAAAATAACGGCGTCCGGACCGGACGCCGGATCGGTATGGCAGTGTCGCCAATCCGTCCGTTTGTTGCACATATCTTATGGAAACAGGCCGGACGGCAGCCTTATCTGCCTTTGGCCGTCCATTTTGGGGCTCCCATTTGCAAAAGCCATTTCATTTATTATACCATAGCGGCCGCGCCGGGGCAATGCTCATCCTGACGGGCGGTTTTGACAAAAAAAGGCGGCGGGCCTCCGGCAAGATGGCGGAGAATGGCACCGCAACGTGAAATAAGATCACATTTAAAAAAGGGGGTCCCCTTGATTTTGGATGAAAAACCGAGTACGCTGTAGAAAACGAAAGAGAGGGGTGCTGGTTTTGGCCGGAAAGAGGGGACGGCCCACCGACAGCCGCAAGGAGATCCGGATTACGGTGCGGATCGACGCAAGGGTAGCAGAAGCCCTTGACGCCTACTGCAAAAAGTGGGCAGTAACTCGGGCGGAAGCGATCCGGCGGGCCATTCTTCGCCTCTGATGCGGATACGGGGCGGGAATGCACGCGAAACAATAGGAGACAACCCGACGGAAGGAGATGGCAACCGCCATCTCCTTCTGGTATAAATACAGAAAAACGTGGATTTTATTCACAATTGAAACATTTGGGACTGGTATCCCGACCTGACACACGCGGGCCACAGCAACGGCCCGGGTGTGTCTTTTTTCGTCCGACGACACGACCGCCCCCTGGACGCGGCACAAATAAGCGGCTGCCCGTGTGCAGCCCCAGACCATTCCATGAAAAAGGCCGCCGGCAGTGTGGAACGTCCGACAAAGTTTCCCTTGACAGGAAGGTCCTGGAATGATACAGTACAAGTGTACTAATACGCATAGGACACATAGTACATGTAAGGAGGTGTCCCATGTTCCACATTGATCCCTTGTCCCGCAAGCCGGTGTATGAACAGATCATCGACCAGATGGAGCGGTTCGTGCTGACCGGCCTGATGAAGCCGGGCACCCAGCTCCCTTCGGTGCGCAGCCTGTCCATGGAACTGTCCATCAATCCGAACACCATTCAGAAAGCCTATTCGGAGCTGGACGCCCGCGGGGTGATTTATTCCGTACCGGGCATCGGCTGTTTTGTGTCGGAAAATGCCGTGGCCCTGTTGGGTGAATACCGGAGGGAAAAACTGGGGGCGCTCAATAAACTGCTGCAGGACCTGGCTTTGGCCGGGATTGCGAAAGAGGAAATCCTGCGCTGCGTCGATCAGGCCTATCCGCACTATCGGGAAGGCCCGCCGCAGCCGTAAGGTACCCTATCATATCGGGGCGCCAAAAGATCCGGCTGGAAAAGACCCTTTCCAGCCGCTACGAGAGAGGAGTGGCTGCTATCATGATTAAGGCGGAAAACCTCACCAAATCCTTCGGTGATTTCGTCGCCCTCAGCGGCATCACCTGTTCCATCCCCCAGGGCTGTATCTATGGGATGGTCGGGTCCAACGGCGCGGGCAAATCGACCTTTCTGCGTCTGGTCACTGGGGTGTATAAGGCGGATGCCGGAACCGTCTGCATCGACGGGGCGCCGGTGTTCGACAACCCGGCCGTGAAAAACCAGATGGCCTATGTGCCCGATGAGCTCTATTTCCTGTCGGGCTCCAGTATGGACCGGATGGCGGGGCTGTACGCCGCGATTTATCCCCGCTTCGACCGGGAGCGGTACCGCAGCCTGACCGCGGCGTTCCGGCTGGATCCCCGGAAGTCCCTGAACACCTTTTCCAAGGGGATGCGCCGGCAGGCGGCGACCATTCTCGCGGTTTCCACCCGGCCCCAGTACATTTTCTTCGACGAGACCTTCGACGGCCTGGATCCGGTCATGCGCAACCTCGTCAAAAACCTGATTACCCAGGATGTGCTCGAGCACCAGGCCACCGCCATCATCACCTCCCACTCCCTCCGGGAACTCGAGGATACCTGCGACCAGCTGGCGCTGCTGCACAAGGGCGGCCTCGTCCTGGAAAGCGACATCCAGAACCTGAAGACCTCCCTGTTCAAAATCCAGATCGCATTTTCCGGGGATTTCGGCCGGGATTCCTTTGACGGCATCGACATCCTGCATTTCAGCAAACGGGGATCGGTCGCCAGCATGATCGTGCGGGGCGGCCGGGAGGAAACCGTCAGCCGGCTCCAGGCCATGATGCCCATCCTGCTCGACGTGCTCCCTCTCTCCCTCGAGGAAGTTTTCACCTATGAGATGGAAGCCCTCGGCTATGCGTTTCAGGATGTTCTCGACGCGTAAGCCGTCCGGTCCCAGGACCGACCGATACCGGGGAAGAGAGCCCCGGCCTCTGGAAAGGAATGAGTGTGATGAAAAAGAACTGGTTTAGCCTGCGACTCTACCTGGAGGGGATCCGCCAGCTGCGCCTGATCGGGATTATGGGGATGGTGATCCTGAGCCTGGAGGCGATTCTCATCCCCGTCGGCCGGCTGGTGAACATCCGGGAGATGCGCCATTTCACGTCGAGCTCCATTACAAAAACGCTGCTCAATTTCCCGGAAATGCATCCGCTCCTCGTGCTGTGTTTCTGCGTGCTGGCTCCGCTGATGGTGCTCTATCTGTTCCACTTCCTCAACAAGCGGAACGCGAGCGATTTCTATCACGCGATTCCCGAAACACGGCTCTGCCTGTACATCAGCTTTTTTGCCGCCGTCGTCACCTGGCTCCTCGCCATTATTGTGCTGACGTCTTTCTTATCGGTGGCGATTTTCCTGTGCTTCCCGGTTTATTTCTCCGTCAACCTGATGAGCGTGCTGGTGATGTGCTTCAACGTATTCGCCGGCAGCCTGCTCGTCGCGGCGAGCGTAGCGGTCGCCATGTGCGTCACGGGGACCATTTTCACCAATATCATCGTCTCTCTGATGATCATTTTCATACCCCGGCTGCTCATTTACATGCTGGTGACCAGCGTGACCTCCAGCCTGCCCCTGGTCTCCTCGGCCGATTTCATCCCTCTGCTCGATATCGGATACAACGTCCCGGTCGGCACGGTCGTGATGCTCGGGAGCGGCGGCGTCCTGAGCAACTGGCAGAGCGGGGTCTATACCCTGGTGCTCGCGCTGGTCTATACGGTCTGCGCGGCGCTGCTGTTCCGGGTGCGCCGCAGCGAGGCGGCGGGACAGGCGGCGCCCAACCGGATCCTACAGGCCGTCTACCGCCTGGTTCTCGCCATGGTCGTCTGTTCCTTCGCCTGCTACAGCATTTTCCAGGGCATTATCAACCGGTCCCAATATGCAAGCACCAGCTACGGCATATATGAATACATCGTGCTGTATGTCATCGCACTGGTGGTGTTCTTCCTCTATGAGCTGATCACTACCCGTAAATGGAGGAACCTGGCCCGCGCGATCCCCTCACTGCTGGTTCTCATCCTGCTCAACGCCGCCCTTGTCGGCGGGATGACCGGACTGTACCGGTCGGCGCTTTCCTTTGCCCCTGCGGCGGACGACATTTCCTCGATCCGTATCCTGTCAAACGGCCGGAACAGCAATTATTTCGCCGCCCGGACCGAGCATATCCCCATTACGGACGAGAACGCACGCAGCGTCGTTTCCCGTCAGCTGAGTACGGCGTCGAAGCTCTTGGGACGCTCCCGGGAGAGTTATTCCCGCTATACCGAACAGGCAACCGTCATCCGTGTAGCGATCCGCAGCCGCGGCATCACCCATGTGCGCAACATTCCGATGCGGGAAGAGGATCTGGAGGTACTGGCCCGGCCTCTTGCCGATATCGAAGAATACCGCAACATCTATCAGCAGCTTCCCCGGATCGGTCAAAACTCCACGACCGTCAGCCTGAGCAGCTCGTCCCTGTCCGACTACGCCGTGCGGGAGGTTTACAATACCCTGTGCGATGAAGTGGCCTCCATGCCGTTCGAAAAATGGTATCCCCTCATGGCGGCGCAGAACAACCAGAGCTTCTATTATGGTTATTATTCGGCCGATATCGCACAGAAAGGGGACGGCCGTTCTCTCGATGTCCTGCATATTTCGACCGCGCTCGGCACCGACCGTTATTCCTTCGCCATACCGCTGAATATCGCGCTGGAGAAAACCTGCAACACCTATCTCCGGCTGTTCCGGGAGCGCACGGGAAGCCAGCCGGACCAGTCAGCCATCCTCAAGGCCCTGGCCGAGGGGAAATGGTCGGATGGGGACAGCCTGACGGTGACAGGCTACAACATCAACGGCTGGACCGGCACCACCCTGAGCGCCTACACGCTGATATCCCACAGGGCAGAGGCGGCGGCCTTCGCCAGTGATCTGATCGACTACGCCGACAAGGAGCTCGACGTGACGAAGCCGCTCTATTACATCGTCCTGCAGCAGCAGGTCTGGGCCGACCGGTATGGGGGCTCCTACACCCAGTATGCCGCCTACTTCCAGGCGGGCAGTCCCGAGGCCGCCGCGCTTCTCGAGCTGGGGGACAAAAACACCTCTGATATCGGCTATGCGGCAAAGGGCTCCGCCGTGTATCAGAGCCAAAACACAACCCACGTGGTCTGGCAGGAATAGCCCCACACCGGCCGCGGTTCCATATCCCGGATCCAGACACCCCATATGAGACCGCCTGGGTCCATCCCTTGAGGCAGATAAGGAAAGCCCCCTCAGACGAGGGGGCTTTTTGTTGGTTGCCCAAGGCTGTGCATCAATCTGTGAGCACGCAGCTCCATCAGTCGAACAGCGGGACTCCGCCGTCCATGAGGACCTGCTGCACCTTCCGGACGTCGAGGCGCCGTGGGGAGGTCCCCTGCGTTGCGGAAAGGGCGGCGGCAACGCCGGCCGCTTCTCCCATCGCCATGCAGATGTTCATCACCCGATAGGAGGAATGTGCTTTGTGTGTCCCCGATATACAGCGCCCCGCCGCAAGCAGATTCTCCACCCCACGGGGAAGGAAGCAGCGGTACGGGATGTCGTAAGGCCGGGTGGAGCGCGCCTCCTCGAGGCTTTCCGCTTGGCCGCCCCCGGCGGGATTGTGGGTATCGAAACAGAAATTGGCCCGGTGGACCATCACATCGGGGAAAGTCCTGCCCGCGGAGATATCGTCCTCCGTCAGGGTATAGTCCCCTTCGATCCGCCTGGTTTCGCGGAAGCCGGGGACATCGGCGCTGTCCAGGATGAAGGCGTTTTCAAATCCCGGGATCCGACGGCGCAGGAAGGACAGCACCTGCCCCATCTGCCCGCGAAGCCCTAAATCGGCCGCGGCGATGTCGGCTGTACGCACCCCGTTTACCCGACAGAGCTGGGTGGCGTTGACCATCCGCTCCCCCGGCTTTCCGCCGCCGTACAAACGGACGATGGTGACGTCGGGCGGCAGCTCGCCATTCCGGCTGGCTTCCTCACACAGGGCCAGATAACTCTGCCCGCCGATGGGTGTGTCGTCCGACTCATGGGTACAGGTGAGATCCGACTCCACCCCACCGATGGTGAACAGGATAGACGCCGGCTGCGTGAGCCCATCCGCTGTCCGGCCGACGGTACAGGGAACGCCCGCCAGGGCGCAAAGCGCCCCGTCCCCGGTCGCGTCCACCGCTACCCGGCAGGACAGCATCCCGAGGCCCTCCGGCGTGGAGGCCACGATGCCGCTCAACCGGTTCCCCTCCATCCGGACGTCCACCGCCTGCGTCTGCAGGTAGAGGACGACACCCGCCTGGTCCAGCCAGCGGGCCAGGGAGAGCTTGGCGTCCTCCACGCTGTGGGGGAGGCATTCTCCGCCGGTCCCCAGCAGATTGCCGATCTCATCCTTCAGCGTGCCGTTCGGGACAATGCCCATACAGGTGGTGACATGCCCGAGGGTGAGGTTCCCTCCCACCGCGCCGAACCGTTCGAGCAGCGCCGTGCGCGCCCCCTGCCGGGCGGACGCCACCGCGGCGCACAGGCCCGCCGGCCCCGCCCCGGCCACGATCACGTCAAAATCCTGCCAATGCGGTATTTCCCGTTTATACAAATAACTGTCCATCCCGGTCGCCTCCCTACAGGGCTACTGTACCACGAACCCGTCTGATACACAACGGAAACCGGGAATTCTGCAAATTCGGACACCGATAACCTAAAATCCGGACAGCCGGGGAGCCAGCCAACAGCCTGCCCGCCGCCGGCCCAGTCCTTACGGGACTCTTTTCACCGCCTGTTTTCGGCCGCATCGGCGTAGCGGCCTCCGAACACGACGCCGCCCTGCTGTTCATAGGACGGGATATGTGTCTCGGCCTCGAGCAAAAACGCGGCGTTCCGGCCGCGTTCGTAATACCGCTGTTTGATCAGTTCCAGGTCCCGGCGGTATTTGGGGACCTCCATCGCGCATACCCGCATGAGCAGCAGCCGGTCCAGGGACACGATCCGGAGCCCCCCCTCGTCCAGGGCGCCCTGCCCCAGAAACGCGTAGTCCAGCAAGGCGATGCTCCTCCAGATCTCGAACACGCCCAGCACGACGCCCAGATCCCCATAGATGTCCTTGCGCGAACCAGGGTGAAGGCGGGCCAACGCCTGATATTCTTCATCGGCGACCACGAGATCGATATCGGCCCCGGACGGGCGCAGCCCGTAATACTCCATGGCCATGCCGCCGATGACGAGCGGCTTTCGGGCGAACGCGAGCCCCTCCCGCCCGAGCGCGGTTTCGATACGCTGTACGACCGAATTCACACCGCACATCCCTCTCTATTGGTTTGTAGGTCCAGTATATCCCCATTCCCGCGGCCCTTCAAGCGCCTTCGGCGATAGCCGAGGTTTTCTTACAAGGTCCATGCGCGCGCCGGACGGATCAACCCGACGGATACCGTCAAGGCCCGTCCGGATGCCGGCCACGGCCCTTCCGCTCCGTCTTTTCCCTCTGCCGGAAAGCCATAGGCGCCAATCCGAATTGGGCTTTAAACGCCTTAGAGAAATGGGTCGTGTCGGCAAAGCCGTATTTTTCCGCGATTTCACCGATGGACAGCTCGGTAAACGCCAGATCGGAACGGCACCGCCGGAGCCGCGAATCCAGAATATACTGAAAGACCGTAAGCCCCACGGAAGCCTTGAAGCGGCGGCACAATGTCGACTTGTTCACATGAAAACGCGCACACAGATCCTCCATCGACATGGGCCGGTCCAGATGCATCTGGATATACTGCGTCATTTCCTCGATCAGGGAATCCGGACAGACGGGGGGGCCAAACTGCCGGTAGAGCTGCCCGGCCGCGCTGAACACCGAAAACAGCAAAGACCGGGTCCGGCAGGACCAGTTCCGGTCGGGATGGTCCCGCAGCTGGCGCTGCATGACGTCAAAATAGGAATCGAGCAGACCGTCAAGCTCTTCCTCCACCGGTAAAATCCCATTATAAACGGAGGAACGGGAAAAAAAGGGGTCAAGCGGGGGATAACCGAACGCCGCTTGCAGCTCTTGATACGAGGGGGAACAAAGGGTGGCGTAATCCAGCCCCCGGTTGATAAACCGGGGCGTAAAGGACAGCGCCCGTACCCGCAGCCTCTTCTCATAAAGGATCTCCAACCGGTCACAGCCGCCAAGACACAGCAGGGCGGATTTGGTTATCACACAGTGGACACCATTGAGCTCCGCCACCAGGTAATCGGCGCGAACCAGCGCCACACAGAGCCGGCCGTCCTGTATCCGGATCGTTTCATCATACGCCGCGTCGGCTGCTGGACCGCTGTCCCGTATGACGGCCTCGCTTTCCATTGTCCGCACGCCATTGCCTCCTTTGATGATGTGAAACGCCGAAAATGTGTGGCAAAATGCACATATTCTTTCAATGTGACAATATAATACCATAAATGTTTACTAGGATACCATGACCGTACTGGTTTTATATGGTACGATAGTCTTGCCACTTGGTATAAAACCGCACAGCTATTACGGATGGACGCCGTAAACCAATCCAACCGGCCGAAAGGCATTACGTTAACGTTAATCCATCGTCTCCTCCGGAGGGTAAACGAGGATGCAGGGAACGGCTCCGTCAAATAGTCTGGTTTGAGAAAGGGACGGGAAAACGGGATGAAAAAAAACATCGTTTGGATCAGCCTGGGCGTCGCGGCCGCGGCCGGCACCGCTATTCTTCTCGGCGGCTGGCTGGCCGGCTGGAAGGAAGTCAAAATCCAGCTCGACCCCGATTACAATGAGCTGTTTTCCAAAGAAGAGGTCCTGGCAGCCGGGCCGCGGGAAGCCCTTCCGGAATACGCCACCGATGTGACGATCGGATACCGCAATCCGGATGGCACCAAATCGCTGTATGTGTTCGCCTCCCCCATCCGGTACAAAAACCCGGACGGACAATGGTCCCTCATCGATTCCCGCATCGTCAATCTTCGGGATGAGGAGCTACGGGATCAAGGATATGTATACACCATTGCCAACAGCGATGTCAAGAGCTATTTCCCAAAAAAGGCGACGGAAGAGGCCGGTATCCGGATAAATCGCGCCCTGCAGATGGATTTCGGCTTCCTGGGGGGCAAAGAAACAACGCCGCGGCTCCAGACCCGGCCCGATTTTATCGGACAGGAAAAAACCATGCTCCTTTACAAGGGCGCCGTCCCGGACGGGGACGCCTGGGTATATCCCACATCGTCCGGCGTCAACTGCGAATTGCAGCTCCGCGAAAAACCGGAAAACAGCGAGATCTCCTTTTGGTTCCAGCTCCACGACAAATCCGTGCGGCTCCAGAAAAGCCCTGGGGGATACCTGACCCTTGTCAAAAACAAAACCGGGGCGGACGGCAAATCGGTCAAAGACATCCTGGGCGTCATTCAAAAACCGCTCCTGAGGGGGCCTCAGGGAGAGGTGTCTTATCTCAACACAGTGGACGCGGCGGCCAAAGGGGATAATCGGTATGAGCTCCGCTTCCGGCTGGACGGGAATGCCCTCAAGGAGGACTCCAGCGTCTTCATCGCCTTTGAAATGCGCAGGGAAAAGCAGCCGGACAACGCGGTCTATTCCAAGCTGCCGGATTTGGAGCACGCGTATCTCCGAAATTATTCGGTCATTGGCCAAAGCGAGGACGCGGGCATCGGGCGGCTGATGATCCGCTACAAGTTCGCCAAACCCCTCGGACTCCGCTCCGCCTCGGTGAAAAAAGCTACCTATTCTACCTATACCCTCGGTCCGGACCGTCAGAATCTCGAGCTTGTGAGGCTTCTGGAGGACTGGTGCAGCCTGACCGGAAACTGGTCGAAACAATACAAAACCGGGGCTAGAGCCTCACTGCTGGAACAGGCGGGGCCGGAGCTCAAATTCGATATCACCGACGAGGTGCGGGCCTGGTGCCTGGATCCGGAAGGACAGCTGGAGCACAACGGCGTATTGCTCAAAGACGTGGAGGAACGGGAGGGGGTGTATGGGATCCTCCTGAGCAACGACAATACGCTGTATCACAATAAAACAGAGATCATCCTCCAATAGGCGGACGGTCTCGGGAAAGGACGGATGCGTGCCATGAAATCGACGTGGAAAAAGGCCTGTACGGCGTGGCTGCTGGTGCTTTGCCTGTGTGCCTGGCTGCTGCCTGTTCAGGCGGAGGAAATCCAGGGAACCAATCTGCCCCTGGACATCCTCCAAACGGACACGGGTGGGGAGGCCGGGGCCACGGCCCGGCTGGAATTCTCCCTGAAAGACACTTTCAGGGAAAGCTACCTGGAATACTGCCTGGCTGTCTCCAAGCAGGGGGAAAAGGATATCCTGACATACGACAACCATGATAAAAACGACACGGTGGAGCTGACCCTCCAGAGGGGGCTGTGCTACAGCCTGTATGTGCTGATCAGCGACGGGCAAGGCAGCCGCGCCTTCAGCGGGGTGCTCCGACCCATGGAGGACGGCACCCTGATGATCGGCGGGGAGGAAATCCTGTACGAGCCGGAGGAGGAAAAACCGCGTACGCGAAGCGCCGGCCTCATGCCGGTCGTCTACGAGAGCGAACCCAACAGCAATTACAGCAACGCGGATATCATCCGCCCCGACGAGTGCATGAAAGGGTATCTGGCCACCTTCTATGATACTGACTGTTTCAAGATCGAGGCATCCAACCTCTCCGACGCGAGAGGGTATACGGTCCAGCTGGCGGTGCCTCCGGGAGTGGATTACGATATCCGCATCTACGACCAGTCGAACAACTGGGTGGCGGAGGGCATAGGGTCGGGGGATGAATACGCCTCCTTCACCGCCATCCCCAACCGGAACTATTACATCTCCGTGTCCGCGTTCAGGGGATATAACCCGAGCTATCCCTATAAGCTCTGCGTATCGGAGACGGATCCCTACTCCGCCATGGGCTGGTCGTATATGTTCACGGATTCGAGCCGGTATAACTATATTTCCTCCGCCTATATGGCGCTCCGCAATGATGGCGAATACCATACCGGAATGGATATTACCGATGGGGTGCCCGGTGGTATTAACGGTGTTCCAATCTATAGCCCCACGTATGGCAGGGTGGTGTATAAAACGTATGATGCTGCCAGTGCAGGCCACTATCTTCTGGTGGAAACTAACAACAAGGATCCTTATACTGGTAAAAAGCTCCGAGTAGGCTTCATGCATATGAAAGATGCGTCCGCTTTGAGCGTCGGCGATTATGTCGACACAGGGGATTTGATCGGCTATGTGGGGAACACAGGCGGCAAATCCACCGGTCCACACCTACATATCCTGATGATCGACGATTCTCACACGTGGGGCAGAAAAAGCAGCGACAATACCATTAATCCCCAGCGCTTTTTCGAGCCACGGGTCACCTTCCGCGGCAAAACCTCCTCCGTGCCTTGAGACCGCTTTGTGGTTCCCAGATTGACACAACCGGATCGCGGGAATAGACTGGGAATAGCCAGTCAAAACAAAATCATCTACAGGTTCGTTTCCATCATGTTATGACAGAAAGGATGACGACGATGAAACGCTGGATCACGGCCGCGGCCGTATCCCTCGCCGCTCTGCTGGCCCTGACCGCCTGCGGCGGGCCGGTGGCGCCTGCCCCGGACAGCTCTCAAATCCCCTCAGCCGCCGGCACGGCACTCCGTTCCACTGAGCCGGCCACCACGGCGTCCGCGACGACCGAAAGTAACCCCACCGATTCCTCCGGGGAAGGGTATGGTGGAGATTCCTCTCCCTACGAGGCATTCTATATAGACATATTCATAACCCCTTCTCAGGTTTCCGACCTAGTAGATACCGACACGTTTGTCACGTGGGCCACCGGAATCGTCGACCAATTGGGGAGAGACAATCAGGAGACCTATCTCACCCTC
>ERZ827101.1932-NODE-1932-length-20719-cov-3.499468_pt1 | contig 20719 bp, 23 predicted proteins | sample MGYA00519869_ERZ827101 | MGnify/ENA primary metagenome ERZ827101 (study PRJEB31778, sample SAMEA3449256) | human gut metagenome | biome: human gut; feature: human-associated habitat; material: faeces | place: United Kingdom | collected 2010/2012 ...
CAATCTGAAGTTTTGTAGTTTTTTCATTTTTATTATAAAGATTAATTTATCCTATTTCACTATTCCATGTTCAAGGAAAAACTGTTTCCATCTTGGCACACATGAAGGCATAAGATGAACCCCATCACTTGTGTACTTAGGATCAAGAGCTCCTGTATCTTTTTTATCAAACACTTCATTTTCATCAAGCCATATTATATCGTATCCGTTTGTAGTTCCTTAAGTTTCTTATTTCTTTTATCTATTTCCTTATTTTTTATATAAGTTTCTTCTTTGTCTTTCTTTTTTGTCACATGCATAATACTTTGAATAAATATTATTGCATCAGGCTGTTTTTCTCTAATAGTATTTATTACTTTACCATATTGCTCAGCAAATGTATCTGCTGTTCCTGTTCCAACTTCATTTATTCCAAGCATTATATAAATTTTTTCAAATTTATTTTTATCAAGTGCCTTTTTCACAGTTATTTTTTTATTGCCTGATTTTACGATTTTTTCATCTAAAATCTTCCATACAGACACACCCTGTTCTGCGTAAAATACTGTTTTATCCCAATTTGCATACAAAGATATTGTCTGTGTTCTTGAATCTCCTATAAATAAGGCTCCATCCAAATATGATTCATCTACAGTTACAAAATCACGATGCTGTTTTTCCTCTGTAACGACTTCTGTCTGATTTTCTCCCGATTCATCCGTAACTATCTGGATTTCTCCGGTATCATTTTGGATTACTTTTTTTCCTTTATTCTCTTTACTTTCCTGCTCCACTATCTTTTTAGTTTCGTTGTATTTTATTATGTCTTTTGTTCCCAGAAATATTCCAAAAACCGCAACAGATACAACCATCACAATCAAGAATCCATATTTATCAAATATAGCCTTTTTATCCATCTGTTTTCTCCTGTTAAAATATAAATATCTTAATTAATTTAAAATTTCATCCACCTAAGTGGTTATTATCATTTTTAAAATCTAAAGTACAAAAACGGATTGCTTGCCGCTGTACTCATTCTATACACACATACCCAGAATATTATAATTAAAATTACTGATGCTACTCTTGTTCTTCTGTATTTTTCAAATATCTTCATTGGAATACTTAAACTAAAGATAACTGCAAATACAAAGAATATTCCGTAATGTTTTATTGCATCAACATAATCTAATTTATTTACAAATTCTGTGCTTACATGTGAAATCATTGGGAATAATTTTGCAAAATATAATTTTATGTCTCCCATTTTATCAAGTGCAAATATCATCCAGCTCATCGGAATTATAAATATTATGTATAAATGTCCAAGCACAGGGTATTTATCTAATATATTTTTTAATCCGAGCTTTTCTATTGTCAATAATACAAAGAACAACAAGCCCCAGCATACGAAATTCCAACTTGCGCCATGCCATAATCCTGTAAGTCCCCATACGACAAACATATTAAATATTGTTCTTGCGAATCCTTTTCTGTTACCGCCAAGTGGAATGTAAACATAATCTCTAAACCAGCTTCCAAGAGTAATATGCCATCTTCTCCAAAATTCAGTAACGGATGTTGATATATATGGATTGTTAAAGTTTCTTGGAATTTTAAATCCTAACATTTTTCCAAGACCTATTGCCATAAGTGAGTATCCGTAAAAGTCAAAATAAATCTGGAATGTGTATGCAAACATTGCAATCCATGCCATTGGTGTTGATATGCTTGCTATTCCGTAAGTCTTAATAGATTCCCAACACATTCCCATTATATTTGCCAAAAGCATTTTTGATGCAAGACCTACAATAAAAATTCTTATTCCATCCTGTAATAAAAGTAATGATGTTTTTCTCTTTCTTATCTGCTTAGCAATATCCTTATATACAACAATCGGACCTGCAATAAGCTGAGGATACATACAAAGATAAACGCCTAAATTAATGTAATTCTTTTCTGCTTTTGTTTTCTTTGTATAAACATCAATGACATACGATGCTATCTGGAATGTGTAAAAACTGATTCCAAGTGGTAATGTAAGACTTGTTTCTATTCCCGTAAAAAATGTAAAATATTTAAACACAAATAAGAACAGGAAGTTATATACTAAAGCTACGATTAATGTTATTTTGTCATAATTATTTTTTTCTTCTCCATTATGTTCAAGTATCTGATTATCATATTGAAATTTTCTGATAAAAATACCTGCAAAATAATTTACTGTCAGCGATAATAAAATTAATGGAATATATTTCATTTCACCGACTGCATAAAATATTAAACTTGCAACGAATAAACATATATTTTTAAACTTCATTGGAACTAAAAAATATATTAATATTACTATCGGTAAAAAATAAAATATAAACTGATTACTGCAAAATAACATCTCTTCCTCCGCCTGTGTCATGCACAATTATTTTATAACTGTGACTTTATATAATTATAAATATTTTCGTAAGTTTCTTCTGTATAATGAAGTCCATCCTGAGTTTCAAATCCGATGGCATTCAAATAACTGTTTGTGTCTATTACAATGACATTTTCATCTAATCTGTCTATGATTTCCTGATTAAAATAATCTATGTCATCATTCTTAATGTGATAACCACTATATGTCTCCTGTTCTTCATCTACAGGATTTACAAGCATATAATAAATCTGACAATCAAATGTCTGTGACATTTCATTTATTTTATCTACGTATTTGTCGATGTTTACTAAGTCATTAACTCCTAATCCTATAATTAATGCTGTATCATCATCAATCTCATACTTTATATTATTCATCTGGTTTATCAAATAGTCGTATCCTTCACCAACTTCACAAATAAACACATCTTCATCTGTCGCATTTGCTTTTTCCATTCCCTTATATCTGGAATCTCCTACAAACAAATATTTTCCATATTCTCTTTTTGTTCTTGTAGTTTCATTTTCACTTCCACTATCATGTCTGTTTGCTTTTCTATACTTACTTTTGTAAGTTTGTGCCTCAGGTACATTTTCATGTATATTATCTGCTAATGATTTAGTCATTTTAGATTCAAGCCCAAATCCTGCTCCTTCTACACAAATAATAATAACTGCTATGATAGCAATCATTATCGTGCCTAAAACTATACTTGTCCTATTGTTTTTCTTATTATTCATCATTTTCATATTATCTTTCCTCTTATTAACCAACATTATCGTAATCTGATTTTTCTTTAAGTAATGTTATTTAAGGCCAATAATTTTCGTAATAGCCATAGCCATTCTATCATATAAACAACAAAAAACAACAGCTTTTGACAAAGTTAATCTTTATTTAATAAATTTCGGACTTATGTAATATTTAGGTAACAAAGTTATTACATTTTTCTCTGTTTCATTATATTTATTTGATATTTTATGATATAGTTTTACTGTTTTATTTCATAGTTTTACTGTTTTATTTCATAGTTTTACTGTTTTATTTCATAATTTTACTGTTGAAATTCAAAGATTATTGAATACATATAAAAACATCCACACAAACTCATTTTATAACAATGATGTTTATGTGGATGCTTTTACTTTTATATAATTCATTAGTTTTCTACTGTTCTCTTTGCAGTTTTATTAACTTTTTCATTATTTCTACTGTCCTGTCAATTTCATCTCTTGTATTTTCATGTGATATAGTTATTCTTACTGTTCCATAAGCATACTCTTTCTGAACATTTATAGCCATAATAACCTGCGACGGTTTTCCCCCTGCCGCCGCACAGGCCGAGCCTGCTGAAATACAAATGCCTTCATTTCCCATATCTTCAACCAATTTAGCAGCGTTTATATTTTTAAAACTAAAATTTGCGTTTCCGGGAAGCCTTTTAAATTTATGTCCGTTAAGTTTTACATCATCAATTTCATTCATAACACGATTTATGAGATAATTACGCAAATACTGTTCTTTTTGCATTCTATAACTCATGTTCTTAATCGACTGAATTGCTGCCTGCTCCATTCCAGCAATTCCTGCTACATTTTCAGTTCCTGAACGCTTTCCATTTTCCTGTCCACCACCCCATATAAGTGGTTCAAAATCATCTATATTTCTTACATAGAGAAACCCAACACCTTTAGGTCCGTTAAATTTGTGTGCACTTACGCTCATCATGTCAATATTCATCCTTGCAACATTTATCGGAACATGACCAAATGCCTGTACGGCATCTGTATGAAAAGTTATTCCATATGCTCTTGCTAAACGCCCTATCTTTGCTATCGGTTCTATTGTTCCTATTTCATTATTTGCAAACATGACCGATATAAGCCTTGTATTTTCCTTTATAGATTTTTCTAATTCATCAATATTTATTTCTCCATCCGGATTTACATTTAGGTAGGTTACTTCTGCACCTTTTTTTCTAGCGTATTCACAGGTATTTAATACTGCATGATGTTCAATTTTTGTTGTAATAATATGCGAATTTTCAATATCCTTTATTTTAAGCACAGCACTATTATCTGATTCAGTTCCTCCTGATGTAAATATGATATTTTCAGGATTTGCATTAATCATTGCTGCCATCCTTATTCTTGCTCTTTCGACGATACTTCCTGCCCTATCTCCAAAAGGATAATTTGCAGATGGATTTCCATACTCATCTTCTAAAAGCGGAACCATCGCTTCTTTTGCTTCTTTACATACTGCCGTAGTTGCAGCGTTATCTAAATATATCAAAATTTCACCCTCTCATTAATCATTTTTAAGTACTTTGCATCATATTATGAACTAATAAATTTTCTGCTTTATTTTTCTTTATAGTAAAAAGCAGAATGGAGAATTTTATGTCAAAACAGACTACTATTATTTTAGGAACCATTATGCTTACATTTTCCGGGATTGCAAGCAGAGTTATTGGTTTCTTATATAGAATATTCTTATCTAACTTAATTGGTGCTAAAGGGCTTGGCCTTTTTCAAATGATTTTTCCCGTACTTGCTTTCTTTATTTCTTTTTCATGCGGCGGAATACAAACTGCTGTATCAAGATTTGTTGCTGAAAGTAAAGATTTAAAAAAGAGTTTTTCAATATTTACGGCAAGTATTATCATGTCTGAATTTCTTGCTGTTATCGCCTCGTTTATTATGTATTTTTTTTCTAATGTTTTGGCTTCTTTTTTAGGCGAACCAAATTGTGCCGTGCTCTTAAAATATGCTTCTTACACTATACCTATGACTGTTCTCCATGCCTGTACCGTGGGTTTTTATCTTGGCTTAAAAAGACCTCTTATCCCATCAATAGCTCAGGTTTTAGAACAGGTATTCAAATTGGCTTCCCTTTTTATTTTTTATGTTATTTTTACATCTAAAGGATATGCCCTAACGCCTAAAGTAGCTGTCTTCTCTCTTATTTTATCTGAAATTGCGGGAACTGTTTACTGTATATTGGTTGTCTCAAATTATGGAATTTCATTTTTCTCAAAAGATAATTTTTCAAATATTTTTTCAAAAATGAAAATGCTCTTTAACGTTTCGTATATTCTTACGCTTAACAGAATTTTACTGACTTTCTTTCAAAGTGCGGAAGCAATACTTATTCCGTTTATGCTTGTCAAATACGGCCTAAGTTCTAATTCAGCTATTACCTTATATGGAATTCTTGCAGGAATAACTTTGCCTGTAATTACATTTCCATCAGCTATTAGCAATTCTATTGCAATGATGATTATGCCTACAATTGCTGACGCAAATGTTTCAGGGAACAAAGAAAAAATAAAAATTACAACAAATTTCACAATATGGTTTTCTTTAGTTACAGGTATTTTTTGTATTGGCTTTTTTATTTTTTTCGGAGATTTTATTGGGAAAGATATATTTGGTCATGCAAGTGCCGGTTCTTATATTAAAACACTTTCATGGTTATGTCCTTTAATGTACATGTCCATATCTTTTGGCTCTATTTTGCATGGTCTTGGGAAAACTACTGCTGCGTTTATTCATAATATGGCCGCCATAATTATAAGATTATTATTTTTACTTCTACTTGTTCCTTTTTATGGAATAAAAGCTTATTTCTGGGGAATGCTCTTAAGCGAATTGATAACTGTTTCACTTCATTTACGCTACATTTCTAAAGAAGTTGCTGTTAATTTTTCTCCTGTTGCAAACATAATAAAACCTGTCATCTGGCTAACCTTAAGCCTGACAACAGGTTATATTTTCATACATATTTTTAGTGGTTCATCAACTTCCCACTCTTTAATTTTTAATTATGGCTCGCAATTTTTGTGTGCACTAATTATTAGCTTTATATTTTTTTCATTTACCTATAAACAATGGCAAAAGTTTAAGAATTTACTGAACTAAACTGATTGTTGTAAAGTTCATAATAAAATCCTTTATTTGCAAGCAGCTGATTATGATTTCCCTGCTCTATAATCTTTCCATCATTCATAACAAGTATTGTATCTGCTTCTTTGATAGTTGAAAGTCTATGTGCAACAATAAAAGTTGTTCTTCCTTTCATCATCTTAGCAAATGCTTTCTGGATTCGTATTTCCGTTCTTGTATCAATAGATGATGTAGCTTCATCTAAAATAAGCATTGGTGGAAGGCAAAGCATAACTCTTGCTATACATAGTAACTGTTTCTGTCCCTGTGAAAGATTTCCGCCATCATCACCAATTACAGTATCATATCCATTTGGAAGTCTCTTTATAAAGCTATGCGCATGGGATAACTTGGCTGCTTCTATTACTTCTTCTAATGTTGCATCCTCTTTTCCCATTGCTATATTATCTCTTATCGTACCATTCTTAAGCCATGTTTCCTGTAGCACCATTCCATAAGATTTTCTAAGACTTTTTCTTGTTATATCTTTTATATTATGGCTATCCATCGTGATTTTTCCACTGTTAACGTCGTAGAATCTCATTAAAAGATTAATTATAGTTGTCTTTCCACATCCTGTCGGTCCTACAATGGCAATCATTTTCCCCGGTTCGACACATAAATTTAAATCTTCAATTAATTTCTTATCAGGTGTATATGAGAAATTAACATGGTCTAATTCAACACTTCCTGATGCATTTTCAATATCTATTGCATTTTTATTTTCGATTTCCGGTTCTTCTTCAAGAAGGACAAATACTCTTCCTGCACAGGCAATCGCATTTTGAAGTTCCGTAACAACGCCTGAAATTTCATTAAATGGTTTAGTATATTGATTTGCATAACTTAAAATACATTGTAAATTACCTACTGTAATTCCTCCTGTTATTGCAATAATACCACCTGAAATTGCTACTCCGGCATAAACAAGACTGTTAACAAATCTTGTTGACGGATTTGTGATTGATGAGAAAAATGTACCCTTTAAATAATATTTTCTTAAATCCTCATTAATTTCATCAAACTGTTCTACAACTTCATCTTCTCTTCCAAAAGCCTTTACAACTTTTCCATTTCCAATCACTTCATCTATCAATGCCGTCTGCTTAGCTCTTGTTTCTGACTGTTTTTTAAACATTGAATAAGTTCTTGTTGCAATAAATTTAGCTACAAATAAAGAAACAGGTGTTACTAAAACTACAACCAATGTAATTTTAATACTTATTGTGAGCATAAATACTAACGTCAATATAATTGTAACAACACCTGTAAATAACTGAGAAAATCCCATAAGCAAGCCATCTGCTAACTGGTCTACATCTGTGATTATTTTACTTACTGTTTCTCCATTAGAATGACTATCAATATATTTAAGTGGCAATTTCTGTAAGTGTTCAAATGTCTCTTCTCTAATATCTCTTACTACATTATAAGTAATTTTATTATTACAGTTATTCATTATCCACTGTGCAAGTGCAGCTATTAAAGTAAACGTGGCTATTTTAACAGCTATAAGTCCAATCCCTGTAAAATCTACCTTTCCCTTACCTAAGATAAGGTCTGTAGCATTTCCTAACTGAATTGGTACATACAATGAAAGAGCAACATACACTAGTGCAAAAAATAGTGAACCACCAAGTAAATACCAATATTTTTTTATATGCTTTATTACTTTTTCTAAAGCCTGCTTTTGAGTCAATGTTTTTTCTTTCATCTTACATTCCCTCCTTTTCCGGCTTTTTAAACTGTGATTCATATATTTCCTTATACACTTCACAATTATCTAATAAGTCCTTATGAGTTCCAATTCCCATAACATTTCCATCATCAAGCACAACAATCTGATCTGCATCCATAATTGAAGCAGTCCTCTGGGACACAATAAATACTGTCATATCTTTTAACTTTGCTATCTCTTTTCTCAAATTAGCGTCAGTTGTATAATCAAGTGCTGATGAACTGTCATCTAATATAAGAATTTCTGGCTTTCTTACTAAAGCCCTTGCAATTGTAAGTCTCTGTCTCTGTCCACCTGAGAAATTTCGTCCATTTTGTTCTACAACAGAATCTATTCCATTTTCTTTCTGCATAACAAAATCATAGCTTTGTGCCTGCTTTAACGCTTCCATCAAATCATTTTCTGTTGCACTCTCATTTCCCCATAAAAGATTACTTCTAATTGTTCCTTTAAATAAAACTGCTTTTTGTGGAACAATTCCTATTTTATTTCTAAGACCTTCTTCAGTATATTCCTTAACATTTGTTCCATTTACTAAGACTTCACCATTAGTTGCATCATAAAATCTTGGAATCATATTTATAAGAGACGTTTTACCTGAGCCTGTTCCACCTATTACACCTATAGTCTGTCCTTTTAGAACCTTTAAATTAAGTCCTTCTATCGTATTTTCACTAGAACATGCATACATAAGTGAAACATCTTTAAATTCGACTGCAATTTCTTTATTCTTTCCTTCTATTTCATTTCCAAATTTCATTGAAGATTCAACTTTCATAACATCTTCAATTCTATTTGCACAGGCAAACGCTTTCGTCAGATTAATAATAAGATTTGCAAGTTTTATCAATTCTATTAAAATCTGTGACATATAATTGATAAGTGCCACAACCATTCCCTGTGTAAGATATCCGGCATCTACTCTGATTCCCCCTACATAAATAATTCCAATCATGGCAAAATTTACTACCACGAATGTGAGTGGATTCATAACCGCTGATATTTTTCCAACAAAAATCTGAAATTTATTTAATACATCATTACTTTCATTGTAACTATCAATTTCATTCTGTTCTTTATTAAATGCTCTGATTACTCTTGTTCCGGATAGATTTTCCCTTGTTTCAGATAAAATTTTATCCAAACCATTCTGAACTTTTTTATACATTGGGATTGTTGCAAGCATAATTCCAAATACAATTACTGCAAGAATGGGAATCGCTACAACAAATACAAGTGCTGCCTTAACATCTACCGTAAATGCCATAATTGTTGCGCCAAACACAATAAACGGAGACCTTAGGAACAATCTTAAAAACATATTAACCTGAGACTGAACCTGATTCAAATCACTTGTCAATCTTGTAATAAGTGTAGATGAGCCTAATCTATCAATCTCATCATAGGAAAATGTCTGAATGTGTTTAAACAATGCATGTCTTACTTCTGTTCCAAATCCTGCCGCTGCCTTTGCTGCGAAATACTGTGCCGTTAAAGAGCATGTAAGTCCAATTATAGCAAGTAAAAGTAAAGCTCCTCCCATTTTCAGGACATAAATATTATCCCCTTTAGCAATACCATTATCTATTATTTTCGCCACTACTAAAGGCACAAATAATTCAAACGATGCTTCTAACATCTTAAAGAGGGGAGCAAACACTGATTCTTTCTTATAATTCTTTAAATACTTTAATAAACTTTTCATTTATATTTCTCCCATTTTTTAAATGCTATTCTTATTATGTAAAAATATTATGGCAGGGATACTTATTTGCACACCTGCCATAGCATTTTATCACATTATAGTAGAAAAATGTTAATCAATTTCAACGCTTCCCATATCACATTCTATACTTATCATCTTTTCTGCACCATTATCTTTATTTCCATCACTTGAAAAATCAGATTTGTCGATACAATTTTCAACATACAAATCAGCCATATTTATATCCCACTGATAATTATATGCACTAGTTCCATCATTCAATGTCATTTCTGCATTTCCCATAGAGCAGACAATCTTTCCCGCACCATTTATCACTCCTTCTATATCTAAATCTCCCATAGATATATCAGCATTTAATGTATCAGTTGTTATTCTATCAATTGAAACTTCTCCAGTATTTACCTCAACATCAGTAGACGCTGATTGCAAATTGTCAATAGATATACTTCCTGCATCACTATTAATTGTTGTATATACAGCCGACATGTTTTCAATGTCCGCCTCTCCCGCTGATATACTTAAATTAAAGTTACCATATGATTTTCCACTTGGTAAATATACAGTTACATCTTGTGTGCCCTTTTTCCATTTTTTCTTATATTGTATTAAAACATTTAAGGAATCTCCTTCATTTATATAATAAACTTCCATTATATCTGCATCATAAGAAAATCCTATCTGTTCTTTGTTCCATTCCTCAACATCATATGACGCTGTCAATAAATCAAGTTTTAAATTATTCACTGACGTCATATCAATTGTATCACTATTATTTTCTAATTTAGTCATTCCTGTAGTATCGTTCTTTTCTATCTTAACCTTAGCCTTCGCAAAAGTTTTACCTATCTCTTCTTTAACAATATTACTTCCACCTTTCGAGATTCCAGCCACTATACACACGATTCCTAGTACAACAATAATAGAGCCAATAACTGCCGTAATTTTTATAAATTTCTTCATACATTAAACTCCTTTCTGCCTGTTATTTTGTGAACCAATTCTACAACTTGTTTAAATAACCAAGGCAAAAATCTTATGCAAAACAGAACTTCCGGCACTACCAGTAAAACAGCTATACCAAATAAAATTAAACCAATTCCCATAAGAAGTATTGATGTTGCAAATCCATATCCTGAAACAATTGCAACTACAATCAACGAGAGTCCCGCTACGCCTAATCCAATTATAGTTCCGCCAAGACCAAAAACAATTCCTATAATGACTCCTAATATTCCACTCCATATTGGAAATGTAACTGCCGCAATTATGATAGCAACAATTATTTTAATTGCTCTTTCATCATTTTTCTTATTGTATTGTCCTGCATTATTATATTCATACTGTGCTGTATTTTGAGAATTATTATATGAATACTGTCCTGCATTTTGACTATTATTATAGCTATTGCCGGTATTTTGATTTGTATTGTATGAACCACTTGTATTATCTCTATTATAAGTTCCATCTACATTAATATTTTCACTGGTTATATTCTCTCCGCTATTAATGCTTTTCTTTAATCTCATCGCTATCTGTTCAGGTGTTCCTACACTTTCAGGTACAACCATATCTTCCGTGATTCCTGCATCATCAAAATATTCTTTATAATAACTTAAAGCATCATATCTATCATTAAAAGAAACATCTGATAACATTCTTTCTAACGTTTCCATAAAAACTTTTCTAGTCATTTTCATTACCTCCTGATTTTTCAATTTCAAATAAATCCGTTATCTTTTTAGAATAATTACCCCATTCAGTTACATACATATTAAGCTGGCTTCTTCCTGTATCAGTAATTTTATAATATCTTCTATTCCTTCCATCTATGGCTTTATCGTACAATTCAAAATATCCTTCCTTCTGTAACCGTCTAAGTACCGGATATAACGTTGATTCAGATACGCTAAGAACACTTCTAACATCCTGAGTTATCTTATATCCATAGGTTCCTTCCTTTTCCTTAGATACGACGGCTAATACTATTGCATCTAATAAAGCTGCTCCTGTATTAAATATCATAGGCTTTCCTCCATATTATTTTGTTATATATATTATATGGCGTATAGTATTGTATGTCAACTATATATTGTTATACACAATGAGCCAAGTACTCTCTGTTTTTTGCTTGCAAGAAAAACTGAGAGTATTTGGCAAATGTATAATCACTGAGAAGTAGCGAAACGGATTCGAAGTGGTATGCATGGCGAAGCCTTGTGCATAACAAAAATATAGCGTAATGGTTTGTACCTACCTACAATCGTTAGATTTTTGTCTAACTTTTTAGGTTTGGTCTAAACCACTACGCTATAACTTTTATATTTATTAAATTTACAAATTTCTGTATTTACCAAGAAACTCTTTTGTTCTCTGATTTTCTGATGCAAATACCTCTTGCGGTGTTCCATCTTCTACAATAACGCCATGTTCCATAAATATAATTCTATTTGAAACTTCTTTTGCAAATGACATTTCATGAGTAACTATAACCATTGTCATATGTTCATCTGCCAATTCTTTTATAACTTTAAGAATTTCCTGCGTCAACTCGGGATCAAGAGCTGATGTTGGTTCATCAAAAAACAAAATATCCGGTTCCATTGCAAGTGCTCTTACAATAGAAACTCTTTGCTGCTGACCACCTGATAACTGACATGGATAAGAATCTTTCTTATCTGCTATACCCATTTTTTCAAGCAATTCCATCGCAGTCTTTTCAACTTCTGCCCTATCTCTTTTTTGTACATGAATTGGTGCATCAATAACATTTTTCCATACTGAATAATGTGGAAAAAGATTGAAATTCTGAAATACAAGCCCAAATGAATCTCTGATTTTCTTTAATTCATTTTTCTTTGCATACATTACTTTGCCATTCTGTGTATCAGCCATCACATCATTATTATATGTTATTTTTCCACCATCAATTTTTTCTAAATTAACTGCACATCTTAATAATGTTGACTTTCCTGAACCTGACGGTCCAATGATAGACAATACTTCACCTTTATTAACTGAAAGGGAAATGTCTTTTAACACTTCTAAATCACCAAAGTGTTTTTGAATATTATTCATTTCTAAAACGCTCATATTCCCCTCCTATTTGTAATAATTTAATTTCTTTTCTGCAAAGTTCATTACCCATGCAACTACACTATTAAAAATAAAATAGAACACACCTGCAATAATAAATGGTGTAAAGCTTGTATTAGATGATGCAATCTGCTTTGCTACTGTAAACATTTCCAAATAAGCAATTGAGAATGCAAGTGAAGTATCCTTTACAAGACATATTACTTCATTTGTAATTGATGGAAGAATTCTTTTAATAACCTGTGGTAAAATTATTTTAAAGAATGTCTGTGCCTTATTATATCCAAGTAATCTTGCTGCCTCATATTGTCCAACAGGCATTGATTCAATACCTGAACGATATATTTCTGCAAAATAAGCTGCATAATTTAAGGCAAATGCAACTATTATGGCAATAAATCTGTAACTTCTTGGTATACGAATATGAAGTAAATAATTAGGTCCAAAATAAATTGCCATTACCTGCAACATCAATGGAGTTCCTCTCATTATTGCTATGTACACTGTTACTATATATCTTATTATTCTGTTTTTTGCCATTCTGCCAAATGCAATAACCAAACCAAGCGGTAATGAAAACAGAAGGGTTAGAAAAAATATTTTTAATGTTTCTACCATACCTTCTGACATCTTAGATATCATCATATCCAATGGCATTTTTGCTGCTAACAACATCATTCCTGTTTGTAAAGTCATTATTTCCTCCAGATTATCTTAGATTATTCTCCTAAGCAAATCATATCATCAATTCCATATTTTTCAGCAAGTTTTGTTACTGTTCCGTCTTCATACAACTTCTTAATATCTGCATTCACCTTATCTCTAAGTTCAGTATTGCCTTTCTTAAATCCGATTGCATACTGTTCAGAATTCAATTTCTCATCAAGTATTTCATATCCGTCATCTCTTGATTCAATCTGATATTTAGCAACCCCTATATCCATTGCAACTGCATCTACTGTTCCTGCCTGTAATTCAGCAAATGCTGTATTGTAATCTGCATATTCCTGTAAATCTGCAAATGTCTTAGCTAAATCTTCCTGATCCCCACCTTCTTTTAATAAACCAAGTGCTGCACTTCCTGCCTGAACACCTACGTATTTATCTTTAAGGTCAGCTAACTTCTTAATTCCTGAATCTTTAGCAACAATCATAACCTGTTCATTATTTACATATGGGTCTGACCATGTATAATCATCTTCTCTTCCATTCATTGTAAATCCATTCCAAATACAATCAATGTTTCCATTATTTAACTCTAAGTCCTTTGAATCCCAGTCGATAGGAGTCTTTACAAGTTCCCATCCTTCAATATCACATACAGCCTGTGCAAGTTCAAGGTCAAATCCTGTATACTCACCATTATCATCCATATATCCGTAAGGTGGATATTCAGCATCAAATCCTACTGTAAAAGTTGTTTTTCCACTATCACTCTTGCTACCATTATCTTTACTTCCATTATCCTTGCTTCCACATGCAGTCATTGAAAATACCATTGCACATGATAAAGCTAATGCTACTAATTTTCTCATAATTTCCTCCTAAATTAAAGATGTTTTCTTTCATTTATCGTTTTACTACTTTATCAAACTAAAGTATACCACGTAATGCTATCAAATTGCAGAGAAAAAGTCAACTTGTTTATTTGAATACATAATTCAAGTTAAATAATAATTTTCTTTAAAAAATCCATATTATCATCAATAATATATTCATCATTCAGTTTATTCTTTAGAAGATTGATTGCTATGAGCAATTCTCTAAAAAATTTTTTTCTTTTTAGTATCCTTAAATCCAATTTCCCTCTTGACTTCCCATAGCTGGCCTCACTTAAACCACCCTCAACAACCTTCTTTACCTCATCAAAGTTTTTTCCTTCCTTAAACATTTCCAGTGCATCATCACCGTAACTGTTTATAAGATTTACTGCTTTTTTTCTTCTGATGGTTCAAGGTTGTCGATTATCCTTGCAATATCGTCTCCATACTTTTCTGCAAGGTTCAGCCCATCCTGTCCGAATTCCTGCAGTATGGCTGCCGTTCTTTCACCGTAACTTTCTCTTAATGATTCCCATACATCAGTGAAATCGCTTGCACCATTTTCTTTTAGTTATTCCCACAAGTTAATAAACAATTCTTGTCTCCATTTTTCTACCATTTCCTCAATGTTTTCTGAGTCTATCTTTACAAGCTCATTTTTCCTTGAAAGCGCCACCTTAAATACTTTTCCTTCGTCATTTATTTTATTGTTCTATAGCAAAATTTTACTTTTTTATAAAGTTTTTCCAATGCTTCCTCTTCACTTTTAAAATATTCTTCGTATTTTAATCCTCTTTCATTATTTTCATAAACTTTCCACATTTTCTTATCTTTATCAAATCCATATCCCAAAACAAAATCAGCATTTGATATATAATTTATACATATTCTCCACCTTTCTATTTTATCTCTAAATAATAATATTTTAGAAATTAATATTCTCTTTTCCACTTTACACCTCTATTCATACAATATTCCAATTGTTTTCATAATGTTGCCATTTAATGGCATTACAAATTGTCTAGCTCCACCAGACAACTCTGACCAAGCGCTTGCAATACCTTTTACACCATATGTTGCATCTATATTACCTATTTCTTTTTGAATATTTTTCGTGAAAATTTTATATTCGTAACGTAATTCTTCAAACTCCTCAATGTCCCATTCTTCAATATTTTCTTTTTTTAGTATCTTATTAAATTCATCTATGTTCCCATTCTTTATTGCATCTATTTTATCAAAATATGAGTCAACATTAAATGTTCCGATATGATACGCCTCTTCATTCCCTAAATAAGGAATTGCTCTTTCACTATAGGTATATTTTCCTGACAACGGCACATCCGCAAAGTTATTGCCTCCCATATAACCATATCTGTCCCATATTATAGACAAACCATTCTCTCTTGTTATTGGTTCTATTGTTCCATCCTTAAATCCAAGTTTCATTGGCCAATCATATATTACATTTCCATTTGAATCAAATTCTTTTATGTATTTAGCATCTTAGGTACATTTACATCTGTTTTATATTTTGAATCCTTAAATAACTTCTGTAATTCCTGTAATTCCTGTACTTTCTGTACATTATCTAAATCTTTTCTTTTTCCTATTTCACATGCCAATCTATTGAATTCATCAAAAGATTCTATTCCACCCTCAACAATCTTCTTTACTTCATTCGCACCTTTTCCTTCCTTAAACATTTCCAGTGCATCATCACCATAACTGTTTATAAGGCTTACTGCTTTTTTAGCTTCTGTTGACTCCAGATTGTCGATTATTCTTGCAAGGTCATCTCCATACTTTTCTGCAAGCTTTAGTCCGTCTTCTCCAAACTCCTGCAGTATGGCTGCCGTTCTTTGATGGTATCTAAATCTACTTCCCTAACAAACTGATATAAACGCACTCTTTCGCAACATTTTTTCTTGTTGCTAGGAGTGCGTTTATATCAGCATATTGGGACTAAATATTCTATCTTGATTTTTCAATATCCTTTCTTATACCAAGCTCGGCAAAATTTCGCTAGTATCTATTAATTAACATCATGAATTCTTAATTGCTTCTGGGCAGCCATGATGGTTAATTAATAGACATGCAGGAGTTATAGGTTGTTGGGAGTCCGAAAGTATAACCCTAATAAATTATAATTAATTTTCTTTAAAGATACTACTTAACAATATTAAATCCCTCTATCTTCCCACTATCTACATTAATTTTATAATTACATCCATAGAAATCCGATGCAAAAATAGTATCATCTTTTATGACTATCTGCTCGTAAGGAAGAAGATTTTTTAACTCTGGATAGCGAGTAGATAAATCCTCTGATTGCCAAATTAATTTTGCTTGAGCATCCAAACAATAAATGTTATTAATCTCAGTTCTATTAAATGGAATCCCAAGTAATACTATAAACTTTTCTTTATACTGGACTACAGCTCGAATATCAAATTCAAAATCATAACTATTCCCGTTGATTTCAATATGCTTCTTTTCGTATTGATACATTTAATTACCCTCCAAAAGCCTCTCATTCTTAAAATCACCAATTCTTTGCCCAATTAAATCATATTGTGTTCCACCACCATTCCCCCATCCATCTAAAGGATTGACCTCGCCTACTCTTATGTGAGTTCCAGCCTCCAATTACACATCGCATACATATTTAGGGGTATTAGGTAAAGCAAACTTATTTTGTATCTCTAAGGGTGTTAGTCCTTTAATATCATCTGCTTTCATTACCCAACTTCCATACATACCCGATCCATCTGGCATATTATCATATACTCTAACAAAAGTAGTATTTTCAGTAAGTTCAATTTCCTTCACTAAAGTTCCAGGTTTATATGGTGGCTTATAATCAGGCTTGACATTATCAATAAACCATTGATTAGTTTCTTCTGCTGTAAATGTCTTAACTTCGTTAAATTTTATTGTTTCTGTACCACTCTCAATAACCTTCTTTACCTCATCAAAGCTTTTTCCTTCCTTAAACATTTCCAGTGCATCATCACCATAACTGTTTATAAGGCTTACTGTTTTTTTAGCTTCTGTTGGCTCCAGATTGTCGATTATTCTTGCAAGGTCATCTCCATACTTCCCTGCAAGGTTCAGACCATCATGTCCAAATTCCTGCAGTATGGCTGCCGTTCTTTCACCATAATCTTTTCTTATCAGCTCCCATGCATCAGTGAAATTCCAATAATCTGGGCTTCCTCCTCTTGGAACATGTCCTGTATCAGGTGTGTCTATTAATTAATATCATGGCTTCTTAATTGCTTCTGGACAACCATGATGATTAATTAATAGACGTGCAGAAGTTGTAAGTCGTTGAATGTTCAAAAGTATAAGCCTAATTTAAATTGGAAAAGTTGAATAATTTATCTTAGAACTTATTAAATAACATTTCTTTATGTTTCTTTCCAACCTGAGCTTTATTTTTTCATCAGATGTTTGAACTTTTACCAATTTCCAAACAAACTTTAACAATTCTTGTCTCCATTTTTCAACCGTTTCCTCAGAAATGTTTAACAATTTATAGTTCTCATAAACTTCTTTTTCTTCCATGGCCATTGCAAACAATGAGCCATCATACTTAAAAAATACTTTTTTTACCTCTTCACATGTCATATTTACCTACTTTCTTACAGCTTTCCACAAGCCATCACCAGTTGATTCAAATGTATACCCTTTACTAAGTATATAATTTATTTCTCTCTGATAAAATCTTTTTGCACCATCATCAAAATAATATTGGTTCTAAATCTAAAAAATATTCAGTTTTAATTTTAAATGTCCTTATGTATACCCAATTGGTAATTTTTGATCTAGTGTCTACATTTTAATTTACATGTATTACATCACCTTCGGTGAGAACCATTCCGATTATTTGACCGTAGTTAATTTTTTTTGGTGCTTTCCTTAAGTGAAGACATACTTTTATAAAACTACTTCCAACCATGAATCTTTAAATATTTATCAGGAATTCTCAACTCAAGCTCTTCAATAACATTTTGTAAATAGCTATCCATATCCATATTCGAATAACAATTATGTTCACTAATTACACTTAGTAACTTCCCATTTCCAACTTCTATCGAGAATCCAATTATATCAAGCTCATAACTAAATACTACCGAAAAGTAATTATATGCTATAAAACATATTTTAAATGACCAATGTCCTGTTTTCTCAACTATATCATAAAACTCCATACCTCTTATTTTATTGCCAAATGATTGCTTTATTTTTCTCCCAATTTCCATTCTAATTTTATTAAAATCATTTAATTGCATACCAAAAATCTCCTCTCTTCTCCAACGCAAAATATCCATGTTTTTCTTGCAAATAATCCCATTCCCATTTTAACGCACATTCTCCATATGCCTCTGGATTATGTGAAAATCGTATTTCCTTACCAGCACTTACAGCATCATCTAATGCAGGCTTATTAAAATAGTCAAACATATTTTGACCTGTTGCATCTAAACCATATGTATCCGTAATTTTATCCCACTCCGTTCCAAGACTAAAATATGTTGTATTTCCAGCCTTAACAGTATATGAACCTGTTCCTGGTACTGAATAATCTTTAGTTCCGTCCGCCCTTATAGTCGGTTCGTACTTACCTAATGTCATTATATTCGAGTCTGCATTATGCACACTATCAACTCGATACTTTTCATATTCTGCCAGTGGAATCTTTCCATCAACTTTTCCATCAATTATTTTTAATCCATTAATAGTGTTACATCCACCCTCAACAATCTTCTTTACTTCATCCGCACCTTTTCCTTCCTTAAATAAATCGAATGCTTCATCTCCGTAACTGTTTATCAGGTTTACTGCTTTTTTAGCTTCTGTTGGCTCCAGATTGTCGATTATTCTTGCAAGATCATCTCCATACTTTTCTGCAAGGTTTAGTCCGTCTTCTCCAAACTCCTGCAGTATGGCTGCCGTTCTTTCACCATAATCTTTTCTTAACAGCTCCCATGCCTGATTTTCCTCCTGCTTCGCCAACACCGTGGCTTCTACTTATCATGTATGTTTGCTCACCTATGTCAGGATTTAATCCAATATTTACCCTTCAGATGTTTGAGATTTTATTATCAATTGGATTATTGCCTTCTTTTAATTTATCTTGTTTATGTAATTATGCAATATAGATAAATTATCATCTTTAAGTACTCAAAAGCACTATATACATCTATCTTCATAACATATAATAACTTTTTATAGCCAACCATATTCTTTTAAATATTTATCCGGTATTCTCAGTCTAACAAGCCTATCTATCTCTTTCCAATAACTTGCATAATTACACTCATCATCCCATTCAACGTTACTTTGTAGCGGAACCGTATCATCTCCAAATATAATACTGCATCCAAAATGACCTCTATCGTAGTTATACACAATAATATAGTAATTATAAAGTGTAAATTTAATGCTAAACATTTTATACGGTTCATCTGTAACTGAAGAAAAAGTTATGTTATTTATCCTATCTTCAAATATTAGTTTTGCATTGCTAATTATCTTTTTTGCCATTTCATTTGCATTACTTTTCTGCATACCAAAATTCTCCTTCTTCTCTTAAATATAAATATCCCCATTTTTCCTGCAAATGTTTCCATTCCTTATCCGTAAATGATCCTGCATACTCTTTCATTTCTGGATTATGTGTAAATCTAATAGTTTTTCCTTTACTTGCAGCCTTATCTAATGCTGGGACATTAAAATAGTCAAACATATTTTGATATGATAAATTATATTTATCAAGTGTGACATCATACAAACCATCCTTCATATCAAAATACATATCTCCGTTTTTCTGTGCTATTACATTATATGAATCATCACCCGCAATTTTCCAATTTTCACTACCATCTGAATTAATCGTGGGTCTATACTTGCCTAAAGTCATTATATGTGAGTTTTTGTTATGAATACTTTTTTCAAAAATATCTTTATATTCATCTAGTGGAATCTTTCCATCAACTTTTCCATCAATTATTTTTAATCCATTAATAGTGTTACATCCACCCTCAACAATCTTCTTTACTTCATCCGCACCTTTTCCTTCCTTAAATAGATCGAATGCTTCATCTCCGTAACTGTTTATGAGGTTTACTGCCTTTTTGGCTTCTGACGGTTCAAGGTTGTCGATTATCTTTGCAATATTGTCTCCATACTTCCCTGCTAGGTTCAGACCATCCTGTCCGAATTTCTGCAGTATGGCTGCCGTTCTTTGATGGTATCTAAATCTACTTCCCT
>ERZ827101.1946-NODE-1946-length-20580-cov-2.733447_pt1 | contig 20580 bp, 12 predicted proteins | sample MGYA00519869_ERZ827101 | MGnify/ENA primary metagenome ERZ827101 (study PRJEB31778, sample SAMEA3449256) | human gut metagenome | biome: human gut; feature: human-associated habitat; material: faeces | place: United Kingdom | collected 2010/2012 ...
CTCGGCCATCATGTCGGCCGCGTTCTTCGCGGCGAACGCGCTCGACCATGTGGCGGCGAGCACGGCGGCGACGACGTCGTCGCCGGCCTGCGCGAGGGCGCTGATGTCGAAGTCGACGGGGCGGGACAGGTCGAGCCGTTCGGTGGTCTGCTCGCAGAACAGGCGTCCGAACCGTCCCATCGGGTTCGCGAGTCCGTGGAGGCTGGACAGCAGGTCGCGGGTCGAGCGCGCGTAGGCATCGTCGTTCTCGGGGTCGTCGAACACGGCGGCGGCGCGGATCTCGGGCGTGCCCTGTCTGACGAGGTCGCGCAGGTCGGGGATGACGGGCGGCTCCGGATCGTCCTTGGTGCGCTCGTACAGGATCTTGAGCGCGGTGGACAGGACGTTGGATTCCACGTCGGAGACGGTGCGGCGTCCCTCCTCCCGTCCGGTGCGGCTGATGGTCAGCAGCACCTCCATGAGCGCGCTGCGGCGTTCGTGGTAGTCGGCGAGCAGGTCCTCGCGGGCGTCTCCCGTGAGCCGTTTGAGCGCGTCGTGGATGCCGCCCGGGTCGAGCGGGTTGATGGAGCCCAGGCCGCTGCCCAGACGGATGACCTGTCCGCCGAGCAGCCGGACGAGTTCGGCGTAGTCGGGCTTCAGGTCGCCGGGGATGATCGCGTTCATGCCGAGGGCGGACATGCCCCACACCTGGCGTCGCACGAACGTGGATTTGCCGATGGCGGGCAGCCCCATGACGAACATGCTGGGCTGTTCGATGATGCCGGCGCGGAACCAGCTGATCGGATCGCAGCACACGCCCGCGCCGGTCGTCATGCTCCGTCCGATGGGCACGCCCTCGACGGGCAGCGCCATGTCGGTGCTGAACGGCCAGAATCCCCCGCACACCTGGGTGCTGGTGCCGAAGAACTCGTCCATCGTGGGCATGAGCCCGCCCCATCCGCCGCCCCTTGAGCGCCGTCCCCTCCAGGACGGCCCCATCGGCGTTGGCGGGATGGACGGGCGAAGGACCGGCATGTCCGGATCCATGGTCCGGCCGGTGTTCTTTCCCTTCCGCATGGTTCCGTTCCTTTCACGAGAGCGCGGCGAACGCGCTGGGAGGCGTGTAGTTCCTGAGGTTGAGGCCGAGCGGCAGGCTCGCGGCGAAAGCGGTGTCCTGCGCGCCGTAGCAGGGGCGCAGGTCGATCTTCGCGCTTCCGGCGGCGCCCTCGACGGCGTGCGTGGCCTGTTCGAGCCTCATGCGCTCGTCGTCGCCGGCGCGAACGGTGGCGGTCACGAGCATGCCGAAGAACACAATTGCCGCTCCCCTGTTGGTCTCGATGGCCTGCCGGTTGGCCTTGTTGATCTGGCTCATCGCGCTGATGGACGCGCGCTTCTCCTGGCTGACCTGGTTGGCGGCCCTCTGTCTGTTCTGCTCGGCCATGAACGCGGTCTTGTCCGGAGGCAGGACGTGGAACACGACGGTGACGCGCTTGCGGTCGCAATCGGAGAGCGGGCCGAGCAGACGCGCCAGGGTGGAGCTGGTCACGTTGGATTTGGGCGGGTCGCACATCTCCCATGTGCGGCTCACGCCGGAATCGTGCCGGTAGTGGTCCCAGCCGGCCTCGCAGGCGACGGGCCCGGCGTCCTCCCATTCGATCCATGGCTGGCCGTCGGCCTGTTCGAGCGTGTCCTGCGTGGCGGGATCGTAGCTGACGCGGACCATGCGGCTGATCTCGTCGATGGTGAGCGTGCGCGCGGTCCCGCCGCCCGCGTCGGCGATGCGGCGGATGAGGTTGGGGACGAGCTGTCCGATGCGGCGCGCAGCGTCCCCGGGTTCGAGGAACCTGCCGTCGCGCACGTCGACGTAGCGGAACGTGAGCGTGAGGATCACGCTGCTGGACGCGCCGCCGGTCGCGTACAGGTCCATGATCTGGGCCATGGCGCGGGCCGCGAGCTCGGGAGCGTCCTTGACGGTGCGCTTGGCGAGGTTGCGGCGGAAGCGCACGCCCGAGTCGGGCGACGTGTCCACGGTGACGGCCAGCTGGGTCACGCCGGCCTCGCCGCCCAGCGCCTCGAGCAGGCCGGCCCACGAGGCGACGTACGCGTCCTCGACGTCGTCGTCCGCGAGGGCCGCGCCCTGCGGCTGGCATGCGAACAGGAGCGAGTATTCTCCGGTGTGCCCGTGGCGCACGAGGGTGAGCCGGTCGCCGAACCCGTCGTTCGCCTCGACGAGCGAGACGCGCGACAGGATGCCGGGCAGGCGGCATTCGCCCGATTCGACGGGCGCGAGCATTCCGGAACGGTACAGGGCCCTGCCCTTCCTGGACTCCGAGAGCCAGGAGCGCCGTTCCACGGTCCGGTCGAGCACGTTTCGATGTTCGCGGTCGCGTACCGCGAGCACCGCGATGGTGCCGATGCCGATGACCGCGGTCGCGATGGCCGCGACCACGTTGACCATGGACAGCATCAGCGTGACGACGAGCACGCCGAGGCCCGCGAAGGTCAGCGGCTTGCCGATGTTGCGGATGCCGCCCGCGATGGGGCGCATCCAGTCGCCGTATGTCGTGCTTGAGGCCATTTAGAACTCCTTGGTCTTGCGGGTCGCGGCGCGGTTGGCGCCGTCGGGCCCGTCTCCGGACGGCTTCGCGCCTCCGGACGGGCGGGCGCCCGCCGGGGCCGACGGGTCGGAGCCGGAACGGCCGACGGACTGTTCGATCCGCGCGGCGGTGGACGAGGATTCGGGTTTCGCTCCGTCCGGGGCGCCTCCGGAGCCGGAGCCCGCGGACTGCTGGTCCATGCCGGACGGCATGGGATTGTCCGCCGTGTCCTTCGCGCCGTCAGGGACGGCGGATTCCGACGACGTGGATTGTCCTCCGCCGCCGGAGGAGCCCGCCTGCGTTCCCGCCGGTCCGCCGCCGGCTCCGATGCCGGATGGTTGCGCGGCTCCCGACGGTTTCGCGCCGTCGGGGGCGGCGTTCTTCTTGCCGGCCGCTCCGGCCACGCCCTTCGCGCCGGCCTTGAGCGCGCCGCCGGCGGCCATGACGCCCATGCCCGCGATTCCGCCGAGCATGGACGGTATGACCCCGCCGCCGCCGACGCTTCCCGCCACGGCCGGGACGATGAGCTTTATCATCGCGGGCAGGAGCACGATGACGCTGACTGTGAGCATGAGGGTGATGGCCTGGCTGTCGTCGCCGTCCGTCGCGGTGACCATGATCGCGCTTCCGGTCGCCATGACGAGCGCGGCGACGGGTTTGTACAAAAGGAAAGCGAACAGCCATCCCATGACCTTGCCGAACGCCTGGCGTCCGGTCTCCATCCAGCTCATCGCCGCCCAGACGGGGGCGACGCCCACCATGATGGGCAGCAGGCCGGCGCGCAGGTAGCAGAACACCTTGCTGATGAGGTTGCAGAACCACACCACGATGGTGAGGACCAGGGCGATAGGCCAGTCGAGGTTGAAGAATTCCGTCGCCGCAAGCGTGTTGTGCTGCCACGAGTCGCGCATCATGTTGGACGCGCTTTTGAGCACGCCCGCGGTCCAGGTGTCCACGGTGTCCTGGAACAGGTTGACGAATCCGGCGAGGCACACGCTGGTGAGCATGGCCCACATGAAGGCCTTGCCCAACGGGACGAGTTCGCGTCCCTCCTGCGTGGTGATGAGCTTGAAGCCGGCCGCGACGACGCCACAGACGGCCGCGATGATGAGGAACGGGTCGACCTGGAGCCTCACCCAGTCGGACACGAAGAACGAGGCTCCCGATCCGGGCGTCCATGACGCGAGGGCCGGAGTGGAGCGTCCGGCCGTGGCCGTGGGCACGCCGTTGACGACGGTTTTCGTCATGTGGGCCTGTTTGAAGAACGTGAGGGCGATGCTCGCGGCGGACGAGCCCATGAACACGCCCAGGAAGATCCATCCGATCTTGCCCAGCAGGTGTCCGTCCATGCCGGCCGAGCCGTTGCCGATCTGCCAGACGATGCGCGCCGCGAGGACCATGAGGCTGATCGCGGCCGCGACGATGAGCACGCCCTGGGCGATGTTGAGGTATTTGTTGACGTTCGTGTCCCACGCGTCGTACATGGGCAGCACGGAGTTCTGGAGGGTGGAGACGGTCCCCGACGAGGCGACGAGCGTGTTGCGGCTGGTGCTGAGCCAGTCGATCGTGTCGCCCGACTGCTGCTCGTACATCGTCCACATGGTCTTCTCGAGCCAGCTGAGCTTGCGCTGCTTGTCGCATGATCTCGTGGACGAGACGTATGTCCAGGTTCCCGAGCCCTCCGACGCGTCGTCGTCGGAGATCTGCGAGTTGGTCGCGTTGAGCGCGTCGCACTGCGCGGAAGGGTTCGCGACGAAGTAGACCTTCGCGGATCCGGCGGCGGCGACCGCGTTCCCCTGGTTCTTGTTGGCCCAGGCGTACTGCGGGCTGCGGATGAGTTTTCCGGGCTTGTTCTGGGGGATCTTCATCGAATACGTGGTCATCACGTCGGAGATCTCCTCGTCGCCGAATTTGAGATCGTCCTTCAACGCGTCGAAGTTCGGTCCTCCGCAGGCCGCGAGTGACAGGACGGCCGCCAGCGCGAGAAGCATCGCGGCGAGGCGGCCCTTGCGCCGGCGCGTCATCCGCTCAGCAGCTTTCCGCGATGGACAGTCCGAGCGCGCTCATGAACGCCAGGGCGCCGGCGACGATGAAGATGCCGACGACCCAGTTGATGAGCTTGTCGAACGTGTCGTCCCTGTCCGGGACGCCGTCGCCCTGCTGGCGCAGCACGTGGACGCCGATGCGGATCAGCGCGACGATCGCGACGACCAGCCCGAGGGCCTTGACCCATCCGAGCGCGGTGCTCACCGGGCTGGAGAATCCAGGCGGGAGGCACGCCTTCGGGTTCGACAGGTCGGCGAGGACCATGCCGTATGCGGTGGTTTTCGCGGCCGCGGCGGCGGATGCGATGTGTTCAAGCATCATTTCTCCTTTGATGTTCGTTGCTGGTGCGCCTTCCACGGTCGCACATCCCCGGCGCCGCGGCGGTGCACGGCGTCTACAAGTTTTCTCATGCCGTTCCGCCAGCCGCTTCGAGGTCCTTGAGCATCCTGGCGTACGCGCGCGGATACGTTTCGGGAAAGCCGTCGAGGTCGAGTCCGCGGATGAAGGGCAGCCTCCACAGCGCGGGCGCGGCGGAGCCGACCAGAAGCGCGCCCTTGCGCAGCTCCCGCGGCGTCTTCGGCAACGGCATGGTGACGGCGACGCCCATGAGGATGGTCTGGCCGAACAGTCCCGCGTTCCAGTCGGCGAGCAGCGCGCGGAGCGCTTCGAGGCCGCGTCCCGTGCACATGGCGCACAGCACGACCCGGCTCGGGAGACGCGGGTCGGCGCTGACCGGCAGGCCGCGTCCCGCGTCCGCGTACCGGTCCCTCGCGCTCATGCGGATTGTGGTGCACCCCGCTCCCCCATGCGCCGCCACCAGCCATACGCGGTCGGCGGTCGGACGGGCCGCGAACGGAGGGACCAGTTGGGTCAGCGCCGGCCGGGGATGCGGTGCCCGGGGCAAAGGCGGTTGGTTCTGGACGTTCATTCGTTCCTTCCTTCTCACAGTCCTGGATCGGTGTCCGGCATTCCTCCGTCGTCGTTTTCCGACGGGACGCTCCACGATGGGGCGGATGGCGTCGTGGACGGCGTTTGGACGCTCTCCTGCCGTTGGGCGCGGCCCTGTCCGGTTCCGGCGGTCTGCCGTTGGACGTTCTGGGACTGCTGTGGTTCGGCGGCGGACTCCTCTTCGGCTTTCCGCTTCGCGGCCTCCTGCTCGGCCTTCGCCTTGGCTTCCGCGTCGGCCTTCTCCTTCGCGGCCTTCGAGTCGTTCACGGCCTTGACGGCCTTGGCGATCGCGACGGCATCGCGGGCTTTGATGGCCTTCGACAACGTCTCCCGGGTCCTGGCGTCCTGGACCTTGCCTTCCGAATCCTTGAGCAGCCGTGACGCGTCGTCGACGGTCTTGTCGAGCTTCGACGCCTCGACCGCCTTCACGGCCGTCCGTATCGCCTTCACGGAGGTCTTCGCGGTCTTCGCGCTCCTGTCCGCCTTCACGGCGGCCGTGTCCAGGCCGTCCACGTCGGACGCGTCGCAGGAGACCATGCCGGGCGTCTTCACGGATGCCGCGCGGTTCAGCCTGTCGATGGTCTTCGGATCCTTCACGGTCTTCGGATCCGTCTTCGACGTCCGTTCCGCCTCTTCCATGGCCTTGTCCAGTTCGCGTCGGGCGGACGAGAGCCTGCCCAGGGACGATTCGCATCGGTCGCGGGACTGTTCCGCGGCCTTGGCTTCCCGGACGCGGCCGGCCGCGACGACGCAGCCTCCGGCGATGGCCGAGACGAGCATGGCTCCCACGACCGAACAGCAGACGATGACGGCGGCACGGGGGATGCCGTGGGTCTCGGGAGGGATGTCGGCGACGGCCTCGAGTCCGTCGCGCACGCTTTCCGGACTCGCGGCCACGAAGGATGATGGTTCCGGACGGATCGGCGCGGGCGCGGGAGCTACGGACGGCATGCTGTCCCGGGACGGCGCCCTCGACGGCAACGGAGGCATGTCCGGAATCTCGGGCGTACGGGCATGCGACAGCCCCTTGAGCCTGGGTCTTTGGACCGGAGGCTTGTCCGAAGCGGCGGGACGGTTCTCGGATGAGTCCGGGTTCCGGCGACGGAACGGGGCGGGCGCCCGCATCATCGGGAGACGGCCTTGGCGCGGCCGGTCCGGGCGCCGGCCTTATGGGAATCGGACCGACGGTCCATTCGTCGATCTCGTCCATCCTGAGAGAGTCCTTTCCCTGTCAGCGCGCTGCGACGCGGTTCATGGCTTCCGCGGCGAGTCCTTCGCCGGCGTCCGTCTGTTCCCTTTGGGCCTGGACGCGTTCGCGTTCGGCCGCGATGCCGTCCGCGCCGGCCGTCCGCGCCGGCTCGATGCCATGGATCAGTGCGACCGACAGGTTCCTCAGCATCTCGTCCTCGGGTTTGACCCGGTACAGCTGGTCGGCGAAATGCTTGCATCTGGCCGCAGGATCCCCTTCCATATAGCTGACGGTAGCCGCGATGCGGTACGCGCCGGCGCGGTCGGACGTCGGATGGATCTGCAGCGCGAAATCGGAGAACAGGCGCGGTATGTCCTGCTTGAACGCGCAGGCTATGGCGTGCGAGACGTCGTAATCGGACGGCATCATGATGGCGCGATACGTGTCGAACAGTCCGTACGACGCCTCCTCGTCCAACATGGCGACCGCTTCGAACTCCTCTCCGGACATGTCGGGGCGAAGGACCTTCGCGATGGTCGCGTCCATGAGTCCGTTCGGCTCGACCATGGTGCGCAGCGCGTCGGTGATGCGGTCATCGGAGATCTTCGATTCCCCTGGAAGGTATTTGCGTTCCTTCAAGGTCTCGATCAAATCGAACATGGTTTGAATCTGCTGCCGGGTAGTTTGCGCCATTCCGTGGGCCTTTCGTTCGGTTTTTCGTTTTCTCGACGCTCCCATACTGTCCCGGGGTGCGGCGCCCTGCGGTGCACCATGTCTACAAGTTCTGACGCACCAGAAAGGAAAACGGCCGGAACGGGAGTTCCGGAAACCGTCGTACGGGTTTCCATGGGTCCTGTTCCGGCCGCTTGTTCTGGATTGGAGGGGGATTTGGGTCAGCGCGTGCTGTGGCGTGCGGTCACGTCCATACGGCGGCGCTTCATGTCGAGCATGGTCCAGCCGATGCCGGTGAGTGCGACGGCCGCGAGGAGCATGCCGTTCGTGTTCGCGCCGGTGGATGCCATGACCTTGTCGGCCTTCGCGGCGGCGGCCTGCGCGGCCGTCTCGCTGGCTTTCAGGCCCGTCTGTCCGGTCTGCGCGCCGGACACCGTGGCGGAACCGTTGCCGGTGTTGTTGTCGGTCTTGGAGCCGTTCTTGTCGGCCGCGGCCTTGATCGCGGCGGCCAATGCGGCCTGGGCCTTGTCGTAGGCGGTCTTGGCCTGCGCCTGCGCGGCCTTCGCCGCCTTGAGCTTGGCCTGAGCGGCGGTCAACGCCCGCTTCGCGGCGTCGAGGTCGGCCTGGGCCTTGTCCACGGCGGCCTGCGCGGCCTTGACCGCGTCGGTGTCCTTCGCGTCCCGCTTGGCCTGCTCGAGCTTGGCCTGCGCGTCAGACAGCGCCTGTTCGGCGTCCTTCACCGCGGTCTTGGCGGCCTCGACCTGCTTGGCGGCGTCGTCGCGGGCCGTGGAAGCCTGCTCGTAGGCCTGGGTCTTCGCGTCGAGGTCCTTCTGCGCGGCGGTCAACGCCTGGGTTTTGGCGTCAAGGTCGGCCAACGCGGCCTCGAGATCCTTGACCTGCCGTGCGGCCTCGTCGCTCTTGGCCTTCGCCTGCGCGTACGCGTCCTGCTTCGCGTCGAGATCCGCCTTGGCGGCCTCCAACGCCTGCCGGGCCTGGTCGGCCTCGCTCTTCGCCTCGTCGTAGGCGGACTGGGCCTGGGCCAACGCGTTCTCCGCGTCGGTCAGGATGCTCACACGCTCGTCCGCCTGGGTCTTGTCCGCCTGCGCCTTGTCCAGAGCCGTCTGCGCCTGTCCGACGGCGGTCTCGGCCGCCTTGAGGTCGGCCTGGGCCTTGTCGTTCGCGCTCTTCGCCTCGTCATAGGCGGCCTGGGCGGACTGGCGGGCGGTGTCCGCGGCCGTGTAGTCGGCCTGGGCCTTGTCGTTCGCGCTCTTCGCCTGCTCGTACGCGACCTGGGTCTGCTGGCTCTTGGCGGTCGCGGCGATGAGGACCTTCGCGGTTTCGGCGGCCTCGGCCTTCGCGGCCTGCTGGGCCTGTTCGGCGGCGGCCTGCGCGGCCGTGGTGTCGGCCTTCGCCTGGTTGGCCTTGTCGAGCGCCTTCTTGGCCTCGTCGACCTTCTTCAACGCCTCGTCGTACGTGGACTGGGCGGAACGGACCTGGTTGACGTAGTTCTCGACCATGGTGCGGTAGACGGCCGCGTCGTACACGGTGTCGTGCGTATTGTAGGAGTTCCAGTCGTTGAAGTACTCCTGCGTGAACGCGTGGTCATAGTTGGTTTCGCCGTAGCCGCTGTAGGCCATGCCGGTGGCGATGTAGTCCGGATTGACGATGTTGAGGTAGTGGCCGACCTTGTAATACAGGTCCGGATACTTCCGGAACACGTCGTACGCGGACAGGCTGGCGAGGTCGGGATAGTCGCCGGACTTCACGGCCGCGTCGTAGGTCTCCTTCTCCATCGTGTACCAACCATCGTACGGATCGTCATCGGCGAAGCCCCAGTTGAGATTCTCGCCGACGTTGTCGTACTGGTAGTTGTGCTCGTAGTGGCCGTTGGCCGCGTAGTTGGCCTGGACCATGGCCATGGCCAACGCGGTCTCCGACACCTTCAACGGCTCCAACCCGTTCTCCGCGCGCAGCTTGTTGCACTCGTCGATCATGTCCAGGGCCTTGAGCAGGTTGTCGAGGCTGGTCGCATCGTCCTTCGCGCCGATATGCGTGTATTCGAGGTACTTGGACACGCTGGAATCGGTCAGATACTTGTATGCCTGCTCCGCGTTGTCGGACTGGAACCAGCCGGCCGCGCCCTGCGCCTCCTTCTCGGCGGCCTCGTCCGCGGCCTTCTTCGCATCCTGCGCGGCCTTCACGGCCGCGTCGTACGCGGCCTGCGCCGCATCCGCCTGCCGGGCGGCCTTCTCGGCGGCGGCCTTCTCGGCGGCGGCCTTCTGGTCGGCCTTGGCGAGCTCGCTCTGGGCCTTGTCGTTCGCGGCCTGGGCCTTGTCGAGCGCCTTGTCGGACGTGGTCTTGTCCGCCTGGGCCTTGTCGAGCGCGGCCTGTGTCTTGTCGGCCTGCGCCTTCGCCTGGTCGGCGGCGTCGTTCGCCTTGTCGAGCTTCTTCCGCGCGTCGTCGGCCTTCGACTGGGTCTTGTCGGCCGTGGATTTCGCGGTCGCGGCGGCGACGGTGGCCTCGGCCTGCGCCTGCTTCGCGTCCTTGACGGCCTCGCCGGCCTTTTGGGCGGCGTCCTGCGCCTCCTTGACCTTGGCGGGATCGTTCGCGTCGCCCGCCAGGCGGGTGGCCTCGTCGAGCTTCGCCTTCGCCTCGTCGCTCTTCGCCTGCGCCTTGTCCGCGGCCTGTTGGGCCTCGTTGGCCTTCGCCTGAGCCTTGGCGGCGTCGGTCTTCTTGGCGGCGGTGTCCTGGTCGAGCTTCGCCTTGTCGGTCGCGTCGACCTTTGCCTGAGCCTGCTTGGCCTTCCGGTCGGCCTGCTCCTTGGCCTTGGCGGCGTCGTCGCGGATGGCTTGGCTGTCGTTCATGGCCTTCTCGAGTTTGCTGGCGTTCTTCGCGGTCTGGTCGGCCTTCTCCTGCGCCTGCTTGAGATTGTCCCGCGCCTGGCCGAGGCTGTCCTGCGCCTGCTGGACGCCGGTGGTGGCCTGCTGCACGTTCCGGTCCTGGTTGATGGTGTCCTCGACGTTCTGCTGGGCCTGCTGCACGTCCTGCTGGGCTTGGTCGACCTGCTGCTGGGCCTGCTGCACGTCCTGCTGCGCGTCCTGCACGCCGGTGTTGGCCTGGTCGAGGCTGTCCTTGGCATTGGCGACCTGCTGCTGGGCGGCGGACACCTGATCCTGCTGCGCGCCCTGCTGGGCCGCGGCCTGGTCGACCGCTTCCTGCGCCTGGACGACGGCCTGCTGGGCCTGTTCGACCGGCGTGACCGCGGTCTCGTCCGCCATGGCCGGTGCGGCGATGGTGCCCGCGACCGCCACGGATGCGACCGCGACGCTGAAAGCCTTCTTGTTCATATCTGTCTACCCTCCAATGCCGTTCCCTCCATGGGATCCGGCTCCAGTGGAAACATCCCTGCGACGTTTCCGTCAAACATTCCACGTGCCCCCAATCCGATATCGGCGTCATCGGCGTGTCGGCCTGTCGGCGGTGGCGTGGCGTCACACCCTTACAGACTACCCCACGTGACGCCGTCCAAGGTCAGTCCTTCCGTCCGTGTCTCCCGTACGGGCGGGTTTTCCTCCTGGACGCGACGACCGCCGCGGGCAGTCCCGCGAGCAGTGCCACGCCGGACACGAGATAGGGGCGCATGTCCCGCCTGCTGGTCTTGGGCGCGTCCTCGGGATAGGGCGCGTCGCCCGGCATACTCGCGCGTTCGCCCGTGACGAGCAGACGGTACGTGTTCAGGAAGATCGGCGTGCACGTGACCAGCGTGACCAGGTCGCGGCCGGGTTCGACGCGCACGCTCCTCAGATCGTCCGGGTCGACCGTCCTGATGCGCGTGACCTTGTAGGCGAGGGTCTGGGCCGCGACCTTAACATAGAACACGTCGCCCTTCCGCAGTTCGGTCAACCGGGTGAACAGGGCCTTGTCGGCCACTCCCGTATGTCCGGTGATGACGCTGTGCGTGCTGGTCCCGCCGACTGGCAGGGACGTGCCGTGCAGGTGGCCGAGCCCGTTGTCCAGCGCGTACGCGTCGGCCCCATGCCGGACGGGCAGGTCCACGCCGATCGACGGGATCTCGATTGTCGCCATGATCCCGTCGCCGAAATCCAACAGGCTCTGGTACTCCCTGTCGGATTTGAACCCGAAATCGCCCTTGACGGCGCCGTCCTCGCCGGACAGTTCGCCGATGACCTGCGGTGTGGCCGCGAGACGCCGGTTGTATGCGCGGGCTTTGGCGACCATGCGCGCGTACCGTTCGGCCGAATGGTCGTCCTTCACCGCCAACGCGGAGGATTCGGCGGCACGGCGGGCCGTGCCGGCCTGTTCCACGCCAAGCCACGCGAAAACGCCCACGCCCAACAGGCAACAGGCAACGGTGACCGCGACGAGAGCACGGAACACGCGACGCGCGCGACGGGCATGCAGACGGCGCACACGCCGTCCGCGCCGGCCCTCCGTGGCGCGTTCGCCCTCGATGATCCAATCCCAGTCCATAACGTCCATGCCTTCGCCACGATCCATTCCACGAATATCGGGAAGAACAGGGAAAGCCGGTGTCCAGGCCATCACGCCGCATCCGGTCGGAGTGGTGGATGGCCGGCCGCCGGCCCTCCCGTCATCTGTTCCCGGTCACTCGCCGTCCGGCATGCCGTGGCCGTTCATACGTCTCGTGAGCATGACCGTGGACCCGACACCCATCACGAGCAGACCGATACCTCCCGCGATAAGCAGCGGCAGGCTAATGCCGCCCGTCTCGGTGAAGTTCTCATGGATCCCCTGCCATTGCGCGTACAGGGTGATGTCCTTGTCCTGCAACGGGATCTGTGAACCATCCTTATAGACGACATCGGCCTTGCCTGCTTTGAGGGACCATCCCTTGAAGACGTATCCGTCTCGCGTGAACGATTTCGACGTGTCGCCGGGAATGGTCACGTCCGAATACTGCCAACCGGTCGTGTTCGCATGCGAACCGGTGCCGCCGTTCGCATCGTAAATCACGTTGGCCTGCAACCGCTGCCAGTGCGCGTACACGGTCACGCTGCCCGTCAACAGGGTGTTCCAGTCGTACAGGCCCGCATCATCCTGCGGGGTCGAATACCAGCCGAGGAACTTGTATCCGCGGATCTTCGACACGTCGCCCGCCCGCCAGCCGGACCCGTCCGCCGCGGGCGCATTGTACGGCACGGAGACGGACGCCGGCGTGGATGGCATCTGGCCCGACCATGTGCTCGGCTTGTTCGTGTCGTAGGTGAGGACCGGGTTGCCGACCCACACCGCGTACACGGTCATGCCGCCCTCGACCATCGTGACCTGGGCCTGCGCCTGGGTCGCGTTCCGGTCCTGGTTCCAACCCAGCTGGGTGTGGCCCGGACGCGACAGCATGCTGGAATCCCAGCAGTCGTCGTCCTTCGCCATGGTCGCCAACGTGATCTTCTGGCCGGCTGGATAGTAGACCTGGCAGCCGGACACCACGTCCGTGCTCGTGTCGATGGTCTTGACGGTCACGCTGCCGTCCTCATGCGTGGTGGTGCGCTGCACGAGGTCGGACACCTTGCCGTCGGTCTCCGATTTCGCGGGCTGAGTGGTGTTAGCGGCCGTGTCGGACGGGATGGAACCGGTGGCATCCTGCGCGTTCTTGTTGTAGGTGAGACGGTAGGCGATGGTCGAATCGACCGGTTGGAAGCCGGACCCGCGGGCCTGTCCCGAGGCGACCGACCAGCGGACGCGGAAGGACGAGCCGGTGAATGTGGCGCCGACGTAATGCTTCATTCCATGCGCGTCGGCATTGTTCTCGTTCTCATCCGTGGCGCCGGCCCAGCCGTTCGTGCCGAACCGGGCGAGATGTGCGTCGGAGCGCACGTACGCGCCATCGAAGCCGCTGACGAGTTCGACGCCCTCGTTGTATCCGCTGGTGCCGCCGTCAAGGTCAGTGAATCCGGTCACACCACGCAGTCCCTGCGGTGTGGAACCGTCATCCAGCAGGAAATCGACGGTCACATCCATGTACGGACGAGACGAGGTATGCCTGTCCCACTTGCCATACGACGCCAAGAACTTGTGCTGCGATTCGTAGTACACCAGGGAGCCGAGGTTCTGGCCGTTCACGGTGATCTTGACATTGAGCCACCGTTGCGTGCCGGAGGAGTCGCGCCACTGTCCCACATGGTGCAGGATCAGGTTCGCGCCATTCTTGTTCGGCTGGTACATGGTGTCCAGACTCCTGCCGCCGTATGCTTGGTTCTCCACCGTGGGATTCCAGTTCGTTTTGACGGTGAAGCCGTTCACGTCGGTGATCTGGTCCGCGGTGACACCATCGGTTGTGGAGAACTTGAAATCGCCGTACTGCACAGGGGCGATTTCACCGTTCTTCAAGTCATGCACCGTCAGACCGGAAACGGTCCTGTCCGCCACGGCCCTCACAGTGCCGGTCGTCTTGGCCTTGGCCTGCTTGACGGTGTTCGCGGTCGTGTCGGACGGGACTTGGCCGTAGGCGTCGTTCGCGTTCTTGTCGTAGGAGAGCTTGTAGGCGAGCTTGAATTGCACGTCGTCGATCAGATTGCCGGAGATGCCGTCGATGGAACCCAACGCCTTGAACGTGAACCTGCTGACGTCCTGGCCGGCGGGAACCACGACCGAACCCTGGAACGTGTCCCACGAGCCGAGCCAGCCATCCGTGTTCGGAGCGTTCACCGTGGTGGACTTCTCACCCAGCCTGTTGCCCCGGTCGGACGCGATGCGGGTCATCTCCACCGGCTGCTCGTGGCCGGGCGCTCCGACGAGGATCTGGATCTTCTCATTGGAGTTGATGGTGCCGTTCCGGTGCGCGTAGCGGAGCTTGACGGTGTACACGGTCGGATAATCGTGCGCGGTGTCGATGTCCTGGTACAGGTACGTGTTGGCCTGCGATGCGGTGATCTCGGCGTACATGTTGTCGTTCGCCTTGGAGCGTTGGATCTCGACGATGCCGCCGCGCCCGTCGACCCTGGTGTCGGTCTGGTTGGATTTCCAGCCGAACTTGTTCGCGTCGAACCCGTTGAGGTGGACCCAGTGCTTGGACGCCTCGCCCTTGCTGTTCAGCGCGCCGCTGATCTCCACGTCGCCGTGCGCGGGGTCGATGTTGGCGAAATTGTATTTCGCGCTCATCTTGGACTGGCTGACGATGTTCCGCCAATCATGGTCGAAGTCGCTGTTGACGATCTGCTTCGGCAGGCCGTTGGCGGCGTATTCCGCCACATCATCATCCGCCACGAGCTTCACGCTGCCGGAGGTCTTGTCCTTGGCGGGCTGGGTGGTGTTCTCCCTGCCGCGCTGGTTCGACGGGACCTCGCCGGTGGCATCCGAAGCGTTCTTGTCGTAGTCCAGGCGGTATGCCTTGTCGAACACGATGTCGTCGAGCACGTTGCCGTAGTCGAGCTGCTTGGCGTCGATGCTCTTGAACGTGAAGCGGGTCGTGGTCTGCCCGTCGGGGATCAGGTAGGTGCCCTCGTAGGTCTCCCACTGGTTGACGTGGTGGCGGTTGTTGTCGTTGGTGACCTTGGTGGCGATGACGGTGGACTTCTCGTTGAGTTTGTCGTCGTGCCCGTTGACGCTGGTGCGGGTCATTTCGACGGGCTGCTCGTGGCCGGGCGTGCCGATCATGACCTGCATCTTGTCGAGGTACGTGCTGTTGAGGCTGGCGTGCTTCAACCGCACCTTGTACAGGGTGCCGGGCACGGTCCTGATGTCCTGGTAGATGGCTGTGCCGGCCTCGTAGGCGCAGAGCTCCGCGTACACGTTGTCGGCGGTGGAGTCGTCGTACTGGAGTTCGACCGCGTTGGCCTTCTGCTGGACGTTGCTTCCGGCCTTCTGGGTGCTGGTCCAGCCGAACTTGGACTTGTCCCACCCGTTGATGGCGGTCCACTTCCAGCTGGAGCCATTGGGAAGGCTGGTGGCGTGCAGGGTCTTGCCCGCGTTCGGGTCGATGCTGGTCCAGCCGCCGAAGCTGTCCTTCCACTGGTCGTGGTAGTTCACGCTGAAGTCGCCGTTGACCAGATGGTCCGGCAGGCTGGCGTTGGTATCCGCGACGGTCTTGACGGTTCCGCTGGTCTTGGTCTTAGCGGGCTGGGTGGTATTCTCCTTGCCACGCTGGTTCGACGGGACCTCGCCGGCGGCATCCGAAGAGTTCTTGTCATAGGTCAACTTGTAGGAACGGGAGAATTCGATGTCGTCCAGATCATTGCCGGAATACCATTCCGCGGACGCGACGGATTTGAAGGTGAAACGTACCGTGGTGACCCCGTCGGGCACGAGATACGTGCCAGAGTACGTATCCCACTTCTTGTTGTCCGCGCGGTCGGACGTGGTCGGGGTTGAGATGGTGGTCATCTTCTCGCCGACCTTGTTGCCGTTCTCGGACGCGATGCGGGTGGCCTCCTGCGCGGTCTCCTTGTATGGTTCGCCGATCATGACCTGCATCTTGTCCACGTAGGCGCTGGTCGCGCTGGAATGCTTCAGGCTCCATTTCATCATGGTGCCCGGCGTGACCTTCACGTCCTGGTAGATCGCGGTGCCCTGCTGGTCGGCGGTCAGTTCGGCGAACTGGTTGTGGTGGACGGAATCGTAATTGAGTTCCACATTGCCGGCCTCGCAGCTCATGCCGGGATAATGCGCGTCTCCCTGGGTGGAATTCCATGCGAAATTCGATCTGTTCCAATTGGGAATGGCCCTGCCTGTGGTGGACATGGCGCATCCCGAACCGTATTTGCCGGTACCGGGATTGATGGTGGCGAACCGCTTGCCCTTGTTGTTTTTGTTCGAACTCGACCCCGCCAGTCCCGTCCATGATGGTACGGATGGATAGTCGAAGCTGCCGTTGACGATATGGTCCGGCAGGTTGTTCGTGTCATCGGCCGTGAGCTTCACGACGCTTTTCGTGTTTCCGGTCGCGCCGGTCACGTCGACCGCGTTGGCGGTGCCGGTCAGGCCGGCTCCCAACGCCGCGGCGGCCGTGAGACCGGCGAGAAGTCTTGTAAGGAATCCCATTTTCCCTCATCCTTTGTGATTCATATGTGAGTTCCGTATTTTTTGGAAGAGGGCCGGGATCGTGCGGCTGACAGGAGAAAAGGCCGCACGATCCCGGCTCCTGGATCCCCGGACCTTCGCTTTCGAGGCCGGGGACGATTCGGAAAAATCAGGCGATGGCCGGACCGTCGCCCAGGTTCTCGTGGCGGACTCGGTAGGCGGCGAAGCCGGACGCGGTGGCCACGAGGATGATCGCGAACGCGCCGACCAGCATGACGCCCATGGTGGTCGCGCCGGTCTGCGGCAGCTGGGTGATGTTGTCGATGTTCTTCACCACGGCGGTCGGGGTGGTGGTCTTGCCGTCCGCGTTGGTGACCTTGCCGGTCAGTCCCGGCTGGTTCTTGCCGGTGATGGTCACGTGCCCGTCATCGGTGATGTGGATGCCGAAACTCGGCTTGACGAAGCTGAAGTAGCCGGTCGGCACCTGGGTTTCCTTCACGGTGTAGTCGCCGGCGCCCAGACGGGTGAAGTTGATCACGCCGGACGCGTTCGTGGAGAATTCGGTGGCTTTGGACTCATCCGTGCCGAACGTCCACTGGTTCGAGCTCGTGTTCCACACGTACCACTGGTTCAGGCTGTCGTTGTGGAGCTTGAACTTGGCTCCCTGGATGACCTTGTTGCCGTCGGTGTGCGGGCAGATCGGCGATGCCGGACGGTATACGAGCGGATCGAGGCCGTCCTCCAGCATGAAGTACTGGTCAAGGCTCGTCTCAATCTTTGCATGGGAAATTCCAGTGTGATCCACAAATTTCCCGATATACGGATGACACGTCGAATCGAGAAGGTAATGGCAAAGCCTAACAGATACGCTTCCATCGCCTCTGACGGACTCTGCTGATACTTTTTCACCTCATCCTCGAACAGAACGGAAGCCGTCTGCTCATGCAGAAACGTTCCGTAATCAGACACACGGTTTTTCGAGAACGGATGGTAATAAAAGAAGATATCCGGCCCGTGCAGTCCGATCAGATACAGTTTTTTGTTTTCTCGAATGATCTTTTTCAAATTTGCCGGAAGCTGTTCATAAACTTCTCTTCCGAACCTGTCGTGTGCGTACGTAGTAGGCATATCGGTATCTCCCTTCTTTTTTCTCCTGCCGGATCAGACATCCAGCTTGATCTGCATTTCCTCTTCCACTTCTGCGCGGAAGTCCTCCATCTTGACCGGACTGATCTCCGGCAGATTGTCGGTGGAATCGACGCCGAAGTTCCGCAGGAATTCTTCGGTCGTGCCGAACACAATCGGGCGGCCCGGCGCGTCGAGGCGGCCAAGCTCCTGCACCAGATTGTACTCCACCAGTTTGTTGACCGCGTGATCGCTCTTGACGCCGCGGATCTTGTCGATCTCCTGCTTCGTGACCGGCTGCTTGTAGGCAATGATCGAGAGAGTCTCCATCATGACGTCGGTCAGAACCGCCTTCTTCGGCTGCATGGCGATGTTGACAAGATAATCATAATATTCCTGTTTCGTGCACATCTGATACGCATTTTCAAGCTCCACGATGTGGATGCCGCGGTCTTTCGTATTATATTTTTCCATCATATGGTTCAGAATCCTGCGGGTCGTCTCCGTGTCATGGCCGATCGCTTTTGCAATCCTTCCCAGCTCCACGGAATCTCCCATCGCAAAAAGGACTGCCTCGATGGCTGCTTCCGCCTCCTCGACCGAAGAGGGGCGTCTTGCCTCACCCGGGGCAGTTTCTTTATTCCTGTTCTGTTCTTCCATCTGTCTTGTCCTCACTGTCTGTCTCGTCTGTATACGGCACAACTACGGTGTCTTCATCCTCCAGGGATTCAATCAGGATATCCCCGAAAAGCTCCTCCTGGCTGATCCGGATTTTGCCGGTTTTCATCAGCTCCAAGATTGCAAGGAAGGTGACAATCACATGCACCTTGCCCGGCTGGGATTCCAAAAGGTCGCGGAAGCTGAAGCGGCGTTTTTTAACAGCAAACTGCTCGACATACGTCATCTTGTCCGGCAGGCTGACCTCTTCTTTTTCGATCTTTCCGAACTTGCTTCGGATCGGGTCGATCTTGTCCTCCTGGCGCTTTAAAATCATTTTATAGATCGTATGGAGCTTCGCGAGAGAAATCTGCGAGAGGAGCTCGGAGGTGTCGACCGGCGTCCTGTACTCCAGCACTTCTCTTGGAAGCGTCGGTTCCTTGTACACGGAACGGCTCGCCTCGTTCATGCGGTCACGCAGCTCGTACGACATGTACTTATACATTTTGTACTCTAAAAGCTGCTGCACCAGCTCGGCTCTCGGGTCCTCTTCCTCGCCTTCCTCATTCACTTCTTTTGGAAGCAGCATGCGGCATTTGATATCCAGAAGCGTCGCCGCCATGACCATGAACTCGCTCATGATGTCGAGGTCTTCCCGCTCCATCTGATGAATGTATTCCAGATACTGGTCCGTAATCTCTACAATGGGGATATCGTAAATATCTATTTTGTTTTTATCGATCAGGTGAAGAAGAAGGTCCAGCGGTCCTTCAAACACCGGAAGCTTTACTGGTATCGCCATGTGCTCTGTTCTCCCTTACGGTTTCCCGATATCTGTAATAATCAATTCTCTTCTGTTCCAGATGCGGACCGGAATGGTGTGTTCGCCCGTTCCTGCGCTGATGATCTGGCAGGTGCCGCCCGTCAGGAACAGCCCGCGGCAGTTTTTCGAAAAAAGGCGGAAATCCGGCGTCACAAGCCCCCGGTGCGCGCCAAGGCCCACCACGCCGCCGTGATAATGGCCGGAAAGCGTCAGATCGGCTCCATATGATGCATAGGAGCTGCGGTAGGCAGGGTGATGCGCCAGCAGAATGCCGTAGCGCGCCGGATCCGGTTTTCCAAGGTGGTCCGTCAGTTCCGAAACCGGCAGCGGTCCGCGGTAAAAGCGGTTGTAATAGGTGCGGTCCATGGCATAGCCGTAGATCCGGACCGGACAGCCGCTGATGGTAAGATCCGCCGTCTCATTTTCCAGATAGCAGATTCCTGCCTTTTTCAGGCGCTCCCGGAGCTTTTCATACAGATCACTGTACTGTTCCGGATACAGCTTCAGACGGTATTCGTGGTTTCCGCAGCCATAGATTACCTGGTATTCCTCCGCAAGACGTTCCGCGAAACTCAGACCCGGGTCGAGGTTCTCCCCCGGCTTTGCCACAATCTGGTCCCCGCCGATGATGACAAGATCCGGAGCCGCCTCATCGATGACTGCCTTTAACACCGTGTTGTCCGGGCCAAACTCCATATTGTGAAGATCACTGATAAACGCCAGACGAAAACCGTTTCCTTCCGGAAATTTTCCGTTTGACGAAAGTTTGTAATAGGTCGTTGTAAATTTTCTCATACCGTTCATTATACTTGATTTTTCGGTGTATGACAACCCGTTTTCCCTGCTGTTTATAAGCCCAATGCCTGTTTTGCCAGCTGATCGGCTTTTTCGTTGTAGGTGACGCCGGTGTGGCCCTTTACTTTGCAGAAGCGGATCGCAACTTTGGCCGATGCCAGATCGTAAAAATTCCGGTAATCGATGGTTCCCTGTTTTTTCGCCTGCCATTCTCTCGTACACCAGCTTGCGATTCCCTGGTAATCGTGATAGATGGCCAGCTCCGGAATATCATGTGTCAGGCAGTAAGCCATGGCCAGCTCTGCGCCCTTGATCTCGCCTGCCACATTCCGCATGGAGACGAGATCCGGATCGCTGTATTCTTCTGCAAGATTCAGCTCTTTTCCGTCCAGGAAGAGGACCACACCGCAGGAGAACTTTCCGAGCGCATGCTGATAGCTTCCATCCACGTATGCGACGGCGCTCCTGCCGACACCGGCGTATTCCGGGTCTTCGCATGGTTTTTCTGCCAGAATCAGGTGTTCCCAGTCCCAAGAAGAAGGATCGGGTGCTGCCGTGCTCTGTACTGCCTTTCGTTCCGGGGCAGCGAAATACGTTCCGATTGTTTCCCGCAGCAATGGTTCCGGCATTTTACCGCCGCCCAGAAAGGCCTCTGCCTCCTCCAGACGCTCAAATCCCTTGTAAATTGCGCCAGGATAACCGTGTACCTGCGCTTTGCACGCATCCCATGTCCGGTAGATGCCCGGAACCTT
>ERZ827101.1948-NODE-1948-length-20557-cov-2.943908_pt1 | contig 20557 bp, 9 predicted proteins | sample MGYA00519869_ERZ827101 | MGnify/ENA primary metagenome ERZ827101 (study PRJEB31778, sample SAMEA3449256) | human gut metagenome | biome: human gut; feature: human-associated habitat; material: faeces | place: United Kingdom | collected 2010/2012 ...
CCCTCGGCCTCCAGCCCGATCAGCGGGAAGAGCGCGGTGCGCACCGCGCTGTCCTGCGCCATGCGCCAGACACCCGTCAGGGCGTCGGCATCCGCGTCCCCCGCGAGCGGCGCGAGCATCTCCACGGCCTCGGCGTAGCGGCCGTCGTTGGCACACCTCCGGGCGCGGGCCATCAGAAGCCCGCTCCCGACCAGAGACGCCGTATCGGCCACGGCCAAAGCCGGAGTGTAGATCGACCACGGATGCCGGATGCGGATATCCTCCAAAGGTTCGAATCCGTCCAGCTCCCTGCGGCTCGTATAGCTTTCGAGACGGCGGTCGACGGAGAGCCCCAGCGGCCCCTCGGACATCCACCGCGCATAGGGTACGCTCGTCTCATAGACGACCGTCCCGGCATGACCTTCCAGCTCGGCGGGGAGAGCCACGCCATCGACGACCGACTTGCGCCGGTCCGAGAGACGTTTGCGGCCCCCCGTGAACGCAATGGGCAGCAGCTTCTCCTCACGGCCGCCGCCGAACAGCACCGGCGTATAGCGCAGCGTATAGTTGGAACGGATGCAGCTGCGGGGCACCTCCATCCGAAAACGAATCCCGACACTCGCCCCCGAAGCGACGACCCGCACGGAATCCGTGCGGATGCCGTCGGCATTCTGACCCTCGACGGGTACGATCGGCGCCGTCAATCCGGCGCACAGAAACAGAACAGCCAGTTTCATTGTCATTTATCTATTTAATCATGAAAATCACCGATACGGCCAGCCGCGTGGGGCCGAAATAACTCTTGTGCTGCTTGGGATCGCCCTCGATGGTCGGACGCCCGCACGTCACGCAGTCGTAACTGCGGTAAGTGACGTAACGATAGCCGAAAGCACCCTCGGCCTCGATGCTCCAACGCGGCGAAAGCATCCAGCTGAAACCGTAGCTCAGACCCGCGCCGACGAACGAACCCTCGTAGCGCTTCCTGTCCGTGTCGGAGAACATCAGGCCGAAAGGCGTGGCCCGCATGCCCCCGACGTTGTACTGCCCGTACTCGCCGCTCAGGCCGAAAAAGTGGCCGTTGAACGCCTCCCACAGCCAGTAACGGCCCATCGGGCGCAGCTCCCAATGCTTGAACTTCTTGTTATCGCCGAACTTCCACGGGTTCCACGAACCCGCAAGACCCACCGTCCAGCGAGCCCCCACGGCCCCCTCGACCTCCGCCTGAGGCGTGGTCGTGAACCAACTCAGCGCGTTGGCCTTCACGGCCAACTTCTGGGCATCCGCGCGGGGTGCGAACAGCACCAGCGCCGCAACACCGAGGAACACCCCCCGGACCGTGCGCACAAACCGCAGCCCGTGATTCGTCTCTTCGCTTTTCATTTTCTCGATCGTTTCTTATTTTATTTTTATTCGTCCCGGCAGCGGCACATTGCGTGGTTTTGTTCGTCAGCATAAAGAAGTGTCGACGTAACGTTAGTAGCTGGAGCGTAAACATGCACTGAGGCGTTCCCACCGTATTTACTCCAGTAGTACAAGGGTGTGTTGTCAGGTTGCAGGGTCGTGGGCCAACCGTCCCAAAGGTAGGAGCGGAGTTCATCAATCGTCGGAAGGCCGCCCCGAGGTGCGCAGGAATTCTCGCAGTAGCGAAAGTATACACCGTTGGATAGGTCTGCATATTGTGTCCTTGTTTCAATGTCTTTCCATCTGCCGGCCTGGCTGTACTGAAACGTTACGTTCCTGTCCTTGGGTTCGGCGTTAGCGGGGATTACGAGCGTGGCGGAATAGTTCGGGACCTCTTCGTAGTCGTTCTTGACGACCAACTCGATACTCCCGCTGATAGCCCGTATCTTGTAGCCGCCCCAGCCCTCCAAGGTCACGGTGTAGGTGCCGCCCTCAGCCGGAATGTCCCCCGCGGGCGAGACGCTGGCTTTGGTCACGTGCCAGCCCTGCTGAGTGCAGTCAGCGCCGATCTTGGTCCATGTCCCGTTCCAGTTGTATTCGAAGGTCACGGTGCGGGTATCATAGCTGAGCTGACCCGGGATCGTCAGCGAGACGGCGGTACCCGAAGCGGTGACCCTGCCCGTGACGAGCGCTGTGCCGCCGCTGCTGGCCCGGACATCGACGCCCGCTGCAGGAAGGTAGCCCGTGAGCGTGACATTGTATGAACCGCCCTGACCGGGGATCGTCGCAGGAGCGTTGTGCGTGGCATTGGAGACGGAATAACCCGCCTGCGAACGGCTATCGCCGATCTTCGTCCATGTGCCGTTCCACAAGTACTCGAACGTCACCGTGCGCGCATCGAAGCTCTGGTTCGCCGGGACGGCCAGCGAAACCGCCGTGCCGGATTTGGTGACCGTACCGCTTACGAGGGCCGTATTGCCGGACTGGGCGCGGACATCCACGCCAGAGTAAGGTATGTTTCCTGTCAGGGTAAGGCTGTAAGTCTTACCCTCACCGGGGATATCCCCGGCCGGCATCACGGCTTTTTCCGAGACCGTATAGTCATGCGCCGACCCGTTCCAGTCACGCACGCATCGGAAGGACCGCGGATGATCCCCGTCGATGGCATCGGTATTGACACGCCCGTCCGTACCCGAAATTCGCAAGATCGCAGTGATGTCAGGATAATTATCCGGATCATCCTCATCCCATGTCGCACTCAAGAGCACGTTGTCGGGAAGTACGGTAAAGCCGGCGAGACTGTGCAGCCGCGCATTGCCGACCGGTCTTTGTACCGGGCTGTCCGACGAGTTATCGATGTCGAGCGACTCGACATGTTCATTGCCGCCCATGGTCCATATCATCATCAGCTCACGCTGGGAGGGAAGACGCCAGTCATCATAGCCTTCCTCGCGAAGATTGTCGCAATAGTCGATCGACGGACGCCAGTTCAGAAGGCCGGGATCGGCACGCTGCACCTGAAGCATCGCCGACATGCGGTTGTTCCCGCTACGCTTAGTGTCGATCAGCGTGGCCGTAGGCCGCGAAGCGAACAGAGAGTTCCTGTCCAGACCGCCCGCAGCGTCGCGAAGCACGACGAGGGTAGCATCGCCCTCGGCCTTGACATACGGATACTTCGTGCCCGCACCGGACTCTTTGTCCCGGACGCATCGCACATAATTCCGCGTCAGCTTTTCTTTTTTATACGCTATGCCGTAGCCGAAATCGAACGTCCATGCCTGATCCGCATTCGACGCATTGGTCGTCGACGACCAGTAATTCGCCTCCATAAACGGGTCGAGTACGCGCACGCTGGGTTCGACGCACCAGTAATAATACAACTCGTTCGCCGTGGGCAGACGCCAGTTGTCGCCCTTGCCCCGGCAGTAGTCGACAGCCTGCTGCCATGTACCCAGCTCCTCCAGTTCGGGTTCGAGCAGCGTGCTGCCGCCCGTGTCGATCGGGAGATATCCTCCCCCGCCGATACCGCCGTCGCCCCAGTCGTATTCGTTCCACGGAAGGATCTCGATGTCCAGTTCGGGGTTGTCGGCGATGCGACCAACGCCCAGCTCCACGACATAGCGGTAGCCCGGCGCGAAGTTGTGCCCCGCAAGCGAGGCGTCGAGCTTCATCTCCTTGCCGTCGCTCGTTAGCGTCACCTTGACTTGCAGCTCTCCGGCATATCCCGGCAGCACGGCGCGACCGCCGCCCACACCGAGCGTCGACGCCGTGGCCGTCGTGCCCTCCTCTGCCGCGAAATCCGAAGCAGCGAACTCCACCATGCCGCCGCGGCCCTCGGTGATGAGACGGTAGGGATAGTCGCCGATCTCGTAACGGCCCGAAGCGGGCAGGCCCCACAGCTGCAAACCGTCGCCCGTGACCTCCAGCGTCCTCACGACCTCGCCCGCACGCGGACGGATCCGCACGTCGATGTACGAGCCCATGCGGTAGAAGCACACCTCGGGAATATAGTGCTTCGACCCTTTCGAGGGGTCGATCGTCTCCCGGTGCGCCAGCGCCATGTAGTCGGCACCGTTCGCAAGACCCGTATAGGTACCCGGATTCGGAAGCGCGGTGTTCGCCGAAACGGCCGGGGAGAAATAGTAGAAATCGTACGCCCCGCGGCGGAGCACCAGCTCCCGCGCAGCGTCCGCCGTGGCATTGCCACGCTCATCGACAGCCGCGGCCACGATCGTGCCATCGGCGTCGGCGATCTTGTAAGTGTTCTGATCCACCGGGCTGGCGCTCTGCGGGTCGGCGCCGGCCTCGTAGACCACCACGCGGAACGTCGTGCCCACGGGAAGACCGTCGGGATTATCGACATCCGGCCCCGGATCGGGACCGGGAGGAAGACCCCCTTCGTCGCGGTTAACACAACGAGCGGAGAGTTCTTCCCCGTCGTCGGCAAGCCAACCGTCCATGCCCCACCGATTATGGGCGTAGTCGATAAGCCCATGCCAAATATAATCGGGATTATCGACGCGGGGCGTCGAGGTCCAGTAACGATAGCTCGGTTCCTCCCATGTGAAGTTCCAGAACTCGAACTTCCGGTTGTCGGGCAGCGGCGAATTGGCCCGGACATACTGGATGATCTGCTGCATCTCGTCATGTGTCGGAAGGCGAAGACCCAGATCCGCGCAGTATTGCGTGGCCTCCGGCCACGTCATCTCCTTCTCCACGCCTTTGCCGCGGTTGCCGTCAACCCACAGGTCACCGATCTGGAACGCACCATCGACCATCCCTGTCGGGGGAACACCCGCACGGGTCCCCGCGCCTGCCCAACGAGCTGCGCTTCTCGATCCAGTCGCGAAAGCGCCCCATCCGTCGTCTGCGCCGGGGGACCCGGCAACGGTCAACCTCCCGCCACGGAAGCCAACCGTGACATCGCCGTCCGAACCGCCGCCCGGACCGCACGAATCCGCATCGTCCACGATGCAGCCCGTCAGAAGCAGGGCCGCGGCCAGTACGGCCGAACTGACACGGAACGCCACATGCACCACCGACACCGTCGCGCCGCGCAACACCCCCGAAACAGCACTCCGCACATACGTTCCGGTTTTCTTCCCAAGAATTCTCATAATGCCTGTATTCTTATTTCTTTTTATCTTTTTATCTTTTCTCGTTTTTCCTGCCAGTCCTCGCAACTGATCACCCGGTTATTCCTTCCGACCTGCCTGTCAATATTCCTCCTGTAGATGCTCCAGCGTCCGGAGCAACTTGCGCTGCCCCCGGACCAACTCGGTCAACTTGTCGCCCGCAACGCGCAGCAACCCGCACAACTCCGCCAGATCGCCGTCGCTGACCGACACAACAGTCCGGGGCGCACAAGGCGTGCTGCGGACCGGCCGAAGGGGCCGCAAACCGGACGTCGCCGTTCTTCGGGGACGCGCCCCGGCGCAGATCTCCGTCAAGCTGCGCAGACCCAAGCGCTTCAGGCGCCCGTTCCCGCCACGGACCGCCGAAAAGTCCGCTTGCTGCCGCAAACGGCGGCGGACATAAACGTCCAGCTCGGCATAGAGCCGCGTCACGGAACCGTACTTATAGTAGTGTCCGAAAGCTGTCAGCGCGGCGTTGAGCCGCTTGACCAGCGCCCGCGGCGGCACGCTGCGGCTGCGGCGGCAGATGGCGTCCACCCGCGCCCGAAAGGCATCCGCCTTGGCCGGATCGACACCGGCATATCCCCCGGCGAAGCGCCAGCCGCAGAACGTAAGCGGAGTGTCCGAAAAGCGCCCCGAAAGCGTCTTCGAGCACTGGACCTTCAGGTCGAACGCTCCGCTCAGGCGATTTGCAATCAGCGCATAGACCTCGGCGGCCTCGCCCATGTCGCGGCAGCAAACCAGCACATCGTCCATGTATACCGTAAGCGGCACTCCGAAGCGGCGCTTCACCTCCAGCCACAGCGGAACCAGCATCAGCGGCGCCGCGACGCACGACAAAGGGCTGCCCAGCGGTATGCCGCGTTCGAGCGGCAAAGACGCGCACCACTGCGACAGGCCGCCCACGTAGCGGCGCTTGAACTTCGCGGGCACGTAGCTCAGACCCAGCAGGTCGCGCCATGCCAGCTGGACGCCCGCCACGAGATCGCGATGTCGCACAGAGGGGTAGAACGCAGCGATGTCCGTCCGCACGAAGCAGGGAAACGACTTCTTGTGCCGGGCGACGAACGCCGGAACGGCCCCGTGCCGCTGGCCCACCAGATGGTGGTCCGGCAGCCTGCGCGCGAGCAGCGGCACGAAGTCCCGTCGAAGCGACGCCGCCAGCTCTCGCTCCCCCACCTGCGGGCAAGCGCCGAAATAGGGCAGCGGACGAACCGTCGGACAGATCATCGTGTCCGACGAGCAACCGTGAAATTTTGTGCTCGACAACGTCATCGTAAAACTGGTTTTCGCCGGGGAGGCGAGCGGCATCCCGCAACCCTACCCCGAAATCTTAATTCTTAATTTTTATCTTTTTTTTCCTCTGTTTCATAGCAGGCCGGATGCTTCTCGCCTTCCCCGGCACCCTCCGCCCCGCTCAGAGCCCCTTCCCGCAAGGGTGGCGGATATCGGTTATCCTGAAAATCAGCGCCTTGCATCCGATTCAGGCAACCCGGAGCGGAGTTTTTCGCGGTTTTTTATTTTCCGGTCCGTATCCAAAAGCAGTTAACCGTCATATTATCAACATCTTAATCATTCTTCATCCGTTTCACCCTTTCTCCCGCAACCCGAGGGTATCGCGCGATACCCTCAGGGGTTGCGGAAAGAGCGAGTATGAACCGATGATTTGATCAGGGTCCTCACAGGCATTTAGTTCGGTCGGGCCGTCAATTTTAGTCGTTCAAGCAGCGGCACCCCGCTTTCGAGTCTTTCCCCGGAATAATAGTTTCTACTGTTGCGCTGGAGAAGTCCATGCTGAAATACACCACCTTAATCTGCCCAATGCTCACGCCTTCCGGGTCCCCGGCCCACCACCTGTTCGGACCTACCCCTGACGCTGGCCACCCGGCCCAGCCCATCGTCTTTAATTCGCCTGCGGACGGGATCCCGCCTCTCGATTCGCATTGTGTGTTGCACTGATCCCAGCTCATGAGTATTGCACGAGCCGTTTGGGTTCGACTGTCGATGTCGGCCCACTTTCCGTTGTATCGGTACTGGAACGTCACAGTCCGACTGCTCTCCGTCGAGGGGTTCGCAGGGATTTCAATCGTGGCAGAATAGTTCGCGACCTCCGTAAAGTCCGTCTTTATAACGAGCTGTGTGCCGCCGCTCATAGCGCGGACCTGGTAGCCGCCCCAGCCCGTAAGCGTCACGGTGTAGGTGCCGCCCGCACCCGGAATGTCCCCCGCGGGCGAGACGCTGGCTTTGGTCACGTTCCAGCCCTGCTGCGAGCAGGCGGCGCCGATCTTCGTCCACGTGCCGTTCCAATTATACTCGAAGGTCACCGAGCGATTATTATAGCTTTGATTACCCGGAACCGTCAGTAAAACCGCCGTACCGGATTTGGTAACCGTACCGCTTACGATTGCGGTGCCGCCGGACTGCGCACGGACCGCAACGTTCGAGGGAAGGTAGCCCGTGAGCGTGACATTGTACGAACCGCCCTGACCCGGAATCGTAGACGGAGCGTTGTGCGTGGCGTTGGAGACGGAATAACCCGCCTGCGTGCGGTCGGCGCCGATCTTCGTCCATGTGCCGTTCCACAGGTACTCGAACGCTACCGTGCGGGAGGTATAGCTGGCGTTGGCTGGAACAGCCAGCGAAACAGCAGTACCCGAAGCGGTGACCTTGCCCGTGGCGAGGGCCGTGCCGCCGCTCTGAGCCCGTACTTGGACACCCTCGTCAGGTAGGAGTCCTGTCAGGGTAAGGCTGTAAGTCTTACCCTCCGCGGGGATATCCCCGGCCGGCGTCACGGTGGCGGAGGCGACATACAGCGGCTTCTTCCCGCTCACCCGCCCGTCGGTGTCGATCAGCGAGAAGTGCGCAGCGGCCGAGCCTACGATCCGCGTAGTATAGGAGTAGACGTGGTTGGCCGTGACGTTGAAGTCCGAGAACATATCCTCGCCCAAGTAGATGTCGTAGTAGAGCGGGGCGTCCGCCGCCGTGGTGCTGTGCGTCTTGACCCGCGCATAGGTGGCGTAGGCCGGGGCCTTCGAGGCGTTCTTGTCCTGCACCTTCAAGATGCCCGTACCGCTGCCCCGGCGGTTCTGCCCGATGTACCATGTATAGCTGCGGCCCGTGCCGCCGGCAGTGCTCTGCACGGAGCCAGTCCGGCGGCCGCATTGTCGCGGAAGCCGAAGTTGGCGTCGGCAGCCGCGGGAGAGACCGCGGCCGTCCGGTCGGGAGCGAAGGCCGCACCGACGGGCACGCTGTAGAGCTCCACGCCGTCGAGCGCATAGTCCGTGACGTTATACGTCAGAGCCACCGTCACCTGCGCCATGCAGCGCCGCAGCGTGATGACAGGGACATTGGCGCCCGAGTCGCCCACCTGCACCTGTCCGTTGACGAGCACGCGCACCCCGGCGAGCGTCCCGGCATAGGGAACCTCCTCGAACGAGGTCACGGGCGAGGTGAAGAGCAGCACCTCGCGGAAGGCCGCAAGGTCGGGGACGGTCTCAGTCGAGAGCCCCGAGGCGGGGCCGCCCGCCACGACGCCGATGGTGTAGCCGTCGCCGCTGTTGAGCCGCACTTCGAGCGGACGTCCCGCCGCGAGCGCATCGACCTTTCGGCATTGCACGGCCTTGCCCGCGGCGTCGAACTGGAACACCCACACGTTCGTGAGTTCCGCATCGGCACGCGTGGCGGGGGCTGAGGAGGTCCCAGCGGCGGCGGTTCCGGCGGAACCGGCTGTCCCGGCTGTTCCGGCGGTCCCGCGCTCCGTCGCCGCATCCGCGGCCGGCAGGGCCCCCAGCGTCACGCTGAACAGCTCCCCGGCATCATCGGCCGAAGCGAGGCCGCCGTCCGGAGCAGCGTCCGGCGCAGCGGCGCAGGGCGCAGCGTCCTGCGGCACGATGCCTCGGGGCACGGCACCGCCGGCCGAGGCGCCCCACGCGCCGGGAACGACCTCCACGGGCGCAGCCACGCTCACGCCCGGCAGGCGCACGAGCACCGTCTCGCCGACGCGGCTGCCCGCGGGCGTATCCTCCTTGCTGCAACCCGCGACGCCGCTGCCCACGACGGCAGCCGTCGCCAGCGCAAGCGCCGCGGCGCAGCGCCGCATGCCGAAGCACCCCAATATCTTCTGAAAGCTCGTTATCATATCGCTATATCGTGTATGTTTCATCGTATTGTCTTATCCTCTGACATCGTCGCCCGGCAGGCGCTATTTGTCCTTGACGCACAAGGCGCAGCGCTTGTCCGTCTTCCAATAATAGTAAGTCGTACGGCTGTCCGACGCCTCGACACCGTAGGCGTAACGCGATCCGTTCTGCTGATTACTCCAGTAGGCGCACGGATTCGTCAGGTCGGAAAGCCCCAACGAGTTGCGGTTCGCAAGGATGTATTTCAACTCGTTCAACGACGGCAGGCGCATGCCCTTGCCTGAACAATAGCTCGTGGCTTCGTTGAAATCGATGCGGCTCCGGTGATTCTTGTCCACCCAAACGTCGCCGGCATCGACCCTATCGGCGGGCTTGCCCGCCTGCACGCCGCTCTTGATGGCGGTCCAGCTGCCGGGGTTGTACTCGAAGTTCACCGTACGGGACTCGGTGGAGGTGTTCTCGGGCAGGGTGAGTTGCAGAGCCGTCCCGGCCGAGGCGTTGCCCGAGGCCAGCACGGTGCCGCCCAAGGTGATCCGCACCGGAAGCGTCCCGGAGAACGAGCCGAAGACCGTGAACGTGAAAGTCCGGCTCTTGTAGTCGATGCCCGCCGACGGATCGGGAGCGACCGTGGCCCCCTCGACGAGGATTTCCCACCCCTCGACCGTATTGTCGTGGAAACCTTCCACGGCGGTCAGCTCGACGGTGAAACCGTCGTGACCGACCTCGGCGGGGTCTACGGGAAGCTCCCGAATCGTCAGCTTGACGCGGTAGGCCTCGTTGGCCCACACGTTGTAATCGTTATAAGAGTTCGCTCCCAGATAAACACGGTAGCTCATCGGGATCAGGTACGCGTCCTCCTCCAGCTGCATCATGCCCTGCACGTAGGCGTACGTGCAGTAATCGCCCTCTCCGAACGGGGCGTTCGCCGCCGTCTTGTCGGCAGGCGTCGTACCAATGCCCGTGCCGCGGCTGTTGGGAGCCAGATACCACAGCATCTCGCACTGCGTGCCGAGACCGTCGCTCAGGACCTCGTAGTCCTTGAAATTACCGGATGCGGCCGCCGGGTAGCGCATCGAGGCATGCGTAGCGGCCGTCACGCGCCCGTAGCTCCCCGCCGCGGGGACGTTGCGCAGCGAAATGTCCGTAAGCGTCAGCCGCGGCCAGCCCTCCGAGCAGAGGTTGTCGACCGTGAAGTTCACCTTCGAAACAAGACGGTAGAGCGGAATGCGGACCGTCGCGGTCTGGCCCGTTTCGAGCTTCAGATCCTCCCCGCTGTCGCCGCGCATGGGAAGCGTAGAGGAATACTCCTCCGGAAGCGCGCTGCCGCTGGCGGCGTTGACGGGATAGGTCAGCGCAGCGAGGTCCGCGAGCGTCGAACCCGTGGGCAATTCGCTCTCGGAGAACATGCCGGGCGCGTTGGCCAAGACGACGATGCGCGCCTTCTCCATCGGTTCGAGGTCGGCCGTCACGCGCACCGTAGCCCCGTCCTGCACCGTGGAGGCCACGTAGCGCCGGGCGGCCAGCGACCCCGCCGCGCCCCCGCTCATGTCGTACTGCAACACCCACAGGTCGGACACAGCCCACTCATCGACGATCGAAGGATTGACAACCCCGCGCGTGGCGGAAGCACCCGCTGCGCAAACAGGGTCGGAGGCCGTTCCCGGAGTCGGCGCGGCCGCACCGTGCGCTCCCGTCGCGTCCTTATCGACCGCATGCAGCGGCCCGTCGGAGGCGAGGCTCAGCGTCACACGGACATCGGAGGCTTCGCCGGGGCACGCCCCGGAAGCACCGCCCGCCGGGGACTCCTTCGAACATCCCCAGAGCACCGACGCTGCGCCCAGCAGCAGCGCAGCCGTGGCAGCACGCAACGGGGCGACCGACGCGGCACGCAAACGCGCAACCGACACGGCACGCAGAGCGGCAACCCCAGCGGCACGCAACGGCGCAACCGACGCGGCACGCAGAGCGGCAACCCCAGCCGACGCCGCGCGGCCCGACCCGAGGGCCCGAAGCCCGGAGCGCAACCTGTTTCTCGTTTCTTCGCTTTTCATATATATCGTTCTTTCTTACTTATTTTTTGCTCGTATCTGCATTCCCCCGGCAACCTTTTCTCCCGCAACCTGAGGGTATCGCGCGATACCCTCAGGGGTTGCGGAAAGAGCGAGTATGAACCGATGATTTGATCAGGGTCCTAACGATCACTTCGTTTGTTCAGCCCTACTAGTTCACTCATTTAGGCAGCGGCAACCAGAGGTACCGTCAGTTGAACTCCCGCCAACCCATATGTTACCTCCTCCATATCCGCCAGAGCTCGCATACCAGTCGCCGTTCCTGGTGTATCGGCATTGTCCATTCTCGTTTTTGGGTAGCACGTAAAAGTCCTCATAACCCTTCCAGCCATCCCAGGAAAGGGATTTTGCTTGGTTAAGTGTTGGTATTCCACCCAAGTTCTTACATTTATCCTCGCAGGCTTGTACACTATAGTATCTACCGACAGATTTGGGTTGACGGTCTTGACTTATTGTCTTAATAGTTCTCCAACTACCGTCATATTCGTATTCGAAAGTCACGCTGCGGATAGATCCCGTAGTGTTTGCAGGTATATTTAGTCTGCTTGTGTAGTTCTGCTGGTCCGTGTAGCTCAAGTTTTGGGCTATCGTTTTTCCGTCACAGATCGCGCGGGTCTTAAACCCGCCCCAGCCGGTAAACGACACAGCGATGCTTTCCCCATCTCCACTTATACTGTTGTTTGAAATATTGACGGCGGTTACGTATCTACCCTGCTGCGTTCTGCTGGCTCCGATCAAGGTCCACGTACCGTTCCACTGGTATTCGAACGTTACCGAACGCGAACTATAACTTCCATTTCCCGGAACCGCCAGCTCTACGGCCGTACCCGAAGCGGTGACTTTGCCCGTAACGAGGGCCGTGCCGCCGCTGCTGGCCCGAACATCGACGCCCTCGTCAGGTAGGATTCCTGTCAGGGTAAGGCTGTAAGTCTTACCCTCACCGGGGATATCCCCGGCGGGCGTCACGTCGGCCGAAGAGATCGAGATCGGGACGAACGCCTGCGTGCGCGGTTGGCCGATCGTAATCCACTCGTCGCCCCACTGATATTGGAACGTCACCGTGCGGTCGGCGCCCGTTTTGTTGGCCGGAACCGTGAAGTTCACGTCAGCACCCGGAGTCAACACCGTAATATTGGTAAGCGACGTGCTGCCGTCCCAGACGCGCACCTTCACGAACTCTTCCCATGCGCCGTTCACCGTAACGACGTAATCGCCGCCTTGACCGGGAATATCCCCCTCCGGGGTAACCTTAGCGCTCGTAACGCCATATCCTGCCTGCGTGCCGATGCCGATCACGTTCCACTCGCCCTTCCACTCGTAAGCGAATTCGATCTGACGCTCGGCCCCGCCCTCATTTTTGGGGATTTCCAACATCGCAGAACCCGTATTGCCCGCATCGCAGGCCGCTGTGCCCGAGGCGAGCTCCTCACCGTCCACCACCGAGGCGCGCACCGGAATGCCCGACCCCGTCCAATAGCCGCTGAACGTGACACGCATCGTCTCTCCGTCCACAGGGATAGGAAGACTCAGGTCCGGATCGACCGTAGGCGCGCCGTCCAGATATTCCAGCGTGCCGGCCCACACGCGGTCGTCGCGCTCGGCCAGCAATTTCTGGTCGTCCAGCGTACCGCCGATGCGGACCCGGTAGATGTAGTGGCGGTTGCGCAGCACATTGAAGTCCGTAGTCACGTTCTCGCCCAAGTAGACATCGTGGAACAGGCCCTTGGTCGCATCCTCGGACTCGTGCGACTTGATGCGTGCATAGGTGGCCATCGCAGGGGCGTTATTTTCGCCCTTGTTCTTCTCCCACCGGATCACAGGATTCTGTCCCCGGCGGTTGTCGCCGACGTACCACGTGTGCGTCACCGTGCCGCTGCCCGGACTCGTCGGAGCAAGGCCCGGGGCATTGCCGATGCGGTAAGCGAAATTCGAACCCGTACCCGACGCAGGGTAATCCGTCACTGCGCCGCCCAACCCGTAGCAGGCCCCCGCGGGAACCTGATACAGCCACACGCCGTCCAGCTCGGCACCGCTGACGTTATACTCCAGCAACAGATCGACTTTGGCCATAGCCCGCGTGAGCGTCACCTCCGGAACCACCGTATTGTCGCTGCCCACGAGCACCTGACCGTTGTCGAGCACCCTGACGTTCGTGAGCTTGCCGCTCAGCGGGATCAGTTCGTCCGAGGCGGGCGTGACCGTATAGAGCATCTTGGTTTCGAAATCGGAGAGCGTGGCGGGGTTCGAGGTCGTAAGACCGTCCGAAGCCGGACCGTTCGCCACGATCCACACCGTATAGCCCTCGCCGCTCTGGAGCGCAGCCTTGACCCTCTGCCCGGCAGCCACCGTACCCACATAGGCGCACGCCTTGGTCGCACCCGCGGCGTCGAACTGCAACACCCAGACGTTCGAAAGCGACATGTCGGCACGCGTGGCCACGAACCGGCTCCGCGGAGCGTCCGCACCGCCCTCCGGGCCGAGGCTGACCGTGAACAGCCCATTGGCCCCCTCCGAAACCCCGTCATTCGCACACGCAGCACGGCTGCCCATAGGCTCCACCACGACCGCCTCGGCTACTGCGAGCGAGGGAAGCGTCGCTTCCACCTCGCGCGGGAAGGGGCTCCACCATGAACGGGAGTCCTCGCTGCATCCCACGAGCGACAGGCCGACCGCCGCGACACCCAAAAGGCAAAAGCCCGTTATTTTTCCTGACATCTTCATAACCTATCTTTTCTATCGTTTTCTCTTTGTCTGTCCATCCTTTCCGGCCGCCCGTTCCCACCGAAGAACGGCGCTCACGCCCCGGTTCCGACCCAGCCCGAAAGCCCTGTCCGTAAACCCGTCCCGGCCCCGGAAAGTTCCCCGGAAGAACCGGTCCCGACCCGGAAGGCCGCCCCTTGAAGGCCGCCCCGCAGGGCCCTGCCGCAAGGGTGGCGGATAGTGTTTATCCTGACCCTTAACGGATTAAGGGCATCCGCAGCCGCCGCGGGAGGCGGGTTTCGCTATTTTTAATTTTTACGTTCGTTTCTCAAAGCAGTTAATGTATTTATTATCAATACCTTAATCGCCCATCGTCTTTTTCACCCTTTTTTCCGCGACCATAGGGTTGCACGCGCAACCCTATGGGGTCAAAGGCAAAGCTTACGCAGTCGCACGCTAATTACCGTGTCACACAGTTTTTAGATAAAGTGACGTGGCGTCACGTTAACCTTACCAGTTCGTATCTTCATCAGTGATTCTGGTGATCATCAAGTCCGACCACACTAAAGGCGTCCCGGACACACGCATAACCATCGTAACCCTCCTCCCCCGGCAGCGGAATCCTCCATCTTACACCGTACGCATCGTGGTTCCAATGACTGATGTATGCCCGCTCCCCATAGAGCCCGATTTCGAACACTTGCCACCCTACACAATGTCCTGCCATGCATCTAATATCATGATGTAAGTCGAACAACCCATTCCATTTCCCATCCGTCCCGGGATATCGTCCTATTATGAAGTCTAACTCGGCCTTCTTCATCGACCGGTACCCATTCTTGCCGTTGCAGAAAGCTTCCACCGACGTCTTCTCACTCCACGGTACGTTCCATATGTATATTAGTTTGTCGGTTTTTTGAGTACGGCTTGTTATTGTTATCCATTTTCCGCCCCAGAAATACTCGAAAATAATTTGTCGATCTACACCCTTAGGATTCGCACTAACGGTCAGAGTGACACCAGAACCGGACGTGTTCGTATGACCACTTGCTATCCTTTCTCCACCCGTGGTTGCCTGTATATCTACTCCACCCGTCGGAAATGCTCCCCACAAGGTTACTTTCATTGTCTGGCCCGCACCCGAAATATCGCCTTCAGGGCTTACCGCAGCTTTCGTGATCTGCGGGGACGGCAACTGGGTGCGGCCGTCGATTCTCGTCCACGTGCCGTTCAACAGGTATTGGAACGTTACTGTACGATTCGAGGCTGTCGTATTGGCCGGAATCGTCAGTGCGCATGCAGAGCCGGAACCGGTAACCACGCCGGACGCCAGCACCGTATTGGTCAGCGCACGCACCTGAACACCTCCCGAAGGCAGATCTCCCGACAGGGTAACCGTATAGACACCGCCGCCATAAGGAATATTACCGGCAGGACTTACCGAAGCCGACGTGATATTGGGACCCGGCAGCTGCGTGCGGGTTTCGATATTGATCCACGTGCCGTTCAACTGGTACTGGAAAGCGACCGTACGGTTAGCCGTGAGGCTGTTGGCCGGTACGTTCAGCGTAACTCCGCTGCCGCTCGCCGTAACGGTTCCCGAAGCGATGGCCGAGCTGCCTGCATAGGCGCGAACCGGGATGCCTCCCTGCGGCATGACTCCGTTGATCGTGACCGTATAGCTGCCGCCTTCACCGGGAATATTTCCTGCCGGGCTGACAGTCGCGGAGCTGACCGTAGGAGTAGGCCACTGCGTACGGCTGTCCACCATCGTCCACACGCCGTTCCACTTGTATTCGAACACCACCTCGCGGGAGGTGCTGCCCGAGTTGACCGGAACCGTCAGCGTAGCGCCCGTACCCGCCTTAGTAGCCAGGCCCGTGCCGAGCGTAGTGCCGCCCGAGGTTGCGCGGACCTCCACGCCCTCCGCAGGAAGAGCTCCGTTCAAGGTCACCGTATATGTTCCGCCCGTGTACGGGATATCGCCCGAGGGGCTGACCGTCGAACTCGTAATCTGCGGCGTAGGCAGCTGCGTCCGGTTCTCGATGTTCGTCCATGTGCCGTTCCACAAATATTGGAAGGCCACTGTCCGGTTCGAAAGGCTCGAATTGGCGGGAAGGCTCAATACGGCACTCGCACCGCTCGAAACAACCGTTGCCTGTACAAGCGTACCGCCTGAGAAAGCGCGCACCTGAACACCTCCCTCGGGAAGAACTCCCGTCAGGGTAACCGTATAGTCGCCGCCGCCGTAAGGAATATTACCCGCAGGACTGACCGTTGCGGTCGTGATCCGAGGCTCAGACAGCTGGGTGCGGCTCTCGATCGTCGTCCACGTGCCGTTCCACAGGTACTCGATCGCCACCGTACGCTCCGAATCGCCGTCGTTGGCCGGTATGCTCAGCGTCTCTCCCCGGCCGCTCGCGGTGACCTTACCCGCAACAATGGTCGAGCCGTCCACGGACGCACGGATCTCGACGCCCTCCGCGGGAAGAAGACCGCTGAGCGTGACCGTATAGCGACCGCCGCTGCCGGGGATGTCGCCCGCAGGGGTGACCGTAGCGCTCGTGATACTGTAGCCCGGAGCTTGCATACCACGGTCGAAATTCTTCCATACGCCGTTCTCCTGATACTGGAAGACGACGATACGATCGGTGTGCGACCCGTTGACCGGAACCTTCAGTTCGCCGGGCTTGTCCGACGAAGCGTAAGTCCGGGCGAGCTCTTCGCCGTCGCTGAGCGCACGCACGGGCACCATACCGCAATCGCCGGTAGCACGGACCGTATAGGTAGCGCCGCCCCCGGGAATACCGTCGCCCGGATTGGGCAAGATCGTAATTCCGTCGATCGACATTCCCGGCTGGGTGTAGCTCCACTCCTTCGTATTCTCGCCGTACTGGGCCATGACCTTCACCGTGCGCGTGCTCCACGTCTCGTTGGACGGAACGCTCACCTCCAGACTGCGGGAAGCGTAGACATCGGCCTGCTGCGAAGCCGAGGTGCCCGGCGTGGCGGCGAGATTCCACGCCGCATTCGAAGAGAGCGTCGCCTTGACCGTCGTGCCGGCACGCGGAATATTGCCCGGAGCGGGTGTCACCGCCGGCTCGCCGTAGAAAGTCGGCACCGTACGCAGAAACAGCGTCGTGCGTGTGGCGGTGATGGAGCCGCCGACGGTGGAGAACGTAGCCACCGCATTATATCGCGTACCCGCCACGGGCGTACCGCTTTGGGCCTTGTAAACCACCGGCGTGAACGTAACCTCGCAGTCGGCGGGCTCGTCCTGACCGCCGCCCGTCTGGTCCGTATTCGCAGCCGCGCTCGACGAGGCGATCACCTTCGTACGATCGCCCGAAGTATAGCTGAAACGCCACTTGCTGTTGATGCGGAACGCGACCTTCTGTGCCTCAGGAGACTCCGCGTCCCCGAAGTCGATGCGTTCGGGCGTGAAAGAGAGGAATTTGGGGATGTAATCCAACCCCGTGTCGGGATGCCAGCCCGTGATCGTATTGTCAGCGATGCCTTCCAGCGGGCCGACCGTGATTCCGAAACCGTCGTAGCCCACCTCCAGCTGGTCGTCGTTGAAACCCGTGACCGTCAGCCGTGCGCTGTAGGCCGCATTGGCCCACAAATTATAATCGTCGATATTGTTCGCACCGAGATAGACGTTGTAGACGACGTCGCGGCCGGAGGAAGCGGCGCTATGGAACACCTTGCCCCGGATCGAAACATAGGTGCAATAGCTGCCCTGCCCTTCGGGAGCCTTCAGGGCGCTCTTCTCTTCGGCTTTCGTGGCCGTGCCCTTGCCGCGGCGGTTCGGGGCGATGTACCACAGATAAGAGGTTTCCGACCCCGCAAGTCCCGTCGTGACAGGGTCGTAATCGCGGAAATTGTCGGCTGAGGCCTCCGGGTAAACGTCGCCCAGATAGGCCGTATGCTCGGTCAGCGGACCGTAGGCGATCTTCGTCGGAGCGTTGCGCAGCGTTACCCCCGTCAGCTCCAGAAGCGGATAGCCGCTCGTGAAACTGTTGACCAGCGAGAGGCGCATACGCGAAACCAGCCGCGTGAGCTTCACCGACACCGACTGGGAACCGACGAGCGACACGGCGATCTGTTCGGTCTCGCCGAACATCGGCAGGCGGACCGATGCATCCGAGGGCAGCGAGGCCCCGGTCGTGGAGCTCACGGCGAACGTGCGTGCGCGCAGCTCGGTGAGCTTCGTGCCGGCGGGAAGCGTCGAAACGGTGAACGATTCGGGCGCGTTGGCCACCACGACGATCACGCAGCTCGCACTCTCGCGCAGCATGACCGAAGCCGTGACTGCCATTCCGCTCTGGACGATCTCCTGCGCGGGAATGTAGGCGCGGTGCACGAGCGAACCCTCGGCCGAAGCCTCCGTGTCGAACTGCAACATCCACAGGTCCCCCACGGCCGTCTCGTCGGGGCTCGCAGCGCGTGTCGCCGCCTGCGAACCGGCGGCGGATGTCAGACGACCGTTCGAGCTCAGATCGAGGGTCGCGGGGACCATGCCCTCCGAAACCTCTCCGCTCACCCCCGGAAGACCGCCGGAAACAGAGTTTCCGTCCTCCCTGTCGCTCTCGGAACACCCGGCCGCAAGGACGGCCAGCGCAATCCAAACATATTTCAACAACTGAGACATATATCTTTTATCTTTATTTTTCTTCTCCCGATATCTTCATTCGTCCTATCGTCCCTTGCCCCGGGCTCCCCAGACCCGGCACCTGCCTTTCATTTTCCCCGCCCGTTTCAGGGAAGGGGTAAATCGTCATATTATCAGCATCTTAATCGTTCTTCATCTTTTCCACCCTTTCTCCCGCACCCCCGGGGGTATTGCATGCAACCCTATGGGGTGAAGGGTATAGCCCCTCCTTTACGAACTTACTATCGTGATCTCTGCTTCAGGCATATTTCACATTACTCTCCCACACACCTGCAATACCCATCTCTGAATCGATAGGCATCGGCAGTCGTATAGGTCCAAGTGGAGTATTCGCTGTTTATCAGGCTGAAGCAATGCTTTCCGCTGACGCTCGGGTGCCACAGCATTGCAACACCTTTGTGTTTGAGATCGGTAGGGTCATTCCATCGCAATCCATCGGTGTTCGGAATTATTCGCTCCGCCGATCCACATGTTTCAACGCATTGATTGTATTGCAGCCTACCCCGGGTGATATATGCCGGGTAGAAGGCTTGGCTTAGCCGTGCAACCTCTGTCCAATTCTCGGCGGACCCATACTCTATAATCACTTCGCGCGAAGCATACTCGTTATTCTCCGGGATATTAATATTTGCAGAATAATTCCAGCACGCATTTTTTTCGGTCGAAATGATTAATTGGACGCCGTTGCCGTCGACGGCCCGGATCTGAAAACTGCCATAGCCCTCCAGTGTAACGGTGTAGGTGCCGCCAACTGCCGGGATATCCCCACGGGGCGTAACGGCGGCCGAAGAGACGTAATAGCACGGCTGCTGCGTGCAGTCTGAGCCGATTTTCGTCCATGTGCCGTTCCACAGATATTCGAAAGTTACCGTACGCGAATTTTTAATTGTATTGGCCGGAACAGTAAAAGTAACCGTGGCCGCTCCGTTCGAGCAGGCGGCATGCAGCAATCCACCGATATTGCCGCCGACAGACATCCGTACGGGAACAGAGCCCGTCCAATTGCCCGTAAGCCTTACGGAGTATTCGCCGCCCTCCGTCGGAATAACATTATCAGTCGGGGGGGGGACGAGGCTCGCATCCGCGATTTCACCCGTCACAGGTTCGTCACCCCCTTCTTCGCTCTCCCACTCGTTGTCGCCCCAGTCCTGCACGTCGCCGCCGCCGTATTCGGGCTTCGACGTGTCGAGGTCGCCCGAAATGCTCCCGCCGTCGTTCCACGGCGTCACCGTCGCCTTGCCGAAGACCACCTGAGCGGCTCCGTTGCGAACCGCCACCTCATACGTATAAGCCTTGCCCGCCTCCCACTTATCGACCGCATCGACGGGGAAAGGCGCCGACAGCAACTTGTCGTCGATCACCACGTTGAGCATCACCTTGCCCTCGTCGATCTTATCCACCGGCAACAGCAGCAGGTCGTAGAGCACGCCCTCCGCCGTCAAGGTCTTTTCGCTCTTGTCGGCCACCGTGTCCGGCCAGCCCGGCGTGACGACAGGCGTCGCCTGCGTCAGGTCGAGCGTCCCGTCGAGGTAGACGACACGATCGTCCGCGGCGACATCCCCGGCGTCGGCGATCCGGACGCCCGTGATCTTGCCCTCGCCCGTATAGTCACCGGAATCGGACGTGTCCGAAGTCCCCCGGTTCAGACGTATCTTCACGCGCGTCATGGCGTGCTGCATTTCGAGGAACATGGCCTGCGTATGGGTCGAGTGCACCGTGTCGCGCTGCCACACCACGTCGTTCGTATTCACGTCGTAAGGACCCGAATTGAGCGGTACGGCGGACATCGTAAGGCCGTAGGCGTCGCTGTACGGGAAATAAGCCGTCACGGTCGCCGCATCGGCATACAAGGGAATAGCCTCCCCCGTGATTTTCCACTTCTTCTGCGGACCCTCGCCCGGATAGTCGAGCTGCACGATGCGGTTATCCACATCCTCGTAACCGTCGCCGCGCAGGAAC
>ERZ827101.1971-NODE-1971-length-20331-cov-6.116049_pt1 | contig 20331 bp, 21 predicted proteins | sample MGYA00519869_ERZ827101 | MGnify/ENA primary metagenome ERZ827101 (study PRJEB31778, sample SAMEA3449256) | human gut metagenome | biome: human gut; feature: human-associated habitat; material: faeces | place: United Kingdom | collected 2010/2012 ...
GGCGCCTCCCAGGCGGAGGTGGCGGCTGGCCTGTGCCGGTCCATTGTCCGCAACTACCTCCACAAGGTCGTTGGGGCCAAGCCTGTCGGGAGCCGCGTGGTGCTTCAGGGCGGCGTCGCCTACAATCCCGGGATTGTGGCTGCGTTTCAGCAGGAGTTGGGGGAGCGGCTCACGGTTTCGCCCTGCTTCCCCATCAGCGGCGCCTATGGAGCGGCCCTGCTGGCGCTGGAGTCGGTCCGCGGCCCGTCCTGCTTCCACGGATTTGATGCGGCGGCCGGGACGGAGCACGCCGCCGGCCCAGGGGTGGCGGAGAACATCGCTTTCTACCAGCGGGCGGGGGCGCTGCTGCTGGAGGGGTATGACTCCGTCCGGCTCCCCAGGAAAAAGACGGTGGGTGTCCCCTATGCGCTGGTGATCCACAAATTCTTCCCCATGGCAAATGCATTTTTCCGGAACTTGGGATTCAATGTCCTGCTCTCCCCGCCCACGAATGAGGAGATCATCCGGCTGGCCCAGCAGACTGCCCAGGCGGAAACCTGTTACCCGGTGAAGCTGCTCCACGGCCACATGGCCTGGCTGGCGGAACAGGGCGTGGACTATATCTTCATGCCCTCTGTTCACACCATGAGGCACGAGTCCTCCCATGTGGAGCACAATTATGGCTGCGTCTATATGCAGACCGCGCCCCGGCTGGCGGCCAATGCCCTGAATCTGGAGCAGCGGGGGATCACCCTGCTCAGCCCGGTGTTTGACCTGGACTTCGGGCAGGAGGCCATGGCCTCCGCCATGCTGGGCGTTGGGAAGCAGCTGGGAATACCAAAGCCGCGCTGCCTGCCCGCCCTGCTGTCCGGGGCCAAGGCGGTGCGGCGGCATACCGCGGCAGTGGAGAAGCAGGGGCGGGAACTGCTGGCATCCCTCAGACCGGACGACAAGGTGCTGGTGCTCATTACCCGGAACTATGGCCTTTCCGACCCGGTGCTCAACATGGGAATTCCCCGGCTGCTGCTGGAGCGTGGGCATAAGGTCATCACCCTGTCCCACCTGCCCGCCCACGACCTGGATCTGTCGGAGGACTACCCCAATCTGTACTGGCCCTTTGGCCAGCACATCCTGTCCGGGGCCAAGCTCGTGGCCCACCATCCAAACCTGTATGCCGTCTACCTGACCAATCACGGCTGCGGCCCGGACACCATGCTCTCCTATCTGTTTCGGAAGGAGATGGGGGACAAGCCCTATCTGCAGATCGAAGTGGACGAGCATTTCTCTCCCGTGGGCGTGATTACACGGATCGAGGCGTTCCTCCAGAGCCTGGAGGGCCGCCCTGCCCAGCCGCTTCCGGCGGGCTTTTCCCTCGCCGCCGTAGTGCGCCGCCCTACTGCGGTGGCTGCCGTGCCGGAGAGAACCGGAGGGCCGTTGCTCGTGCCTGACCTTCCGCCGTTTACCGCTTATCTCCGCGCATATTGTGAGGCGGCCTGGAAAACGGAGACGCGCACCCTGCGGCTCGACAGTACCACCCTGCCGCTGGGGAGGGCGGAAACCAGCTCCAAGGAGTATTTACCGTTCCCGGCCCTGCTGGGCGGCGTCCTGACGGCGGCGGAAGCGGAGAGCGGCCCGTTTCAGGTGCTTCTCCCCTCCACCCAGGGCGCGGAGGCAGACGGACAATACCCCTGGGGCGTGGAGACGGTATTGGAACGCCGGGAGCTTTGCCGCGTGAAGGTCATCGCGCCAGAGCTGGAGACGCTTCCAGAGCACTGCCCGGAGCCGGATCAGCTGTTCCGGGCACTCCTCACCGGAGATCTTCTGCTGTGCGCTTCACAGGAACAGCGGGACGCACTGGCTCCGGCGGGCGTGCCGGACTGGGCGGAGCTGGAAGCCCTCGCGGCGCACATCGGCGCCATTCCGGCGGAGGGACGGCCGCTGGGGATCGTGGGCGAGCCGTTCACCCTCTTCAACCTTCATGACGGCGTCCCCGATACGCTGGAACAGGAGGGCTGGCGGCTGCTCCGGGCGCCGCTGAGCGAATATCTGTGGCTTCTCTGGCGGGATGCGGGAAGCCAGACTTGCCGGGAGTGGGCGGGCCGCATAGAAGCACTCGGCCGTCTGCTGGGCCCCCGCAGCAGTTTTTCCCCTGAACTGGAGTCTCTGCGCTCCTCCGCAGACCGCCTTCTGCCCGGATTTGCCGGAGCCAATGGCCGGTACCGGCTGGCCAAGGGGCTGGAGCTGGGCGGACGGTGCGCCGGGGTGCTGACCATGGCACCCAGGTATGAAAATACCGCCACGATCCTGGAGATGACCGGTGTGCTGGACAGTGTACCGCACTTCCATCTGGCCATGGATTACGACTGGGATGAGAACGCATGGTCCAGGCTCAATTCTTTCCTCTACTATCTGAGCAAATAGAAAAACCATAACAGAGGTGTCTTGCAGCGACTCTCGGACCAGTCGATATTTAACCTCTCTAAAATCCCATCTATTCGATCAAAGCAACAATACTATAGTGTAAAGAGGGGAGCAACCAATTTCTTAATAGAATTGATGAAGTGAACCATTCCTTGGATTTTCTCTTGCAATGCATCGGGAAAATATATATAATAAACTCACATAGTATCTGCTGCTTACCAAACATGTGGTAGCATAGTTTCAGTGTTGCACAGCGTCCGAAGGCCAGAGAGCCCTTGGACGCTGTTTCTTTTTATAAAGATCAAAAACATAATAACCGGGCCACAGAGCACATGGATCGATTCAAGCCGTATCCATGTGCTTTTTATATATCTTTTCTATCCTAAACAGAAATGAGGTGCGAACAATATGAAATTCAAAACCACAATGGCAGCCCTGGATGGCAACCACATGCCTGATTTCTTGGCACTGGAATTTGAGCACCTGCTATGAGCCCCTCTGGGTTACAGCAGATCATACCATTGTTCCAGCGTCCATTGAAGACGGGAGGAACCGTGCAAATTGAACGCAAAACGATGAAGATCAAAAGGGAGGATATTGATAATATGAGTCACATTTCTGTCATCGCAGCCATCGCATTACCTGAGAACCTTGAAGAGGCCGCTAGGTCTATCCCGGATGAGGTGATCAAGCAAGGAATGGTTATGGAACACTGCCTTTACTATTCGCAAGTACAGAACCAACATCTCGACCTAGAAAATATTGTTATCACGGATCAACATCGCTATGAGGGCTTGGCCGAGGCCCTATCCGATCAGATTATGGCCCCATATAGTATGATCCCGAACAAACAAACTCCGAAAGAGTTTGAGGATGAAACAGAGACGGCCATACGCGAATATGAGACGAGAAGGGATGACTTTGTGCGGCTTTTGAACGGCCGGATTGTGCCCATATACGACTATGGATTCTCTAAAGACTATGTCGTGAAAGACGGGCGAATCTGCAAACGGAGATTTGGCCCGCTGCAGCAGGAAAAGCGAACGAAAAAGGCCAAGAAGATGCAGTTGCTTCTCGACTGTCCTTTCAAGAAAGTCTATCCCGCATTCGTGGACTATGTCCTGCAATACGTCGGAAACGAATTCCTTAATTGGCGGAGCGGTTACTTTTACAATCCACAGGGCTACTGGAATTCATTTGTGGTCGGAGGGCGATATCGAGATCAGTTCCTGGTTCCCGTCGATTGCCCATTTGCCGTCACAGGCTCTTATGGTGTTTTTGAGAATCAGCACGATGAGCAGACCTACACACCAGAAGGATATCGTTGGGTAGCCGGAGCAAAAAAGAGGGATATCGCATGGGATGTTCTAAAAAAGTACCGTGAGAAAGTGGCAGTTGAGCAGTTTCATCAATATGGGGCATGGTGCGCGCAGGGAGGAGGCCCAGCGGAATGCCAGCTTGTACAAATGGGCGAGGACCCAATCAAAAAGTGGGGCAGGGGATGCTTCCAAGGGTGCGAAACGCTGGAGCAGTTCGGCTCTGATGTGCATTACCTGTGCCAAATGGAGCCCCATGCCTGCGTAGATGAAAATGGTTGGATCAACTACAGCGATGATTGGTCCGACAGTGAGACCGGAGCTTCAGATGAGGAAAACTGGCGCAAGAAAGTTGATCGCTTCATTGATGCGCTCCCGGATGACGCGCTGTTGTTATCGCTGGACTGCCATGCTTGATACGCCCAATATGGCAGGGCCTGCTGTATAGCGGAAGCAATATCGCACGCTCAACTTGCCAGCTGAAAAGATAGAAACAGACAATCAAATTCAATAGGAGTTGACAAAATATGTATCAGTTTCACTTATCCATTGGGGACTGGAGCGGTGATGGTCATGGCCGATCCGAAGATTTCACTGTAGCGTCTAATGCGCCGGTGGAAATAGTGCGCGAAGCACATTATAAGATCCCAGAAGTTACAGGGATTGATATTGAAGGCATCTGCTCGGAATACGAAGAAGATGAGATTGACCCAGAAACGGTCCAAACTCTAAAAGATATGGGATTTCAGTTTGAAAACAGTTCCGGGATGGGAGAAGGCATTGTCAATGTGCCAGAGATGGCCCGAATGTGGATTTTTCTTTTGCAGAAGGCCGATCCATCATTGGAACTGGAAATAAAAGATGAAGACATTCCCAATTTGCAATTTTGCGGTGCTGATGATAAGGGCCGACACATCGGTAAAGTGGGGTATGGCCTCTTTTTCTGATAAGAATTTTGGCGACTATCAATGTCCGAAAACTCTTGCGGCCAGAAAACAGATATAAGGGAGAACGGTTATGGAAATTATCACTTCTTTCACCGCATTGAATTTGGAGCCTGACAATTTGCCAAAAGAGGCTTCACAGCTCAGACAGGGGGACTTCCAATCCGTCCTCAAGGCGCTTCAGGATGCTTACTGCAATGCGGCTTCTGATCCTGACGCATATTTGTACGAGACGGTTGCGCCAGAAAACATTATTTTTGGATTGTATGAACCAGAGAAAGTTTTGGATCGTTTGGATGCATGGAACCGCGAAATCAGAGTCGAATTTTTGCGGGCGATCAAAAACATGTGTCCCGGTATAGGAGCGGGACATCTTCCACCAGAAGATGAACTGCCAATGGATACCGACATGACATACCAACTTGTGTGCGCAACTCGTGAACTGGATGACATGTGGTATGATTTTGCCGACCATGCGGTATATGTGGAGAATGAGTTTGGGTACCCATTTTTCAGGACAATAGTGGATGAGCATACCGCGGCATGTATCAAGGCAAATCCAGAGGCATATCTGATTGCGCGGGTTACGCCGAAGTGATCCCCTCTTGTAAAACAGTGTTATCGGATATCTGATACAGAAACATGGAGCAGACAACAAGGAAAGGATGGATTCGTTTTGGAGTTCTTACATTATAAAGCGGGAGATTTCCATCCCGAGTGGAGGACAGGCCAGGAGTATGTTCAAGCGGATTACTTGGATCCATGGTGGCAGATCGTGGTGGGGTATCCGGGCATAACGGAGCAGGAAATTTCTGATATTACCCGCGGTCCGCTGCGGCTTGGTTTTGTCAGGATAAACGACAGTTTGTTCTTTCTCCTCAAAGTCGGAAACAATCCCTGGTTTGACGCACCTTACGAACCGCGGTTTAAAATGAACCAGTTGGATTACCAGACAAACATCCCGGAGGGGAAAGGTGCGCCTATGCTCATCTGCGCGGTGGATACTGCAAGTGGGGAACTAAAAGAGATGCGGGTAATCTCACTCGGCCACCTACAGTCTGAACATCTGCATCAACACTGTAGAGAGCTGGATCAAAAGCGGCCGATGAACCCCTCCACCTACAATATGATAGTGGATCGGATTTATCAGCAATATCCAAGCAGTGACTTGATGGCAAGGCTGATCCGGGCAGAAGACATCATCATGATACCCTAAGAGCGGAGAAGACGAACATCATCGCAGATACATTGCGTGGATCGAGTATAACGCTAAAAAGGCAGAAAGCAGCCACCGCAGGTATTGCAGAACAATCATAGATTTCTTATAAAGAAAGGTTTTGCTGATATGAAACAAAGTGTTTATTATCAGGGGCTTTGCGGCAAGAAATGGGGCATTTGGGATGTGCAGCAGAATCAATGGCGGTTTGATATTTGTGAAGACACGCCTATGTTGGCTACAGCACGCTTGTTCCAAAAAATTGGACCCAACGCCCGCAAAGAACGCCGCTATGAACCCCGTCAATTGCCGGAAAAGAAAGTATCTCAGGTCTCATGTGGAGGAGGGAGTACATGACGCAGCGCGAAAAAGGTTTATTTTACGAAGTATTGGAACTTCTACGTAAAGAGGTGCGCACCTCCTCCGATTTCAGGAACAGGGATTGGAAAGATGCTGATGACTACATCTTCAGCGCGCTCCATTTAACGCAAGGGGATATTGCTGAGATTTATTCCGGCCGCAGGGGCTTGGTATACGACAAAAGCGCAATCGAGGGCTTTTATCCTGTCTGTCCATCTTACGCAGAATTACTTCGCTTACATGCGGCATATGCCGTAGGGTCCGTGACACTGGAATGTGAACTTTACAAAAGTGCGTTGAATGACATGCCATGCATTCGCGCTTACTCTATTGATGAGGGCTTGGTGCAACTTGTACTGACATCTGCAGACGCGCCACAGCTGGAGGAATTCTTAGGGGGGCATATTACACTGTTTTACCAGCCGGCAAGGAAGTGGAAGGCTGCCGAGATCAGCATCCTCGGTTCAAAGGCAGATGGATATGTGGTACTATATTCTGCAAAGGAAGAATGATAAATTCACTTAGAAAGAGTGATAAATAACAATGGATTATTATTTTAATTTTAAAGAGAAGGCAGCAAAGTACTCAAATGCGATAGGACTGCTGAAGCAGCATAACATTCCGGAAGCGTGGCCACCAAAGATGGAGGATTCATACTCATGGGAAGATGCATGCCTGGATGAAGGGTCTATGCTGGCTCGGGACGATGTCATACATTTTGCGGGCTATTGCTTTTTATCTAACAACTGGTTGCGGCCTCTCGCGTCTTGGATCGGTACCCGTAAGTGCCTGGAAATTATGGGCGGATCTGGAGCACTTTCCAAGGGGCTGCAAAATTTCGGTGTGGATATCCGCTGTACAGATGATTTTAGTTGGTCGGAACAACATAAATGGTGGTATGAACACCCTTGGACCAGCGTTGAACAGATCGGTGCAGTTGAAGCCATCCAAAAATATGGGAAAGAGGTCGAGTTGGTTCTCTGCAGCTGGCCATACACTGACGACGCCTGCTACCATTCTCTGATGTCAATGCGAGAGATAAACCCCACGGCCATGATGATTTATATCGGAGAGGGGGCCGGTGGCTGTACAGCAGATGAGAAATTCTTCGAAACCGCTATTGTTGTACCAGATAGCGAATTCCAAAACGCGGTCAGGGAATATAGATCTGCATATTGCATCCATGACCGCCTGGTGCTGATCAAATAGTTTTTATGTTAGCCGTCCATCTACAAAGAAATCAGTTTTCTAGGAGGAAATATGGAAGTCCCTGATTTACGGGATATGGTGGAAGATGAAGTGGCGCACAAAGATTTTGAAGCACAGGTGGTAGACAAGGCAATTCGCTATATCAGGGATAGTGAAAGATGGATACAGTTGCTTGACTTGGTAGTTGAAGAAACAATCAATGCCAGTCTAAAGGCAGAATTGCGTAGAAGTTGGAGGCAGTAATGGAAAAAAGAACGATTTGGGTGAAGCCCAGTTGTTTTACTCCAGAAATTGAGATGATTATTCCCATCCCGGAGGACCGCGATGCGGAGGAATACATTGATGAATTCTTGGACACAATTTTATGTGAAGATCTAAAGTATAACGTCGAGTGGGATTTTTCAGACGGAATCTCATAAAGGCTTCAGTTGCTTGTCACACGTCAAGCGATTGTGCTTTTATCTATGTGATTTCTTCGATTTAATGCATACCACAAAAGAAACAGAAACACCCGCAGATTTAAAAAATCTGCGGGTGTTTTTTGTGCTTCGGCATCACGTGTTATTCCCTAAACAGAGGGAGATCCGAAAAAACATTGTGTAATTTCTCTTCGTCAAAGGGGAGATATTCCGCGATGGTCAGGCCCACCACATCAGACTGGCTGGTGATAGTGTGCAGCATATGGGAGAGTTGCTCCATTGTCATCTGGCCTCCACTGCTGCCATCCCCAGTCAGAGACGGATTGGCAAAATAGGTGGAGTGGAACAGCCAGGGATCCAGTACGTCAATGTCCAGGTGGACCAGGATATGGTCGAAACGCCGCAGGAAGGATTGAATCTCCTCATCTGAAATAAAGTCCTCTGTCTGCACCTTATAGGCGACTCCGCTCTCGTTCAGAAAACGCTCCTGATAATCGTGGAGGCCCTGGAGTCCGACATATAAGATCTCGTCGGCCCGGAACTTGGGGTGCTTCATCAGCGTGGAGAGTTCTTTGTCACCGTGCCCCATTAGGGACCCCAGCACCATAGCGTGAGCATTGGGGTATCCGTCCGCCGGCGTGGAAACATCCGGATGGGCGTCGATCCAGATGATGCCCACATTGCTGTAGCGCCCGTGCAGATAGTCAAAGGGAGCTTGAGACACGATGCAGTTTCCGCCAATGGTGATAATCTTGTCCGGCTGGGCCGCCTCGATCACCTGTGCCGCCCGGCGGATGCCTTCGGTCACTTCCTCCCGGGCGCGGATACCGTCCTTCACCGTCCTCTCTTTTCCATCGGGCGGTGCGATTTCGACCCGCAATAGAGGCTGATTCTCGTTGGCGGGCAGGATATGGGCCAGCAGGTTGGCACCAAAGTAATAGGTATCCAGACCGCCGCTCAAGTGATCTGGATAGAGCAGGCGAATGGTTTTCATGATTTTCATCTCTCCTTATAGTGTAGGGGTGTAAAAATTTGATTATTGTTCAATTAGATTTATGCGGAAAGAAATGACTGTTAGGACGATGGCCTTTTCTGTGCGGCTCAGATACGCGACTGTGAGATTGGTGGCCAATGGGGCCCAGACTGTACGCAATACACCCATACTAATATAAAGACTTTTCAGATCACAGCAGATATAGGTCCTTTCACTCGTGCTGTAGACACGACTTTCTTTCGACTTACTTTCCAGTACCAGTATAGCGCAAATACTCTGGTGATTCCTCAATATAGAGAGAAGAAAATCGTCCGATGGCTCATCCCAAAGAGGAAGAATTGTTTTTGCGTGATGCTTGATATCACATGGATGAAATTTTGCCCCAAAGTGATTAGAAATTTACATCCAGTATTTTTGTATTGCCGCAAAAGATTTTTCGCTAATAACATGTTCAATTTTACAGGCATCTTCTGTAGCGGTCTTTTCATCCACTCCCAACCTCATGAGTAGTTGAGATAGAACAGTGTGACGAGTGTACATTGTTTTGGCAACTTCCATACCCTTCGCTGTCAAAGAGATTCCACCGGTGTCATCCACAGAAACATAGTCATCCCGTTTCAAAATTGACAGAGCGCGGCTGACACTGGGCTTGGAGTATCCCATCTGCTCGCCTACGTCGATTGCACGCACGTGGCTCTTTTTCTGAGAGAGTATATAGATCGTCTCCAGATACATCTGGCCGGATTCATAAATCGACATAGTGACCTCCATTAGTTCAGTTTTTTCAATTATATCATAAATCGTAGCAGTTTTACAATCATTTTGATTTTCGAGATGGATAAGAGTTGCCATTCAAAAGTGAACAATCTGCAAATATGACTCTTGACAAAAACGATGGTTTGCGATATATTATGTAGCCGGTTAGAAAATGCTAACTTATTTCGTGAGTCGCCGCCCGCTTTTGCTGACTGAAATATAAAATGAGAGAATAGGTGAACGAAATGACTTTGAAAGATGCCGTAGAAGAAAAGGAATACATTGTCCGGCAAATTGACACCGATGACGAGGAGTTGAAAACCTTTCTATTTTCTCTTGGGTGTTATGAGGGGGAACCCATTACAGTGGTTTCTCATTTGAAGGACAGTTGTGTCGTTTCCATCAAGGACGGCCGGTATAACATTGATAACCAGTTGGCAGATGCAATTTTGATTTGATGGATCTGATCTGTGCCGCTGATGCCGACAAGGGGGGGGATCAGCGGCACGAAATAGGGGTTTACTATACATAACGGTTAGCGAATAGCAACCGATGTGTGTTGTAATATAGAGAACATCAGAAAGAGGAGGAAGATACCCATGCGCATTGCCTTAACAGGCAACCCGAACTCCGGCAAAACCACCATGTACAACGCTCTTACTGGACGGAATGAAAAGGTGGGCAACTGGGCCGGCGTGACGGTGGAAAAGAAAGAACACCCCATCAAGAAGGCCTACTACAGTGGGACAGAAGAACTCATCGCCGTAGATCTGCCCGGTGCTTATTCCATGTCGCCTTTTACGTCAGAGGAGAGCATCACCAGTTCTTATGTGCGGCATGAGCACCCTGACGCCATCATCAACATTGTGGACGCCACAAACCTCAGCCGCAGCCTGTTTTTCACCACGCAACTGTTGGAACTGGGCATTCCTGTTGTGGTCGCCCTGAACAAGAGCGACATCAATGCAAAAAAGCAGACCACCATTGATGTTGCCGCTCTTTCCGCCAAGCTGGGCTGTCCCGTTGTGGAGACGGTATCTATCTCCTCCGAGGGCCTGAAAGCGGTGGTGGATGCGGCAGTCGCCTTGAACGGCAAGGGGCAGAAAGCCCCTTACACCCAGGGCGATATCGACCTGACCGATAAGAAAGTCGTGGAAGAGGCCGACCGCAAGCGTTTTGCCTTTGTCAACCAGATCGTGTCCAAGGTGGAGAAGCGGAAGGTCCTCACCCGTGAGAAGGGCACCGGGGACGCCATTGACAATATCCTCACCAACAAGCTCCTGGGTATTCCCATCTTTGCGGTGGTAATGTTCCTGGTGTTCCAGATCTCTCAGGTCTGGGTCGGCCCCCTGATTGCGGACACGCTGGTAGCGTGGATCGAGACGTTCCAGGGATATGTGACCGAGCTTCTGGCCGACGCCAACCCCCTGCTGACCGCTCTGCTGGCTGATGGTATTATCGGCGGCGTGGGCGCTGTGGTTGGCTTCCTGCCTCTGGTCATGATCATGTACTTCCTCATCGCCCTACTGGAAGACTGCGGCTATATGTCCCGTGTCTCCGTGGTGCTGGACCCCATTTTCAAGAAAGTGGGTCTTTCCGGCAAATCCGTGATCCCCTTTGTCATCGGCACTGGCTGCGCCATCCCCGGTGTCATGGCCAGCCGTACCATCCGCAACGAGCGCGAACGCCGGGCGACCGCCATGTTGACCCCGTTCATGCCGTGCGGCGCCAAGATCCCCGTCATCGCCCTGTTTGCCGGCGCCTTCTTTGACGACGCGGGCTGGGTGAGTTTCCTCATGTATTTCACCGGCATCATCCTTATTTTCCTGGGCGCTCTGCTGGTAAACAAGATCGCCGGCTACAAGAACCGGAAATCCTTCTTCATCATCGAGCTGCCCGAATACAAAGTGCCTTCCCTGGTGTTTGCCTTCAAGGCTATGTGCGCCCGGGGCTGGGCCTACATCGTGAAGGCTGCCACGATCATCCTGCTGTGCAACACCGCCGTGCAGATCATGCAGACCTTCACCTGGAGCTTCCAGGTGGCCGAGACTGCCGACAGCTCCATCCTTGCCTCCATCGCTGGACCCTTTGCGTACCTGCTGGTCCCCATCGTGGGTGTGCTCAGCTGGCAGCTGGCCGCCGCCGCCGTTACCGGCTTTATTGCCAAGGAGAACGTGGTGGGAACCCTGGCTGTCTGCTTCGTGGGGCTGGAGAACCTGATCGATACCGACGCGCTGGAGATGATGGAGGGTGCAGGCGCCGAGGTGGCGGGCGTTATCGCCATCACCAAGGTGGCTGCTCTGGCTTACCTGATGTTCAACCTGTACACGCCGCCCTGCTTTGCCGCTATTGGCGCCATGAACTCTGAAATGAAGAGCGGAAAATGGCTGTGGGCCGGCATTGGTTTGCAGTTGGGCACCGGCTACACGGTGGGCTACCTGGTTTACCAGATCGGCACGCTGATCACCACCGGCACGCTGGGGGCCGGCTTTTTCCCCGGCCTCATCGCGGTAGTCGTTTTTGCGGCGATCCTTATCTACCTGTGCATGAGAACCCAGAAGGATCTCAAGAGTGAGTATGCGTTAAGTGGGGCGAAGTCCTAATGATTGATTTCATTGTAGTTGCAGTTCTTGTGGTCATTGTTGCAGCTGCTGCTTTCTATGTCTACAAAGCGAAAAAGAGCGGTAAAAAGTGTATTGGATGCCCGGACGGCTGCTCCTGTGGTTCCAAGAAAGATAGTTCCCACTGCAGCTGCGGTAAGGGTCACAACTGATATGTGAAAGAGAAGGTTGCGGCTTTTCTGTTGGAAAGCCGCAACCTTTTTCTACACGTATGCTATGATTCCCGTTGCCTTGTAAAACGCTAGGAAGGACGACGCTGCTCTATGGTCTTGAAAGAGACAATGGAAAACTATGTAAAAGCGATTTATAGCTTGTCGCGCTGGGGGGAGGTCCGTCCTTATCAGCTGGCTGATTATTTATCTGTTTCGCGCCCTACCGTATCCACTACTGTCAGGTCACTTGTCGAAGAGGGATTTGTCTGCGTGGACGATAGGAAAGAAATCCACCTGACCAGAAAAGGGTTAAAAATCGCCAAAGAGATGATGGAAAAACACAACGTCCTGTTCAATCTGCTGGTTAGTCTTGGTGTTGACGAAAACATTGCTTCCAGCGATGCCTGCAAGATGGAACATGCGATCAGTGCCGAAAGTTTTTTGGCTCTGAAATCACTAACTCGCTTCTCGGACTGAATAGTAGCAGACCAATGAAAGGCATGATAATCTTCTTATGCATCATTTCTGGTTACTTCTCCATCTCAGTAAAAACGTAGAATTGGTAATGACAAGAACGGACTCTGCATTGAGAAGTAGTACACTGACGACTGGATTTAACTCTACACTAACAGCAAGAACAATTGACAGAAAGTTCAGTACCATGGAAAAGGTCATATTGCACTCAACGGTGATCATCGACAATAGTGTCATCAACAGCAGTAATCAGCATTTAACCTGCAAACCTAACAGCATCACCAAATGTATATGTTCCTATATGGGAATCCCGTTGACGGGCATCTGCTTGTGCTCCGAGCGGAAGAAATGCTGCCGGGATGCCTGCTGTGCGGGGTGGTTTTCTATATCAATCACCGCAAGAAGCATTATGACCAGGATTTTTCCCAGATCATAAAAGGCTTTTCCTTGTTTGATCCCCTTGGAAAGTGGCAATTCCAGGTGATACTCGGCCTGTCGGTCGGAATCCTTGTCGGCGAATTGCTCCACCTGGATCGGATCATGTGGGTCGGCTGCGCCTGCCTGACCATTCTTGCTCAATATGGTGAGCGGCCCAATAAAAGGGCATTTCAACGCCTGGGCGCGGTGGTGGCCGGCAGTATTCTGTTCGGAATCGTATATCAGATGCTCCCGGACTCCGCATACTCTTATTTGGGGATCTATTCAGGGCTGCTGCTTGGTCTCTGCGCCGCCTACTACTGGAAAACGCTTCTGAACTGTTTCGGCGCGCTTCTCATGGCGACAGGCATCTTTGGGGTGACGCCGGCGATTATTCTCCGTATCGTCAACAATATCATCGGCTGCTGCTTTGGCGTCCTTTTCTATTATGCGTATAACGCCATCATGGACCGGCTTACAAATGCCAGGGCCGGCCAGAGCTGACGGAAAAAGGAGGGCGGTCTCACAGACCGCCCTCCTTCATTATTTACTTTGAGAAAGCTGTGGACTAAAATCCGACGGTCAGTCCCAGTCGGCATCCCAGTCCAGGATCGCACCGGTCACAGCGTCGATCTCGAACTCATATTCCATCCAGCCGCTGCGCATCTCGCCCTCGTAAAGCACACGGCCGTCATCCACCTCCAGCTTGAACTCGGTGTAGACTCCCGTGGTACCGGCGGCCTGCTCCACGATCTGCTTCGCTTTCGCCTCACCGATGTAGTCGCTGGCCTTGCTGGAAACCGTGTACCACTCCACATCAAAGTCAAAGCCCAGAATCGCGCCGCTGGCGGCGTCAATCTTGTAGTCATATTCCTTGTTCCCGGAGAAGAATTCCACGTCGTACACTCTCATGCCGTCATCATAGTCCAGCTCGACATTGATGAATACCGTGTCCGCCGCGGCCACGCCAGCGTGTTCCAGGGCGATGGACTTGGCCTTCTCCGCGCCAATGTCGGTATTGGCCTGGGCCTGGTAGCCGCCCGCCGCATACCATTCAATATCCTGATCGAAGCTCACGATATCCCCGGTGGCGGCGTTGATCTCGTAGTCATACTCCTTATTGCCGGAGAAAAACTCCACATCATACACCCGGAGGCCGTTCTCATAATCCAGCTTGGCATAGAGGAACACAGTATCCGAGGCAGCCACGCCCGCGTGCTTCAGGGCAATGGACTTGGCTTTTTCGGCCCCGATATCGGCGCTGGACTGGAAAACCGTTCCGGTGCCGGTCATATACCACTCAATATCGTAGTCAAAGCCGAGGATAGCGCCGGTGGCGGCGTCAATCTCATAGTCATACTCCTTGTTCCCGATCAGGAACTCCACATCGTACTCCACACGGCCATGGTCGTAGTCCTGCTTGACAAAGATCCAGGACACCTTGGAGGCATCCGCACCGGCGTGGTTCAGGGCGAGCTCCTTCGCCTTGGCCTCGCCGATATAAGACGCCTGCTGGAGCTGGGGAACCGCCTGATGGGCAGAAGCGTTCACCGCCATTGAGGGAACGAGCAGTGCCCCGGTCATGAGCACCATAGCGGTGCAGCCTGCCAGGATCTTGGGAAAATTCTTTTTCATTGGAAAGTCCTCCTCGTTGTTATTTCAGCAATTTCGGGGGGCTGTTTTTTGCTGTTCATTTATATAACGCGCAGACAAAGCGTTTTATTGCATCGTGGGAAAAATTATTCTTAAATCACAGCAATTTCTTTTCTAGGCAGACAGCATCCGTTTCATTTTCATAAGGAGGGTAATTATCGAATATCTGCACTTTACATGCCTATAAAAGACACGAAAACGGCCCTCAGAAAAATCTGAGAGCCGTTTTCCTTGGTCGGTATTAGAATGAAAACCGCTTTCTCAAACTGTTCAAAAACAGCTCTGCCGCAGCTGAAAAGACCTGATACTTCTTCCATACCAAATCAAGTCCGGATTCCAGATGGGGATATAACGGCCGGAAACAGAGAGGGCTACTTTCAGAGGTGTCCACTAACTTATCCAAGCTCAAAACATATCCCACCCCTTGCTTTGCCATTGCAGCGGCGTTATAGCAGAGATTGAAGGTCGTCACGATATTCAGGCTGCCCCAGGCCGGGCCAAACCACTCCGCAAGTTCGTTTCCCTCGGAGCGCTCCTCCAGTACCTGTCGGGAGAAGATCAGCGGCAGAGAGCGCAGATCCTGGACCTCGATGGCCTCCTTTTCCGCCAATGGACAGTCCCGGCGCATGATAATCCCCCAGGTGTCCTTGGCGGGGATGGTGAGATAATTGTATTTTGTAATGTCTGTAGGCTGGATCAGGATTCCAAAGTCCAGAAGTCCTTTGTCCAGACGCTCCGTTACATCCTGTGCGTTGCCGCTGTACAGGTGATAATGGATTCCCGGATGTGTCTCCTGGAGTTCACGGCAGACGGCCGCGATCTGATTCATAGCGTCGGTTTCCCCACCGCCGATGTAGATGTCGCCGGTCATTTCCTCTTTCATGGAGCGAAATTCTTCCTCGGTTTTATCCGCCATGGAGACGATCTCCTCCGCCCGCTTGCGAAATAGCATCCCGGCCGGGGTCAGCGCGACCCGGTGGCTTTTTCTTATCAAAAGTTGCTGGCCCAGTTCCTCTTCCAGGTCCCGGATCTGCCTGGACAAAGTGGGCTGCGTCAAATGAAGATAATTCGCCGCGCTGGTGATGTTCCCCTCTCTGGCAACGGCGAGAAAATACCGAAGTACACGGATCTCCATGCAGACTCCCTCCTTTGAGCATCCCATTATAAACTCCCGTCAAATACTTGTAAAGCATTTCACAAAATAGAAACCAAGTATTTGCTATTATATCGTTTTTAACTTACAATCACTTGCGTGAGGAGGTGGTCGAGTGAATGGACTGACAGACGAGCAGCTTTTGCTCCGCAATCTAAAGGACGCCGGCTGCGACGACTCTATGATTGAACAGTATTTGAAACTGAAAAAGGAGGGGCGGGAAAAGGAACAGATACGGCTTCTTTCCCTCCACAGGGCCTCCTTGCTGGATCGGCTCCATGTGAGTCAGCACATGATCGACTGTCTGGACTATTTGATCTATCAAATGGAACACAAACAATGAGCAGGAGGTAACAACCATGATGAATTTCAATTTTTACAATCCGACCCGTCTGCTGTTTGGAAGCGGAAAAATAGGCGAACTGGGTGCGCAGAAACTACCTGGAAAAAAAGCCCTGCTACTGATCTCGGCCGGGAAATCTGCCAAGGTCTCCGGCGCCCTGGATAAGACAGTGGAGCAGCTGAAGGCGGCCGGTGTGGAGTATGTGACCTGCGCCAACATCCGCGAAAATCCGACGAAAGAGCTGGTTATGGAGGCTGCTGAGGCAGCGAAGGCCAACGGCTGCGACTTCATTGTTGCGCTGGGCGGCGGTGCGGTGCTGGACTCCGCTGTGGCGGTGGCGGCTATGGCCACCAATCCCGGCGATTTGTGGGACTATGTAAACGGCGGCACCGGAAAAGGCCGGCCGCTGGTGAACAGACCTCTGCCGCAAGTCACTATTGCCCTCACCGCTGGTACTGGTTCGGAAATCAATAACTGGGGTGTAATCTCCAAAACCGATACCTATGAAAAAATCGGGTTCGGCGGCACGCCGGAGCTGGTGCCTGTACTGGCGGTAGTTGATCCGGAACTGATGTGCACCGTGCCCGCCCAATACACCGCCTATCAGGGGTTTGACGCCTTGTTCCACAATACCGAGGTGATGATGTCGAACGGCGTCAATATCCTCAGCGAAACCCTGGCCCTCTCCGCCATTGAGAACATCGCCAAATATCTGCCCCGTGCGGTGAAGGATGGGAACGACCTGGAGGCGAGAGAGCGTGTGGCCTACGGCAGCACCATCGCCGGTATGACGATGCAGCTCACCTCCACCACGGCCCAGCACTCCATGGAACACGCCATGAGCGCTTATCACCCCAACCTGCCCCACGGAGCCGGTCTCATCATGATCTCCGTGGAGTTCGCCCGATACTTCATTGAGCGTCATGCCTGCGACGGGCAGTTTATCAAGATGGCCCGCGCCATGGGAATTCCGGAAGCGGATAAGGCAGAGGACTTCCTCACCGCTTTGATCCAACTTCAGAAAGCCTGCGGCGTGGACGGTCTGAAAATGAGCGACTATGGTTTTGCCAAAGAGGAAGCCCTGACCCTGGCGGTCAACGCCCATGAGACCATGGGCGGCCTGTTCCTTGCTAACCCCTGCGAACTGCCCGACAAGGCGTGCGCCGAGATTTTTGAAAGGGCGTACCGCTGAGAGCAACCCATCGGATTGGAAAACAGCAGGCAGGCGTTTCGGAGCGCCTGCCTGCCTATCAGCATGGAGAATCATTTTATGCAAATTATTGAACACCAGCAATTCGACGCGGAACGCGCACTTTACGGCAGTTCCGGGCTTACCGTGCGGAACTGCCGTTTTGACGGCCCTGCAGATGGGGAGAGTGCCCTGAAGGAGAGCCGGAATATTGTGGCGGAGCGGTGCTTTTTTAACCTCCGCTATCCATTCTGGCATAACCATAATCTGACGATCCGCGACGGAGAAATGACGGAACAGTGCCGTGCCGCCCTGTGGTACTCCGAGCAGGTCCATATTCTTAACACGAAACTGTACGGCATCAAGGCGGTGCGAGAGTGCCAGGATGTGACCATTGAGGAGTGCGATATCCGTTCTCCGGAGTTTGGATGGTCTACAGATGGCATCCGCATGACGGACAGCACCGCCCAGAGCGAATATTTCCTTATGCGGGCCAAAAATGTGGACTTCTCCCGTGTGACCTTTCAAGGGAAGTATTCGTTCCAGTACATGGAACATGGAGCTTTTGCCAACTGCCAGTTTGACACCAAAGACGCCTTCTGGCACGCCAAAAACATCGTGATCCGGGACAGTGTTGTGAAAGGGGAATATCTGGCCTGGTACTCGGACGGCCTGACCTTCCTCAACTGCAGGATCATCGGAGCACAGCCCTTCTGCTACTGCAAGAACTTAAAATTGGTCAACTGCGAAATGCTGGATACCGATTTGTGCTTTGAAAAATCCGAGGTCGAGGCCGTTATCACTACGCCTGTTATCAGCATCAAAAACCCCCGTGCCGGTACAATTACGGTTCCATCCGTAAGCGAGATCATTCTGGACGACCCTGATGCCAAAGGACAAATCAAAACAATACAACCGGGCAGCGGCGCTTGCGCCTGAGTCTGCAAAAAGGAGAAAAAACATGAGTAAGAAAGTGTTAGTCATTACTTCCAGCCTGCGGGCAAACAGCAACTCGGACGCTTTGGCCGACTCCTTTGCCGATGGCGCCAAATCCTCCGGCAACACGGTGGAGGTCATCAGCCTCAAGGACAAAAGCATCAGTTTCTGCCGTGGCTGCATGGCTTGTCAGAAAACGCAGAAGTGTGTCATTCGGGATGACGCGATTGAGATTGCGGAGAAGATCAAAAACTCTGATGTGGCGGTCTTTGCTACGCCGGTTTATTATTATGAGTTGGCCGGCCAGTTGAAAACTTTGCTGGATCGGTGCAACCCAATTTTTTCCTCAAACTATGCGTTTCGGGATGTTTACCTTTTGGCAACCGCCGCAGATGAAGATGAGAGCGCTATGGAGGGACCCGTCAAAGGTATAGAGGGCTGGGTCTCCTGCTTTGAGAAAGCCCGTCTGGCCGGAACGGTCTTTGCCGGGGGCGTGGATGGCACAGGTGCGATTCATGGGCATACGGCCATCCAGACAGCCTATGATATGGGCAAGGCAATTTGATGATGGATCGGGGGTGCCTTTATGAATGAAGTGCTCCAAACGCTACTGTCCCACCGCTCCATCCGAGCCTATCAGAATAAACCAGTAGAAGCGGACCGACTGGAGCAAATCGTAAAGGCGGTACAGGCGGCCCCGAATTGGGTGAATCTCCAGCACACATCCATGATCGTCGTGCGGGACCAGGAGCGGCGGGAAAAATTCGCGGAGCTTTGCGGCAACCAACGTCATATCGCACAGGCTCCGGTTTTTCTGGTGTTCTGCGCGGATTTCTACCGTACCTGGCTGGCCTGCAAGGGAAGAGATCAGGAGTTTGACTCCGTGGTAAGCCAGATCGACAACCTCATTGTCGGGGCAAACGAGGTTGGGATCGCTCTGGGAACCGCGGTAGCCGCCGCTGAATCCTTTGGCCTGGGCACCGTGCCGATTGGGGATATCCGGCTTCATGCGCTTGCGGTGATTCGGGAATTGGAGCTTCCCAGATATGTTGTACCCATGCTCGGTTTGTGCGTAGGGTATCCAGCGGAAGATCCTGGGCAGAAACCCCGCCTGCCGAAAGAGGCGGTCTGCTTTGAGGAAAAATATCATTCCGATCTGAGCGGGCTGCTGAAGCAGTATGACGGGCAGTATGCCGCATATCTGCGGGAACGTCCCCGTAACAGTCGGATCGGGGACTGGACAGAAATGGCCGCCGACTTTTACCGGGCTCCCTACTGCCACTATCCGGAGGTGCCGGAAATGCTGGCACAGCAGGGATTTCTGCCCCAAAAGTAAAGCTGCCGCAGCTTAGCGAGGAAGCATATCTTGGATATGCTTTAGCAGCCAATCAGAGTACAGGCGCCTCAGCCGTATTCTATCTTCCAGATATGGAACGTTTGGCCTCATTTGACGGAATCAACTCCAGGGTCATGTCCTCAAACTGCTTTTCGTGGAAAATTATCCGCCATTCCACATCCTCCACCGGAGCGAAGCGCAAGGAAGAACAGGCCGCCCGGAGCTTTCCCTGTTTCTCTCCAGCCAAAGTGGATGCCGGGCCATCCACACCGCCGATAAACCCGATCACCACTGCGGACGAGGAAACCTTCGGCTGAGCCGGGGCGCAGGGGGCTTGCCTTGGCCGATCTCCGTCGTCGCAGTCCGCAAGGCTCATGACGCCGTCCGGAAGTTCCGGCGCAACAGTATAGCTCATGGCGACATAGTGCTCCGGATACTCCGTC
>ERZ827101.1988-NODE-1988-length-20108-cov-13.255523_pt1 | contig 20108 bp, 13 predicted proteins | sample MGYA00519869_ERZ827101 | MGnify/ENA primary metagenome ERZ827101 (study PRJEB31778, sample SAMEA3449256) | human gut metagenome | biome: human gut; feature: human-associated habitat; material: faeces | place: United Kingdom | collected 2010/2012 ...
TCGCGACCTCGGCGCGGGTGATGTTGTTCTGCGGGCGGACCTCGCCGTTGCCGTAACCGACGATATAAGCGAAGTGATCCGTCGTGTTCAGACCGAGCGCGTCATCGTCTTCGATCTCCACAGTGGGCTTGGGACGGGGATGATGACCACCGCTTCTGGTGATCTCAAGGTAACCGTCTTTCACAATGATCTCGAATTCCGTGTAGATCTTAGAAGAGACGATGAAGTCACCCTTAGTCAGGTACATATAGTAGGTGCCCTTATCAGTACCCTTAGCTTCTGGCTTGAAACCATCCTTCGGGGTAACCTTGACGCCCTCCGGTGCGGTATAGGTGAAGCCGGTGACGGACTGCTCGCGGCCGTTGTACTTCACAGAATTGTGATTGCCGGTGATGGTGACAGTGGCCGTTTCGGTGATGGGGGTGATTTCAAGGTAACCATCATTTACCACAACATTGATGTTGCTGTAATTTGTGGAAGAAACGGTGAAGTCAGCAACAGTCAGGTGCATATCATACTTGCCAACGTTAATGCCCTTGGCTTCTGCCTTGGAACCATCTTTCAGAGCGACGCTGATAGTCTTGCCGTCAACATCGGTGGTGTAGCCGGAGACGGACTGCTCGGAACCGTTGTACATCACAGTCTTGGTATTACCGGTAATAGTGACAGTGACTTCATCGGTGACAGGGGTAATTTCAAGATAACCATCATTTACCACAACCTTGATGTTGCTGTAATTTGTGGAAGTAACGGCAAAGCTATCCGCCGTCAGGCCCATATTATACGTGTTAACGTCGGTGCCCTTGGCTTCTGCCTTGGAACCCTCTTTCAGAGCGACGCTGATAGTCTTGCCGTTAACATCGGTGGTGTAGCCGGAGACGGACTGCTCAGAAGCGTTGTAGACCTTTGTATCAGTGTTACCGTTGATGGTAACAGTGACTTCGTCGGTGATGGGGGTGATTTCAAGCTTACCGTCATTGACAACAACTTTGATCTTGGTGTAAGTGGAAGAGGTGACAGTGAAGTCATCCTTAGTCAGACCCATCCAATAGGTGCCGACGTTGGTGCCCTTAGCAGTGTCCTTGCCAGGTTCTTTCAGCGTAACAGTGATATCCTTCTCACCGACATCGGTGGTATAGCCGGTGACGGACTGCTCGGAACCGTTGTAGACCTTAGTGTCGCTGTTACCAGTGATGGTAACGATGACTTCGTCATCAATCGTAGTCTTCTTCCACTGTGCGTAGAGGTCATTGTTGTCAATATTATCCACGCGGGCGCTGGAACCGGCGGCAAATTTGTCACCCGTGCCGTCAGCCTTGGTGTTCCAACCATCGAACGCATAACCGGCGGGAGCGAGGAACGTATCATCTGCAGCAACCGTAATGCGCTCATTGTTCTTTAGGCCGGTTCTAGTCTTGATGGCCGGATTAGGAGCGGTTAACCCCTCTGGATAATTTGCGTGATACGTCAGGGTAAGCACCTGAGCCACGGGGCCGTAAACAGCCGTCAGGGTAACGCCGCCCTTCGGCACTAAGACCTTATCGTTGGGATAGTACTTCTTGCCGCTGCTGTCGCTGCTGGCATTCCAGTACAGGAAAACCTTGCCAGCGGGGGCGGTGCTGGCACCGTCGCGAACGGTTGCGTACGCACCCTCGGCATAAAGTTTGTCGTCGGTGACCGGGCTGCTACCTTCGGCGGTAACATCATACGTCACGCTGTAACCGGATTTGTTGCCGAACTTGGCATAGAGCTTGAGGTCGTCGGTGATCTTGGTGCTGGGGTGGAACGGCTTGCCGTTTGCATCGACCCAGCCGAGGAAGGTATCGCCATCGGGGGCCTTGGGGGCTGCGGGAAGGGTGATGGTGCCCTTGTGCGCAACGCCAGTCATCGTTTCATAGGTCGTCTTGCCGACCATGAAGGTGACCGTGTGCACCGGCTCGACCCACTTGGCGTAAAGGGTGATGTTGTTTGCGGGCATGGTTTTGCCGGTGAAGTCATAAGCCGTACCCTCGCACAGCTTATTGTCGTACCAACCGGCAAACTTATAACCTTCCTTACCCACGGGGGCGGTGGGCGTGTAGCTTACATCGCTGATATCCTGCTGATATTTCTTGCTTTCAGTCTTCTCAGTGTTACCGCCATTGATGAAGACGATATTATAGCTGTTGCGGGTGTAGTAGAATTTGGCGTTGTTAAGTGAATCGCCAATGCTGGTTCCGTGATCAAACGTAAAACCAGCAATATCATATCGGTCTTCTTTTGTTACAGTATACCTACTAGGCCAATAGTCAGTATGGTCAAGGATATAATATCTACTCTGTTCCTTATGGTTACTTGTTCCGGATATGACTTCGGTATAGTAGTAAGCTGGATTTTTTCCATCCTTATTCAGCGGCCCGTAGAATTTGGCACCATTCAAAGGCATTGTATTGATATTGGCTTGATACGGTCCGCCATCCCGATTATCTTTTGTATTCCAAGTGCTGCTGCCATTGTAAGTCGGCCACTTGTCAGAGATATTGGCACCGTACTTAGCAGTGATGCGAAGATTTGTATATTCTTCTGAACTGCTGAAAAAACGAGAGTAAGAGTAAAACTTCACGGTGTACACATTGCGCTTGTAGTACACGTTGACGATGGTGGAGCCGTCGCCTGCGATGGTTTCCTGAGTGATTGTCCGCGCGGTAAAGCCATCATAAGACTTGTTTCTGGCGGCAGTTTGGCTACCAGCGGTACCAGCTTTAGACTCAGACTCTTTAAAGGAATACTCGTCGTTGTCTGCGTTTTCCAGCCAGTGGATTACAGTATAAGAAACTCTATTACTGGGTGCCCACTTGGCATAGAGGGTGAGATTGTCGTTCAAAGTATTGCCGACGAATTTGTCATTAAGTCCTTCATCCGTATACCAACCGTCGAAGTTATAGCCGTGCTTAGTCGGTTCAGGAAGGCTGCTGAGTTGAGCATTCTTTGCCACAAACAGCGGTGCAACATAGCTGCCGCCGTTAGAGTTAAACTCAATCCAGTGGCCTTTTTCAACGACGGGATAGAGATAAGTCGTGCCGTCGCTGAAAGAAACGGATGTGACGAGAGTGTTGCCTTTGTTCACCCAACCGGTAATGGCTTCATCAGCGCCAACAACGAAAGAAACATCACTGAAATCAGTGAGAGGTCTTGCCTCAGTCACTTCCTTAGTAGCAATGATGCGTGCACCCTCACCCTTGCCGTCCATGAAGTAGACGTAGCACACGGGATCAAACTTGGCGTAGAGGTTTACGTCGGTGCTATCTTCCGTGACGGTGATTGCGGTTCCGAAATTAGAGAACTGTTCATCACCATCGTACCAGCCAACAAATTTGTAGTCTTTCTTCTCGGGAGTGGCCGGAGCGTCGAGAGATTCGTTGTTCCTGATGATCTGCGAGTAATAGGGTGTTTTGTCACCTTCATTGAGATAGAAATTATAGGTGATATACTTGTCAGTATCCGGTCTGACGATTCGCATGACTGCCGGATTTGCCGCCAGCACGTTCAGCGGCAATAGCGACAGCGTCATCACGAGGACCAGGACCCAGGTGAGAAGCCGCTTGCCAACTTTCTTCTCAGACATAAAAAAATCCTCCTTCTTCTGCCTGTACGGCGCGAAGAAGGGGGGAGTGATCTGCATTTGGCAACCGGCTGCCGTGCGGCGCGAGCGCCGTTTAGGTCCGTGGCTTTGCGACACAGGCTTTCGCCTGCTGTGCCTTTTTCTGTACAGTTGCTCTTCTGCGAGCCGCACAGATATTTGTGTTTGCCAATATTTTATGTTCACAGTATACCAGATTTGCCCAAAAATGCAAGGCAATTTTCAAAAAATATATAAGATATTAACAGAACTAATACTGCACAGAAAAAGACGGCGGCAAGAAATACCTTGCCGCCGTGATTCGACGAATTGTGAGGTCTTACGCCACCGCGGACACGGCGAGCGTGTCGCTCTGCTGGGAGTAGGTCAGGGGGGAGACGCAGCCGGCGAAGGTGGTCTCGTTGATGACGCGCTTGGTGACGGCATAGGTCATGTCGATCTGGTACCAGTTGCCGCTGATGTTGACCTTGTTCCAGGCGTGGTAGCTGCTGCCGGCGTAGCCCTTGGTGAGGGTGCAGGGGATGTTCTGGCTGCGGCACATGGCGGCGAAGAGGGACGCGAGGTCGTAGCAGATGCCCTTGTTGCTGTTCAGGGTGGCGGCGGTGTCGGGGATGTACTTGCTGACCTTGCCGGAGGTGATGTCGCTCGCGAGCTTGGTGTCGTAGGTGTAGTGACCGGCGATGTAGTTGTAGATCGCGGTGACCTTGTCCATATCGGTCTTAGCGTCTTTGCAGAGCGCGGCGGCCTTCTTGCACACATCGTCACCGGAGGTGAACTGCACGTCGGTCGTGGCGATGAGGTAAGGGGCGTAGGCGTTTTCAATCTTGGCGTTGACGCGCTTGCTGGTCACGACGCGGTAGGTCGTGCCGGAGATGTTCTCGCAGAGGGAGATGGTGTAGGTGCCGTCGCCCTGCTCGAGGGAGAAGACGGCGTCCTTGCCGCTCGGGCAGTTTTTGTAAGACGTCTTTTCGTTACCGTACTGGATGCCAACCTTCAATTTGGCATTGGAGGTGTAGTTGACGGTGACGAAACCATACTTGGCATTCGTGGTGTCAATGGTGGTGCCATTGGCAGCGCTGGCGTTCACAACCGTGAACATGGACATGACAATAAGCACTGCGAGCATAGCGCAGGCATGACGAAACAGCCGTTTCATACGGCGATCTCCTTTCGGTAACTGGCTGCCAGCCCTGTTCTCAGGGGTAAGGCCCTATAGCTTTGCGTCGCCGGTTTTCACCGGGTTTGCTATTATCGTTTGAGATGCGGTCGAAGCGGCTGCACCTACTCTTTTTTACGGCTCACACTATATACGCGTTCTTGACGTTTGTCAACAAAAATCTACACGATTTTTTGCACTTTTTACACAAAAATCGAATTTTGTCACTATTGTCGGAGAATGCATTCAGAATTTGTTAATATTTATGGAAAAACACACTTGCCACAAAGGGGGCCTGCGTAGTATGCTCGTAAAAATCGCAAACGCGGGTCCCGGAACGGGGCGAGCGGGCGCGGGAAAAGAAAGGATACGACACATGAAAGTAAGGAAAGAGAAAACACTGGCAACGAAAATGGCCATCTCCCTCGTCGCGGGACTGACGGCCGGACTCCTGTTTTTGTTCCTCCGCGAGCATTTGAATTCCTCCGGTCAGGAAGCGGTGTGGACGACCATCAATGATCTTTTGTTCCAGGATATCACCGCTGCGGGAGCGAGCAGCGCGCTTGGCCTTTTCTATTTGGCCGGTCAGATGTTCATCCGTGCATTACAGCTCGTGATCGTGCCGATGGTTTTCACTTCCATTACGTTAGCAATAGGACAGATCTCCGATACCAGTACGCTTGGCAGAATTTCTTTCAAGTGTATCAAAGGTTTCCTGATCTGTTCTTTTTTTGCGCTCCTGCTCGCCTGCGTGTGCGGCATCGTCTTCTATAACATGGGCGTGTTCCACATTGCGGTCGACGGGCTCGAGAGCGTTTCAGGCTCGGCGGGCTCCAATCCGCTGCTCGTCGTGTTGAACGTCATCCCCTCGAACATCGCTTCCACCTTCTCGAGCAACACCGCGGTGCTCGCCGTCGTCTTCCTCGCCGTGTCCCTCGGCCTGTGTATGAAGACGCTCGGCGAGGAGAAGACCGCGACGCTGCGCAAGCTCATCCAGGAGCTCAACGACGTCGTTATCGTCTTTCTGAACTTCGTCGTCAGCAAGTTCGGCCCCGTCGCTATCTTCATGCTGCTCACGCGCACCTTCGCATCCTACGGTGTGGAGCACCTCAAGCCAGCTGTCGCCTACGTTATCCTCACGGTCGCGCTGCTGCTCATCTTCCTCATCATCGGCTATCCCGCTTTCATCGCGATCTTCGCGCATCTTGATCCTTTCAAGTTCGCCAAGAAGATCACCCGCGTCGCGGTCTTCGGCTTCTCCACCTCTTCGAGTGCGGCGACGCTCCCGCTCAACGTCAAGACCACGGTCGAGGAGCTCGGCGTGGATGAGAAGATCGCCTCCTTCGTCCTGCCGCTCGGCATGACCATCAACATGAACGGAACGGCCATCATGCAGGTCATCGCAACGCTCTTCATCGCCGGCTGCGCGGGCTACAGCATCAGCTTCACCCAGCTCGTCGTCATCGCGCTGCTCGCACTCATCGCCTCCGCCGGTACGCCCGCGGCCCCCGGCTCCGGCGCGATCATCCTTTTCACCATCCTCTCCGGCCTCGGCTATGTGAATGATGCGGCAATGCTGGCCTACAGCCTCATCCTCGCCATCAACCGCCCCATCGAGATGCTCGTCACCGCGCTCAATGTTGTCGGCGATTCCGCCACGAGCATCTATGTCGCCAAGTCCGAGGGCGTGCTGAACGAGGACGTTTACAACGCGTAAGATCATTCAAAAAAGTGGTGTCACCACTTTTTTGAGAAAGTTTCGCTTCGCTTTGTGCCTCGCGGGCTCGACACACGCTCCGCGCAGAGTGTTTTTTCTGACGCGCGTGTCGCCAGAAAAAACGATCCAGATCATTTGCCGCCTGCGGGCGGCAAAGTCTGCGATGCTTTTATAACGAAAGAGACGCGGCGAAAGCCGCGTCTCTCCTTATATTATAGGTGTTATCTGTTACACGCTGAGCCAGTCGTCGAGGATAAGACCCTCGTTGTGCTTGGTGAGAAAGCCCACGCTCCACTCGCCGCCGAAGGCGATGAGCTTGCGGCCCTTGAAGTCCTCGAGCACGCGGGAGCCCGAGCAGAGCATCAGGTCCTTCACGTCGCACGGGCACTCGCGGATCAGGCGCAGGTGCTCGTAGGGAAGGCCGCTCATGCGCAGGTCGACGCCGTACTCGTTCTTCATGCGGTATTCGAACACGTCGAACTGCAGCGTGCCGACCACGCCGACGACCACGTCCTCAAAGCCGCTGTCGGGGATTTTGAAGATCTGGATGGCGCCCTCCTGCGCGATCTGCTCCACGTCCTTGACGAACTGCTTGCGCTTCATCGTGTCCTTGGGTGAGACGAGCATGAAGTGCTCGGGCTCGAACGTCGGGATGCCGGAGAAGCGGAACTTTTTGCCGGGCATCGTGATCGTGTCGCCGATCGAGAAGATACCGGGATCGAACACGCCGATGATGTCGCCAGCGTAGGCCTCGTCGACGATCTCGCGCTCGGCGGCCATCATCGTCTGCGGCTGAGAAAGGCGCATCTTACGGCCGGACTGGACGTGGAAATACTCGGTGTCGCGCTCGAATTTGCCCGAGCAGATGCGCATGAACGCGAGGCGGTCGCGGTGGGCCTTGTTCATGTTGGCCTGGATCTTGAAGACGAAAGCCGAGAATTCGGGGGAGTAGACGTCCACCTCGCCCGCGTCGCTCACGCGCGGAAGCGGCGGCGTGGTCATCTCTAAAAACGCGTTCAAAAACGGCTCGACGCCGAAGTTTGTCAGCGCGCTGCCGAAGAACACGGGGGAGAGCTTACCGTGGCGCACGGCGTCGAGGTCAAAATCGCGGCCCGCGCCGAGCAGCTCGACCTCTTCGGCGAGTGTGTCGCGGCGGGCCTGACCGATCAGGTCGACGAGCGCGGGATCGTCGAGCTCGATTTCCGTGATGCCCGCCTTTTTGGCGTGGCCCGCGTCGGTGAAGTGCAGGATGCAGCGCTTATCGCGGTCGTACACACCGGCAAACTCCTTGCCGCAGCCGATCGGCCAGTTGACGGGATAGGTGTCGATGCCCAGCTCGCGCTCGACCTCCTCGCAGAGCTCGAGCGGGTCGCGCGTTTCGCGGTCCATTTTATTGATAAAGGTAAAGATGGGGATGTTGCGCAGGGCACAGACCTTGAAGAGCTTGCGCGTCTGCGGCTCGACGCCCTTTGCGCCGTCGATGACCATGACGGCGCTGTCCGCGGCCATCAGCGTGCGGTACGTGTCTTCCGAGAAGTCCTGATGTCCCGGGGTGTCGAGAATGTTGATGCAGTAGCCGCCGTGCTGGAACTGCATGACCGATGACGTGACCGAAATGCCGCGCTGCTTTTCGATTTCCATCCAGTCGGATTTTGCCGCGCGCTCGCGCTTGCCCTTGACTTCACCCGCCTGCGCGATGGCTCCGCCGTAGAGCAGAAACTTTTCCGTCAGCGTGGTTTTACCGGCGTCCGGGTGCGAAATGATCGCAAACGTCCGGCGGCGGGAGATCTCTTCCTGTAAAGTGGCCATGACTGCCTCCTGAAAAATACGATTTACCGGGCAAGTTTATCACAGCCCCCCGCATTTTGCAACAGAATCCTAAAATCTATGCTTGACAAAGCGAAAAATGTCTGGTATAGTACATCTTGTTCCGCGGGCGTAGCTCATCTGGTAGAGCGCCACCTTGCCAAGGTGGAGGTAGCGAGTTCGAGCCTCGTCGCCCGCTCCAAAAAATAAAGGCATGACGTAAGTCATGCCTTTATTTTTTGGTTCCAGCGGGCAGAGGGTCGAACAGGGCGCGAGCGAAGCGAGAAAACGCCCCGGTGGGGCGTTTGTCGCCCGCTGTGCGTGTCGCGGCACGGCAGTGCCGCGAGCGAGCCTCGTCGCCCGCTCCAAAAAAGAGGTCACAACGTATGTTGTGACCTCTTTTTTGGATTCCGGCAGGAAATTAAAATGCTCGGGCGAAGTGAATTCGCCCTCCACCAAGGTTTTGCTGCGCAAAACGCTTGTACGGCGCAAAAGCGCCGATTTTTTGGATTCCGGCAGGAAATTAAAATGCTCGGGCGAAGTGAATTCGCCCTCCACCAAGGTTTTGCTGCGCAAAACGCTTGTACGGCGCAAAAGCGCCGATTTTTTGGATTCCGGCAGGAAATTAAAATGCTCGGGCGAAGTGAATTCGCCCTCCGCCAAGGTTTTGCTGCGCAAAGCGCTTGTACGGCGCAAAAGCGTTGTTTTTTGCTTCGGTAGGCCAAATAGATACGGGACATCCGAACTGAGTGTCCTGTTTTTTATAAGAACGTTCCCTGTCAATGATTGAAAACAGGTTTTTAATTTGCTATGATACCCTCACACTTTCCATAGGGGGATAATTTGTGAAAAAAAGATTTGCTATATGCAGCACAATAGTTTTGCTGCTGCTTTTGTCAGCCTGCGGCGCACCGCAGGCGTTGGACTTTTCCTACGCTCCGGAAGGAGAAGAACTTTCTTCTTTGATGGTGGAGACTTCACAAACTCACCGCGAAGAACTGGAGCACGTTCCCTCCGCGGCTGATTTTGCCGATGCGATTTCGGATGCCCCCGCCTCGGCAGGGCTGCTGAGCGAGAGCGAGGTGGAGAGCCTTTTACGAGGTCATGCCGCGATGGAGACGGTGTCGAAGGAATAGTCGCAGTCTGATGTTTCCCTGCTGTTCCGCACGCTGCAAAGCGCTTACGGCGCTTACGAATACTTTGGGCAGGAAAAATTTGACGCAGCGGAGGACGCTGTGACACAATGGCTTTCCTCACAGGATGATGAGATCAAAGTTTCTGCGCTGGGAGAAAAACTGCAGGAATCTCTCGCATTCATGCTTGCGCACGACGCGCATGCCGTGATTTATGAACCGGCGGCGGAAGAGATCGAAGCGCAGGTGCGATATGAATACTTCTTTGCCGACGGCTTCTATTTTTCAAAGGATGTCAACGGCAGCTATTATATGGTGAATGACGGGGAGAGGTGGACATTGAGTAGATTCTCCGATGAACATGTCAGCGTGCAGCCGACGCTTCTGCAAGACGGACGCATTGTTTATCAGCCGACGCTTTTTGCGCTGCGGAAGGACGCCGTGCAGGGCAGTGTCACACTGAAAAATTCTTCTGGAAAAGCGAAAATCTATCGCCTTGACTGGACGGAGAGTCAGCCGCTTGATGTTGACCTAGGCACGCTGGATTACCGCCTGATACAGGAAGACGGTCTTACCTATGTTTCCCTCCGCAGCCTTGTTTCCGGCACATATGATAATATGCTTGCACGCTATGCTCGGGAAGGGGCAAAAGCACGCGGGAGCAAAGCGGTGATCTATGACCTGCGCGGCAATGTTGGCGGCTCGGACAGTTGGCCGAGAAAGTGGATACAGAGTTTCCTCGGAACGCAGAACAGTATTGAGACCTCCATGCTGTATGCGCAGAAAAACAGCGCCCTTTTTGCTGCGGAAAACAGCGAGAGTCTGCTGCCGGAAGATGAGGGAACTTGCTTTGCCCGTGAAGTCCACGGGACCTGGTATGAAAATGATATTCCGATCATCGTGTTGGTTGACGATCATTGCGGCTCGTCCGGCGAGGGCGCGGTACAGCTTTTGAAAACGCTTGACAATGTGCTCATTGTCGGCAGCAACACGGCGGGATACCAGCTCTGCGGAAATATCAGCACCTTTACATTGCCATATACCGGCATCGGTGTGCGCTTTGGGTCAACGCTTTTCCTCTATGGGGACGGAGAAAATGTCGATCACAGGGGCTATGCTCCGGATGTCTGGTGTGATCCGCAGGATGCGCTTGCTTCAGTGCTGGCACTGCTGAAAGAACAGGGGGTCGTCAGTGCAGATGCTTGCGAAACCGTGAGAGAAAAAATAGTGAAATGATGAATTTTTCGCTCATACAGGCAGAGCGGCAGCGGGTAATAGAAGCAACTCAAATCGTATAGCACCCACACTTGGCAGGCATTCGATTCCGCAGGCTGCGCAGATCTTCAAACTGCAAACTGCCAATGTCGGGGGTCGAGGGGAACTCCCCTCGCGTTCTCTTGGGGGATACAAGGGGGCATTCTCTCACGCGAGAGAATGCCCACCTCTTCTGCGCGGCCACAGGGGGAGAACCTCAGCGTCCCCCTTGCGCAGCAAGCCCCTTTCATGCTATGATATTTTCACAGAAAAAGAGAAAGTGAGGAGATCATCATGACTCTCGATGAAGCGATCAAGTCCCTGATGGCTTTGCAGGCCAAGCTCGCGGCCTACGGCCACGCCATGGGCCTGCTCTTTTACGACGGCGCGACCACCGCGCCCAAGGGCACGGCGGCGAACCGCGGCCAGACCATGAGCATTTTGAGCGAGGAGCACTACAAGCTCACGACCGGTGAAGAGACCGTCGCGCTGCTCGAATTCCTCGACGCGCACAAGTCTGAACTCGACGAAAAGCAGCAGCGCATGGTGTTTTTGCTCATCAAGGACATCCGCAATATGCAGAAGATCCCGATGGACGAGTACGTCGCCTACCAGCAGCTTCTGGTCGAGGCGGACGACGTATGGCACCGGGCGAAGGAGACGAGCGACTTTGCGCTTTTCGAGCCGGTGCTTGAGAAGATCTTCGAGACGAACATCCGCTTCGCACACTACTGCGCGCCGGAAAAGGATCCCTACGACTACTGGCTCAGCGAGTATGAGGACGGGCTGACGATGGCGCAGTGCGACGAATTTTTCGCGACGCTGCGCGAGCACATCGTGCCGCTCCTGAAGAAGATCAAAGCGCAGCCGCAGCTCGATGACGCGATGCTGCACGGCCATTTTCCCGAGGAGAAGCAGGCGCAGCTTTCCGACTACCTGATGCGCACGATGGGCCTCGATTTGGACCATGTCGGCCTGTCCACGACCGAGCATCCGTTTACGACGTCGCTCGGTTCGCACTTTGACGAGCGTATCACGACGCACTATTTGGAGGAGAATTTTGCCTCATCGATGTTCTCCGTTATCCACGAGGGCGGCCACGCGCTCTATGACACCGGCAGCGCGGATGATCTCGCCTATACGGTGCTCGACGGCGGTGTCTCCATGGGCATCCACGAGAGCCAGAGCCGCTTCTATGAGAACCTGCTCGGCCGCTCCCGCGCCTTCACGGGCTTCGTGTTCCCGAAGCTCTGCGAGCTGTTCCCCGAGCTGAGCGGCCACACGGCGGAGGAATTCTACCGCGCCATCAATAAGGCGGAGCCGTCCCTCATCCGCACCGAGGCCGACGAGGTCACCTACAGCCTGCACGTCATGGTGCGCTACGAGCTCGAAAAGCGCGTGATGCACGGCGAGCTCAAGGTACACGACCTGCCGGGCGAGTGGAACCGCCTTTACAAGGAATACCTCGGTGTCGACGTGCCGGACGACAAGCACGGCGTGCTGCAGGACAGCCATTGGTCGGGCGGCAGCATCGGCTACTTCCCGTCCTACGCACTCGGCAGCGCCTACGGCGCACAGCTGCTTCGCAAGATGAAAGAGACGGTCGATGTGGACGAGTGCCTCAAGACCGGCAATTTTGCGCCCATCAACGCGTGGAACCGCGAGCACATCTGGCAGTACGGCTGCCTCAAAAAGCCCGGCGCGCTCTTGGAGCAGGCGCTTGGCGAAAAGTTCGACCCGACGGTCTACACGCAGTACCTTGAGGAAAAGTACGGCGAAATTTACGGTTTGTAAGAGCGGAATAGCATCAAAAAGGCGATATCCGACCGGATATCGCCTTTTTTGTGCGCGGAATATGGAAAGTCCATTGCATTGTAACCGCATTTCCGATACAATGGGCGGAGAGAGAAGCGGGTAACGAGCGGAGGAGAGACCGCACGCCCGCAATGAGAGATGGGAGAGCAAAAATGAATACTGCGCTGTATGAGACCTACGTTCAGATTTTGCATGAGGAGCTCGTGCCCGCGATGGGCTGCACTGAGCCCATCGCCGTCGCCTACGCGGGTGCGCTTGCGCGCCAAACGCTCGGGACACTTCCCGAGCGCATCGAGCTGACCGTGAGCGGCAATATCATCAAAAACGTCAAGAGTGTCATCGTGCCGCACACCGGCGGGCGAAAGGGCCTTCCCGTCGCGGTCGCGGCGGGAGTACGCGTCGGCGATGCCAGCGCGCAGTTGGAGGTATTGGCAAACGTGACGGAGGACCAGCTGCCGCTGCTGGACGAGTACCTTTCCGCGGCGGAGATCACGGTGAGCAAATCGCCGCTGCGCTGCCCATTCGACATTCAGGTGCGTGTTTTCGCAGGCGGGGATACGGCCTTCGTCCAGATCGTCGGCAGCCACACAAACGTCGTGCGCATCGAGAAAAACGGCGAAGTGCTGCTCAACAAGCCCTTTTCCGAGGAGGCGGCCCAGCCGCCCGAGAGCCGCAGGAGCCTGACGGTCAAGGACATCATCGTCTTTGCCGACGAGGTCGATTTAGACGACGCCCGCGCGCCCATCGCGCGCCAGATCGAATATAACACGGCCATCGCTGAGGCAGGATTGACAGGGCAGTACGGCGCGGCCATCGGAAAAATCTTGCTCGATTCCTATGGCGACAGCGTGCAGAACCGCGCCAAGGCCTGGGCTGCCGCGGGCTCGGACGCGCGCATGAACGGCTGCGAAAAGCCTGTCGTCATCAACTCCGGCAGCGGCAATCAGGGCATGACGGCTTCGCTGCCCGTCATTGTCTACGCGCGCGAGCTGAAAGCGAGCGAGGAGCAGCTCTACCGCGCGCTCGTCGTGTCGAATCTTGTCACCATCCATCTGAAAACGGGCATCGGGAGCCTTTCCGCCTACTGCGGCGCGACCAGCGCGGGCGCAGGGGCCGGGGCCGGTATCTGCTATCTTTATGGCGGACGCTATGATGAGATTGCCCACACGATCGTCAACGCGCTCGCCATCAACTCCGGCATGCTCTGTGACGGGGCGAAGGCGAGCTGCGCGGCGAAGATCGCCTCAGCGGTCGAGGCGGGGCTGCTCGGCATGCAGATGTACCGGCACGACAGCCAGTTCTACGGCGGCGACGGCATCGTCGTCAAGGGTGTGGAGAACACCATCCGCGCCGTCAGCAGCATCGCGCGCGACGGCATGCGCGAGACCGACAACGAGATCATCCGCCTGATGATCGGGGAGGAAACTGTCAAATGAAGATACTTGTCACAGGCTTCACGCCGTTTGGCGGGGAGCAGATCAACCCCTCGTGGGAGGCGGCACGCCGGCTTCCCAACCGCATCGGGGGAGCAGAGCTCATCAAGCATGAAATTCCGACGGAGTTTGACGCCTCCGCTGCTGCGCTGCACAAACTTTTGACGGAGCTGCGTCCCGACGCGGTGCTCTGCGTCGGCCAGTACGGCGGCGCAAATTGCATACGCGTCGAGCGCGTGGCCATCAACCTGCGCGACGCGCGTATCGCCGACAACGCGGGTAAGCAGCCGACGGACGAGCCGGTCGTTCCCGGCGGTCCGGACGCCTATTTTGCGACGATCCCGACGCGCGAGATCGTCGACGCCCTGCATGAGCAGGGGATTCCCGCTCAGCTCTCGTACTCTGCGGGCACGTTCGTGTGCAACAATCTTCTTTACTGCGCCCTGCACGAGAGCGCGCAGCACGATCCCGCCCTGCGCTGCGGCTTTGTCCACGTCCCCTACCTGCCCGAGCAGGCAAAGGACGGCAATGCGCCGAGCGTGAGCTTGGAGCTGATGGTCAAAGCACTGGAAACCGCGGCGAAAGTGATCGTCGAAGCATAGAATTCAAAAGAAAAAGAACCGTCTGACTCCACGGTAGTTCAGATGGCTCTTTTGCATAGTTCATTCGATGTGGGAGCCTGTAACCGTACTTCGGCCCCCAGAAAGTTTTCTCGCCCCACCGATGCCTTAATCAATTGTCCCCCAAACCTTGAACACGGGGCGGCATAACAAATAACCATCAAAATAACCGATGCTCGCACCGAACCCTAAACACTTACGGAGATCGTAACTCTGTTATCAAAATAGTCTGGCATTCGTATGGAAACGACGGAGAATCTCATTCACCAAATTCGAAGGTCTCCCGCCCGTTCACCGCGTCGAGCGCGAGCTGCGCGCGGGAGAGCTCGTCGGCGGTCTTTTCATAGTCCGCCTCCACAGCGGCAATGTCGTAGTTTGCGTAGCGGTAGTCGATGATGTTCGACGGCCGGCCGTACTGCTCCTCGACACGCTCCTTGGGAAGGCGGCTCTTCATCTCAAGAAGCTTATTTTTACGCCGTGTGAGCTGCGGGATATAGACCAGCATCTCGTCGATGGTCATGTCAAAGCCATCGACAAAATGCGTCGTGTTGAAGCAGTTGATCGCGTGCTTAAGACGGCGGATCTTTTCTTCGAGCGCTGCAAGGCGCGCCTGCGTCTCGGCGTAATCATAGACCGGGCGCACGGACGCTACGTCCTCGCCCATCGCGGCGCGGAAGTCACAGCTGCGCGTTTCCTTGTCGAGCAGCGCGGTATATTCGTCGTTGAGCTTCTTCAAGAGCTTATTTGCCTCGGCGGAAGTGTAATTCATATTGTTCTGACCTTCTTTCTTATGCTTCAAAAATGACAGGGAATGGCAGCGTGGATCGGACTTGCGGTGGGAGATCAGAAACCGGACAATGCTCAAGCATATCCTCTGGCATAAAGGCCGATTCTTGCAGTAGAAAGCTGATCTCTGCTTAAAAACCGGAGAGGGATTCACCGCCCCTCCTAAAAACATTGACCTCAGGCTGTACGCTGCTGCAAAGGGCTGATTTTCTAAGAACATGATAAGGCAAGCGGGCGGAAAATGTCAAGATGCGGAGAGTTTCCCGGCAGGATAGAAAATTGGCAAGAACGAAGAGTTTATGATAATTGGCGTATGACAAAAAAGAGCTATCTGACTTCATTTGAAATCAGATAGCTCTTTTCTTGTGAATAATGAAATTCTGTTGCCAAATCGTTGCCACGAGGGGCATCAAAGCTTAAAAAGTCCAGTGTTTACAGGCTTTTTTCAAGCTGTGAAATCATTCCCACTCGCTCCCTAAAACCGTGACCTAAACGACTTTGTATAGATTGTTTAGCTCCGGTTATCAGGATTACTTAGATTATCCAAGAATTACGGTGTATCATAATTCCTGTTGTCATTGTGTTGTCACGAAGATAGGTTGGTGCAGGACCAAACTGTATAAATATTATAGCGCAGTGTTCTTTGAATTGCAATACCGCTTTTCAAAATTTACACGCAATATTTTCAAAAAGCGTGCAAAATATATTGATTTTTTGGAGCGTTGATATTATAATATAAACACGCATAATGCAAATATTGCGTGCAGAAAGTTGGTGGCAGTTTGAGTAAGCACGATATCGTAAACGAAGTATTTAATACAGTCGGTGAAGTTGCAAAGAAATCTGATTTCATTTCTGCCGGACTGAAAGAACAAGATGTTTATACGCTTTTTAAGCAGGGATATATTGAACGTGTCAAGCACGGTTATTATAAATTGTCTGTCGGAGATGAACTCAAAGAAGAAGTTCTCCTTTCCAAATTAATGACACAAGGTATCGTTTGTGTTGAATCGGCGCTATTTTATTACGGTTACAGCGATTTTGCGCCCCGTGAATGGACGATTGCCGTTCCCCGTTCCTATTCCAGAACCGTAAAAGCCATGCAGGAAGAAGTGCCGGTAAAGGCGTATTATGTTCAAAGCGATATGTACCACCTCGGTGAAACAACAGGTACTTTTAATGGTGTCACGCTTCCGATATATGACCGTGAACGCACGATATGCGACTGCTTCAAATACCGCACGAAGTTGGATAATGAGATATTTAATAAAGCAATAAATGCCTATGTATCAGACGAAAAGAAAAATCTTGCCACTCTTTCCAAATATGCAAAGGAAATGGGTGTTTATAAAAAAATGATGAATGTAATGGAGGTACTGCTTAATGGCTGATATTGCTGCATCCGTGCTTGCACGACTGAAAAATAAGGCTGCCGAAAGCGGAAGAAGCTATCAGCTTTGTCTGCAGCTCTTTTGCCAAGAGGAATTTTTGCGCCGTTTGGAAAAATCCAAATATGCAGAAAATCTTGTGCTGAAAGGCGGCCTGTTTATCTATTCCCTTACCGACTTTGACAGCCGAGTAACAGTTGATGTGGACTTTTTGCTCCGCCAAATGCCAAATACACCAGAGCAGTTAAAAACCGTGTTGGAGGAAATTATTGCAACTCCTACCGGAAACGACTTTATCACTTTTGAGATTAAAGATGTTGCCCCTATTGCTGTTGCCAAAAAGTATGCGGGTATCGGCGCATCGGTGGTCGCCCGCATTAAAAACACAAAAACACCGTTCAGTATTGATTTCGGAGTCGGTGATGTCATTGTACCGAAACAGGAAAAACGAAAAATCCCGACACAACTTTCCGACTTTGACGCTCCGACAGTAAATACATATTCTCTTGAAACAACCATTGCCGAGAAAATAGATGCAATCCTCAGTCTAATGGAATTTTCAAGCCGAATGAAGGATTACTACGACATTTACTATCTTGCCAATAAAGTTGATTTTGACGGAGCAACGCTGACGGAAGCACTGAAAAAGACCTTTGAAAACCGTGGGCATAGCTTTACCATTGAACAGTTTGAGCAAGTAATGGGCTTTGACAGAGACGGAGCAATGCAGAAAAAGTGGAAAGCTTTTGTCCGTAAAATTGATACTAAAACAGATGATTACGGCACTGTGCTGAAAACAATAAAAGCGTTTTTGACAGAACCATTTATTGCAGCGATAAAACGCAGAGAGTTTACAGATAATTGGACTGCCCAAAACAGCAAGTGGAAATGATAGGAGAAATAGATATGATTAGAGCAGATATGATTTCAACCGTTGGCAGAGAATATCTTACCAGCAATATTGAAAATGATGAATATAGCTATCCGAAAGCTTTTGCGGCACAGTCCTTAACATTTAATCCCATTCGAAACAAAGCGGGACGAGCTTTTGAAAAATTGGATATTCGTTTCGTGAAAGATAATGTTACTGTGCTGATTGAGACCAAACAGAATTTTACAAAGGCAGATGAAGAACAACTCTCCGCATATGTCGAATATGAAAAGGCGCTTACCGGTAATAAGACAGTTGCTATTTTGGCAAATACTATGAATGATACTGTTAGAGTATGGCGTGGTGTTGTTTCGGACAGTGACTTGATGACTAATGAAACCGCCTTACGTTCGATGGATGAATATGTTGACTTCTACACATCCAAAATCAACGACAAAGAAAAGGTGATGCAGAACACCTATAAACTTAATGAGTTGCTTCATCGCCATAGTATTCCCGAAAAACTTCGCAGTCAATTTGTCGGCACCTGCCTATTAGCATTGAAGAATGGTCTTGATTATTCCACTCCGTCTTTGACTGCTGCACAAATTCGCACTCGTATAAAAGAAGTATTAGAGGACCTGCTTAATTCCGATATTAACAAGGCTGAAAAGCTCGCTTTATTAAATCGTAATGTGTTGGGCGATCAGTATGTTCGCCAACTTAGCATTGCCGCCTTTAGAGAAATTCTAAAATTCATTGAAGATAACATTCTGCCTTTTATCAACGACAAAAGCACATCCGGTCAGGATCTGCTTAATCTGTTCTTTGTTACCTTTAACAAGTATGTCGGTAAATCTGACAAAAACCAGGCTTTCACACCAGACCATATTACAGATTTCATGGCTAAAATTACAGGGGTTAACAAACATTCAGTTGTCCTTGATCCTTGTTGCGGTAGCGGATCATTCCTCGTTCGTGCAATGACACAGGCACTTGATGATTGTGCTACTGCCGCCGAGCAGGACAAGGTTAAGAAACATCAAATCTTCGGTATTGAGTTTGATGAAAATGTGTATGGACTTGCTACAACTAATATGTTGATTCACTCAGACGGAAACTCAAATATCCGTCAGGGAAGTTGCTTTGCATTAGCCGACTGGATTAAAGAAGCAAAACCAAATGTTATTTTGATGAATCCACCCTACAACGGACAGCGTATTCATCTTCCTAAAAGCTATGTTGATACTTGGGCAAAAGATAAGAAAGAGGATCCTTCTAAAGGGTTCTACTTTGTAAAATACATTGCCGATGTGTTAAATTCTATTAACCATCAAGCAACCTTAGCTGTTTTGTTGCCAGTTGCATGTGCAATTGGCACTAAGGGTGTAATAAAAGAGATAAAAGAACAAATCCTTGAAGAAAATACCCTTGATGCTGTCTTTACCTTACCAAATGATATTTTTCATCCAGGTGCTACTGTACAAGCCTGTTGTATGGTGTTCAAAATTGGTAGAAAGCACTCGGATATCTCGACTCCAAATACATTCTTTGGATACTACAAGGACGATGGTTTTAAGAAGAAAAAGAATATTGGCCGTATTGAGCAAATAGATCCAATCACACAAACGAGCAAATGGATCAATATTGAAAAAGAGTGGATTGATTTATATAGAAATCGCAGGGAAAAACCGGGACGTTCTGCTACTAGTGCAGTTAGTGCCTCCGATGAGTGGGTATGCGAAGCATATATGGACACAGACTACACTGCTCTCAACGAATCCGACTTTATCAATACATTAAATGGATATTTTTCATACTTAGTTAGCGTTGGAAATTTATTTGATGAAAAATTTGTTCCATCATCGAAATACATAATGGATTATTTTAACTTTTTGCTTTCTCACAAAGGTAACATCAGTAAGCAAATTGATGTATCAAACTGGAAAGAGTTTGTATATTCAGAAATTTTTGATGTTCAGAAAGGTTTTTACAACAAAAACTTACTAAATTTCTGATTATCTTTTCATAAGTTGGTAAATGCCGATATATCCCGTATTTTAGGGCTTTATCGGTATTTTCTTTTTGGAAGATACCTTGCATAAGCTGGCATTTACCAGCATGAAAATGCAACCAAAAGTAGTAAATGAGTAGTAAATATAAGCTTCGATATTAACAAGCCAGCCTTTCCAGTTCTGCTTTTGCAGATTGAAATGTACCGTGTGCGTAATAACCAAGTGTCATGGTTATATTAGCGTGTCCCATGAGATATTGCAGGGTGTTTGGGTTCATTCCTCTATTTGCCATATTCGTACAATAAGTATGTCTGAATGAATGTGGTGTGATGTTCGGTAACTTATCCGTGTGATACTTGTTATACTTCTTAATTAGTCCTCGCACCATGCCCTCATAGTTTCCTGCAACTTTAGGTAAGCCCTCACGGTTTAAGAATAGGAAATTGCTGTAACCACCTACAATCAGCGGTTGTGCCTTTCCTCTGTTCTTTAGTA
>ERZ827101.2000-NODE-2000-length-20009-cov-3.054375_pt1 | contig 20009 bp, 21 predicted proteins | sample MGYA00519869_ERZ827101 | MGnify/ENA primary metagenome ERZ827101 (study PRJEB31778, sample SAMEA3449256) | human gut metagenome | biome: human gut; feature: human-associated habitat; material: faeces | place: United Kingdom | collected 2010/2012 ...
GGCTGCACAGTCATCCGCCTCGAGCAGAACTACCGCTCCACCGGGACGATTCTCGACGCCGCCAACGCCGTCATCGCCAAAAACACCAACCGCAAGGGCAAAACCCTCTGGACCGCCAACGGCGCAGGGGACCCGATTGCCACCCTCATCCTCGACAACGAGGATGAGGAAGGGCGGTACATAGCGGATACCATTCTTGAAAAAGCCGCGGCCGGACGCCCCTTCCGTGACTTCGCCGTCCTCTACCGCGCCAACGCCCAATCGAACGCCATCGAGCGTTCACTGGTCAAAAGCGGCATTCCCTACCGCATCATCGGCGGCCATCGTTTTAACGACACCAAGGAGGTGCGGGACGCCACCGCCTATCTGCGGGTGATCAACAATCCCGGCGACGCGGTCAGCCTGCGCCGTATCATCAACGAACCCAAACGCGGCATTGGCGACGCCACCCTGGACAAGGCCGCCGAAATCGCGGAAGGGCTGGGGATCTCTCTGTACGAGGTGCTCTCCCATGCGGCCGATTATCCCGCCATCAGCCGTTCCGCCTCCAAAATCGCCGCGTTTGTCGAGATGATGGACCGCCTGCGGGAGATGAACGCCGATCCCGACATCTCCGTCCATCTGCTCTATCAGACCATGCTGCAAGTGACCGGCTATCTGGATATGTGGCATGCCGCCGGGGACGAGGGTGCCGCCCGGGTGGACAACCTGCATGAACTGGCTTCTTCCATCCTCAATTACGAACAGAACAGCGGCGCGGATTTTCCCGACCTGTCGGGCTTCCTCGAGGAGAATGCCCTGATGACCGATGTGGACAACTACGACGCCGGCGCCGACGCGGTCGTGCTGATGACCATGCACGCGGCCAAGGGCCTGGAATTTCCCTGCGTGTTCCTTCCCGGCTTCGAGGACGGGATTTTTCCCGGCATGCAGAGCCTGTTCAATCCGGAAGAAATGGAGGAGGACCGGCGCCTCTGCTATGTCGCCATCACGCGGGCCAAAACCGCGCTGACCATCCTCAGCGCCCGCAGCCGGACACTGTACGGCTCCACCTCGCGCAACCGCCCGTCCCGTTTCCTTGGGGATATTCCGGACGGATTGGTGGCGGGACACGACCTGAGTACGTCGGGAGGCGGGTATCCGGGGGTCCGCTCCTCCTCCTTCTCACGCCGCGCCGCGGACGGAGAGCCGCCGTGGGACGCGCCGCATCCCATTTCCACCCCCTTTCCGGCTGCCAAAGCCTCCCCGGCAAAGGCGGCGGCCGGAGGGGTCGGTATCCGTGCGCAGGCGGCCGCCTCCGGGGGAGAGCCCTGCCGCTGGAAACCCGGGGACCGGGTGCGCCACAAAGTATTCGGCCCCGGACGGATCACCGACGCCGCCCCGATGGGCAACGATACCCTGCTCACCGTGGTATTCGACAAAGCTGGCGTAAAAAAAATCATGGCCAATTTTGCCAAGCTGAAAGCCGAATAGACAAGGACAGAAAAGCCGCCCCTGGGGGCGGCTTTTCTGTCCTTGATGCGGTTGGTCCGCCTCAGGTGCCTGGGTCTGTATCCCCCTGCCGGTCGGCGTTGTTTTTGTAATACGGAGGCCCCAATTTCAGGGCCGGCCGTGGTGGGGGCAGGGCCCCGAAAAAACAGCACGGATGTATAAAAAGCATGAAAACTGCGATATTTAACACGCCCTTAACATACCCATGATATTCTCGTCATGTTTGTGTGCATGAAACAGAAAAACAGGGGATGTAGGAGGAGACGCCGTGGGGATCGAACACGTGCTGCAGCTGCTCGGCGGATTGGGACTGTTCTTGTTCGGCATGAAGCTCATGGGAGAAGGCCTGGAAACCGTGGCGGGGTCGCGCCTCAAATCCCTGCTCGAGAGGATCACCTCCCACCCACTGCTCGGCGTGCTGGTCGGCTTGGTGGTGACGGGCGCCATTCAATCCTCCTCCGCCACGACCGTCATGGTGGTGGGGTTTCTCAACGCAGGTCTTCTCAAGCTGAGCCAGGCCGTCTATATCATCATGGGCGCCAATATCGGCACCACCGTCACCAGCTTCCTGATCGGCCTGAAGGTCAACGACCTCGCACTGGTCGCCCTGTTCATCGGCATGGTCTTGATGATGTTTTTTAGTAAAAAACTCGCGCAGCATATCGGCATGGTAGTCGTGGGATTCGGCATCCTCTTTACCGGCATGAATATGATGTCGGGGGCCATGAGCCCCCTCAAGGATGAGCCGATGTTCATCGAGCTGATGGGGTCCTTCTCCAATCCGGTGCTGGGAATCCTCGCCGGGGCGGTTCTCACGGCCATCATTCAGTCCTCCTCCGCGTCGGTCGGCATTTTGCAGGCGCTGGCCAGCAGCGGCGCTGTCAGCCTGGGCGGGGTGATTTATATCCTGTTCGGCCAGAACATCGGCACCTGTGTCACCGCCATGCTCGCGTCGATCGGCACCAACCGTGCGGGCAAACGCGCGGCAATGATCCATTTGATGTTCAATCGGGACACTGGTGTTTATCCCCATCTGCCTTTTCCTGCCTTATGTGGAGCTGATCGAAGGCTTGACGGCGGATCCCAAGCTGCAGATTTCTTTTGCGCATATCGGCTTTAACATCGTGGCTACTCTGCTGCTTCTCCCCTTTGCGAAGCTGTTGGTCCGCCTGGCGGAAAAGCTGGTGCCCGGCAAGGACGCCGAATATGAGGAGATGCGGCTGCACTATCTCGATGAGCGCATCCTCGGCACCCCGTCGATCGCCGTGGCCCAGGTGCTCAAGGAAGTGGAACGGATGGCCCAGATCGCCCGGCAGAATTTTGCCTTGTCCATGCAGACGTTTTTCAAGCCCAGCTCCACTGTCAACCAGCAGATCAAACAGAATGAGCAGGTGCTCAATTACCTGAACCACAATATCACCGGCTATCTGGTCAAAATCCACGCACTCGACCTGCTCGAATCGGATTCCCGCCGGGTCGGTTCTCTGTTCCATGTGGTCAACGATCTGGAACGGGTGGGGGATCACGCGGAAAACATCCTGGAATATTCTCAGAACCTCGGGGGCGGGGAACCGCCTTTCTCCGCGGACGCCATTACGGAAATGCAGGACATGCAGGACCGGGTGCTGAAAATCGTGGACGAATCCATCGCTTTTTTCTTAAGCAATCATCCGGACCCGGCCCTGTCCGCAGCGATTGTGGAGCAGGAGGAGGAGATCGACGACCTGGTGGTCGCGCTGCGGGAGCATCATGTGGAACGGCTGGGGCGGATGGAATGTTCTCCCGAGACCGGGATGGTGTATGTGGATATCCTTACCGACCTCGAGCGGGTGTCCGACCACGCGACCAATATCATGTATGCGGCGTTTGACGCCGACGGAGCCTGACCCAAGCCGGGGGACGGATTTTGGAATGTATTTCAGATATACCGTACACACCCTAAACCGGCTATCTATTTGTCGGCAAACCATATCGGGGTAAACGGCTGAGCCAGAGGCTGATGGCCATTGTACTGAAATACGCCAAAGGGCTAGGCTTTGACAGGGTGTATCCTTGTAAGAGACCACACCGGCCTGTACAAAAATACGGCTTGATAAAAGCCAAATGAAAAACCGGCTCCATGGAACTAGGGTTCCATGGAGCCGATCCATATGCATGTCACGTAGACTTTCTTTCCAGTGACGGGGCCCATACTCCTTCCCCAACGTTTCCCAGAGGGCGGGCTGTTCTATCTTTATACGGAGACACGCAGGGCGGTCCCGGTCACATCCGCTGAAAGGCCGCCGTCGTGGATTCCGGACGGCCTGCCGGCGCTGACGGGCAAAGATCCGTCGAGGTACCCGTATGTTTCATCGCCGCCGAGCTCCCGCATATGCAGTGTCAAGGGGAGGCGTCCGGCAAAGGCCCGCGCCGTTGCCGGACAGCACACCGGAAAAGAGGCTGTCCTCCCCCCGGATTTCCAGACATCGCGTTCCTTTATCATCTTCCGTCACGCCCAGAGTTGTAGCCACTTCACCTGCGGCGGGCTGCGGTTCCGGGGATGGACCAGCGGAGGATTCCGCCGAGGGGGCGGACGGGGACGGCGTCCCTTCGTCCGTGACGGCTTCCATCCGGATCGTCCCCGTGAGGTGCCCGATCTGGTCTGCGCCGGTGACGGCCTCTCCCAAGGCATACAGGCCCCCGGCACCGCCGCAGGTCCCGTAGAACATCGCTACATTACCCCACGGCGCATAGTAGGCCAGGGTTCCGGCGGGGCCTTCCGCCGCCGGCGTGCCGTCCACATCCAGCTCTTCCGGCGGATACACGATTTTCTCATTGATCCCGAAATTTTCCACCGGAAGGGTCAGGGGGAGCTGCGCATACAACGATATGGCCGCCGGGCTGCCGTTGAGGAGGAAAACGATGCTGTGCGTGTCGGTTTCCACACGGATTCGCAGAGCGCCTTCCGGCTGATTTTCCGCCCGGGAGCCCGGCTGGGCGGAAGGCGGCTCCGGCTGTGTACCCCCGTTATTCCGTCCGTTCCCGCAGCCCGATAAAAGCACGGCCAGAGACAGCGCACAGCCCGGCAGCCAATGCGCAGTCCTTTTCATTTCGGGACCGCCTTTCCCATGTGGGCGGATTCCCGGATGATGACTTCGCCGCCAGCATCGCCGATATCCCGGATGATTTTACCCACGGCCGGTACGCAAATATGACCGGAAAGCGGGTTCTTGATGCTGATGATGGGGGCGGTCAGGGTGGCCTCCACATCGGAGCGCTCAAAGGAGAGGTCGGCGTCCGCCATCTCACAGTCGATGAGCCGGAGATTCCGGCAGTAACACAGCGGCTGGGTACCGATGATTTTACAGTTTATAAAGGTGACGCCGTCGCTGTACCAGGCCAGATATTCGCCTTTCACGACGCTGTTTTTGACGGTGACGTTCCGGGCGTGCCAGAAGGCGTCCTTGGTGTCGAAAACACAATGCTCAAACACCGCGTCCTCGATATACTGGAAGGCATACTTCCCCTTCATGCGGACATTCCGGAAGGCCAGATGCTCGGAGCGGAGCATAAAGTATTCGCTCTCGGCAGTGCAGTCTTCCATGTCGATGTTCCGTACCGACCAGCCGAATTCGGGGGATACGATGTCGCAGCCGCGCATGGTCACATCGCGGCATTCCCGCAGGGCCTTGATACCGTGCAGCTTAGTTTCGCGTATGTCTACACGGCCGGAATACCACAGTGCCGCCCTGCACAGCCCGGTCATCTCCGAGTTTTCGATTTTGAGGCCCGTATTATGCCAGAAGGGATAGCGCAGATTGAAAAAACAGTGGTCGGCCTGGATATCCCGTCCCTCCTTGAAAGCGCTTTCGCCGTCGGCGGGGCCGTCAAAAGCGCAGTCCCTCACCAGCACGTTCTGCGCGCCGTACAGCGCCCGTTCTTCGTCAAAACGGGTATTTGTAATGGTTTTCATCGTGGGAGCCCCCTTTTATGCGATGGGTTGGGTTTCGATTTCCGTATTTGATAGATCAGGTAGTCCAGACAGTCGATACACGCCTGTTCTTTGTGCAGGGAATCGAGCAAGGCCCTTCTATGCGCGGCCAGACGCTTCAGGGCGTCCGCCTCTTTTCCTTTTTCCAGATCCACCATCACGTTCTGTATGGTTGCGGAATCGCATCCCGCATCCTTCAGATTTTGGATGATCGATTCCGAAGCTATGTCGATCGCCATATGCTCCTCTTTTCTGCAGGGGGCCTGCCTTTCGGGGGATCGTTGTCCAGAGCGCCCCCCATGTTCCGATGCCGGTAATCTCAGTATAGCGGCCGCCCTGAAAAATAGCAAATACTTATGTTCAATACCCCTCCATGCTTGACAGGCATAACTTCGCGGCGGTATACTGTCGCCATGGAAGGAGATGCTGTCTATGGAATTTCGAGTGCTGCAGTACTTTCTGGCGGTTGCAAGGGAAGAAAGCGTTTCCGGAGCAGCGGCCTTTCTGCACCTGTCCCAGCCGACCTTGTCCCGCCAGCTCAAGGATTTGGAGGATGAGCTCGGCAAACGGCTGTTCATCCGCGGCAGCCGGAAAATCACCTTGACGGAAGAAGGGATGCTGCTTCGCAAGCGGGCGGAGGAAATCGTGCAGCTCATGAGAAAAGCGGAAGACGAAATCGCGTTGTCGGATGAAACAGTCGCGGGAAATATTTATATCGGTTCCGGCGAAACGGATGCCGTCCGCTTTCTTGTGGAGGCGCAAAGCGCTTTGCAGCAGGAATATCCGCAGATTTGTTTCCACATCCAAAGCGGGGATAAAATCACCATTTTGGAGTGGCTGGACAGGGGGCTTGTCGACGTCGGCCTCGTATTCGGGCACGTGGATACCGCCAAATATGACGCGCTCGAAGTCCCTTTCAAAGACACGTATGGGGTTTTGATGCACCGCGACTCCCCGCTTTCGGAAAAAACATATATCGAACCAGAGGACCTATGGGACAAACCCCTCATCCTATCCCGCCAGGAATACAAAGAAAGCCGTTTGCAGGGTTGGCTGAAAAGAGAGAAAGAGCAGCTCAATATCGTCGCCACCTATAATCTCCTGTTCAACGGCTCGCTTATGGTCAAAGGGGGCGTGGGGTATGCCCTCTGTTTGGATAAGATTATCCATACTTCCGACGACAGCGAGCTGTGTTTCCGGCCTTTGTTTCCAAAGGTTGAGCATGGGATGCACATCATCTGGAAAAAATACCAGGTGCATTCCAAGGCTACCCAAAGGTTCCTGCAGAAGCTGCAGGAGGCGAAGACGGCGTTTTAAAAATAGGGCAAAGCCGCCCCCTTCCCGGTTCGCTCGTCATCCGGATGGACTTGCGCGTACTCCTGTCCTATGCTATACTAAAGTATGTATGAGATTCGGCGGCAACCGCCGCCTCATTTTCAAAAGACGAAGGAGCCTGTTTATGTCCGGACATTCCAAATGGAACAATATCAAGCGCAAAAAGGAAAAAGCCGACAGCCAAAAGGCCAAAATCTTTACCAAGATGGGCCGGGAGATCGCGGTAGCGGTCAAGGAGGGCGGCGGCCCTGATCCCGCCTCGAACTCCAAGCTCAAGGACGCCATCGCCAAAGCCAAGGCCAATAATGTCCCGAACGACAACATCGACCGGATCATCAAAAAAGCCGCTGGAGAGGGCTCCGGCGACAAGTATGAGGCTCTGCAATACGAGGGGTACGGCCCGAACGGCATCGCCGTCATCGTCGAAACACTGACCGACAACCGGAACCGCACGGCGGGGGATCTGCGCCATTATTTCGACAAATTCGGCGGTAACCTTGGTCAGACCGGCTGCGTCGGCTTCCTGTTCAACCGCAAGGGCGTGATCGCCATCGAGGCGGAGGGGCTCGACGAGGACAAGGTGATGGAGGACGCACTGGAAGCCGGGGCGGCGGATTTTTCCACCGACGGCGATGTGTTCGAAATCGCCACCGAGCCCGACGATTTTTCCGCCGTGCGGGAGGATCTAGAGGCGAAGGGGTACTCCTTCGTCTCGGCGGAGATCGAAATGGTGCCGGACGTCTACACGGCGATTGAGGATCCGGCCCTCGCGCTCAAAATGGAGAAGCTGCTCGACGCCCTGGAGGACAACGACGATGTCCAGGCGGTCTGGCACAACTGGGACCGGCCGGACGAAGACGAATAAACGGCCGGGAGGGGCCGTTTGAAAGAACGGCGGATGTATATGCGGCCAAAAGGACGGGGTTTCCGGGTTCTCTGGATCCTGCTGGCCATGACGGCGATGCCGCTATTGGCCGCGGCGTGGGTGGCATGGGGCCCGGGACCGGCAGGGGATCCGGGCAGTGCCGCGTTTATCGGCGGGAGCAGGTATTGGCGCTTGCTTATGGCGGATCCGGCCTTTCAGCGGCTGCTGGCCCTTTCCGCCCTGCGCGTATCGGTCGCGGCAGCCGGGTTTCCGCTCGCGTTCGGGCTCCGGCGCGGGCTCCGCGCCGCTTCGCCCCGGCTGCGCTGGGGTCTGCCCGTCGGTCTCATGGTGCTGGGGGCGGCTTTGTCCATGTGGATGACGGCGGCCGTCCGATCGGCCGGGGTGGCGGCGGCCGCTCAAGCCCTCTGGGGGGCGGCGGCCGGCGGCCTGCTGCTGGTGCTCGGCGTGTCGGCCCTGATCCTGACGATGTCCGAATCCCGCCCCCTCCAGCGCCCGCGCCTAGGCACGGGGCTGGTGATTTTGGCCGCGCTCGCCGCCACGCTGCTGGCATTTTGGGCCGGCGAGGGATGGATGCCGGGTCATCGTTCGATCGAGCCGCTGGCTTCGGCCGTAACGGTGGGCGTGGAAATCTGTATCCGCCTGATGCTCCTGCTGCTCCTGCTCCTGTTCTGGGTGCTGCTCACGCCGGCCCGCCCGCCGGAGGCAGAAGACGGCGGCTGGCCCTTTCCGCCCCGGTGATGGAGATGGAATCCCGGGTGGGATAAGCCCTTTCCCGGGCCTGTACCGGAAATATCGTTTGCACAAACGCCATGGGATGAGCGTCGTCCCATGGCGTTTTGCCATATGAAACGGGCGTCGCGCAGAAAAGACTTGCTTGTGACGCAGCGTCATGGGGCATCCTATACGACAGAGGTGTTGAACATGCCGAACAGCCGCGCCATACCGCAGGGATATATGACCGTGGGCCAGGCCGCCAAAAAGATGGGCGTCACCGTCCGCACCCTGCAATATTACGACCGGGAAGGCCTTCTGCCGCCGTCGGGGGAAAGCGAGGGCGGCAGAAGACTCTATACCGACAAGGATTTGATCAAGCTCCATCAGATCCTGTCCATGAAGCATCTCGGTTTTTCCCTGGACGACATCAAAAACCGCCTGGTTTCGCTGGATACCCCCGCCGACGTCGCCAAGGCGCTGACGGAACAGGCCGCCTCGATCCGCCAAAAAATGGAGGCGCTGGCGGAATCCCTGGCTGCTCTCGAAGCGCTGAAGGCCGAAGTGCTGCAGATGCAGACGGTGGACTTCAAGAAATACGCCGATATCATCATCAACCTGCAAATGAAAAACGAATATTACTGGCTGATCAAGTATTTCGACGAAACCACCCTCGACCATATCCGGAGCCGCTTTGACAAGGACAGCGGACTGGCCATGATGGCGACCTTCACCAGCCTGTGCGACGAGGCGATCCGCCTCTGGCAGGAGGGAGTCCCGCCGGTAAGCGAAAGGGCCCAGGGGCTGGCCCGGGCGTTTTGGGAGATGGTGACGGACTTTACAGGAGGGGATATGGGGCTGCTGGCAAACTTGATGGAGATCGGGAAATTTGACGGGATGGACAACGAATGGAAACAAAAGCAGGAGCTGGCCAACGCATATATCGAATCCGCCCTGGACGTGTATTTCACAAGGCTGGGAATCGATCCAATGCGGGAGGGGACGACATGAACGCCGCTATACAGATCAGCCGGCTGGAAAAATCCTACGGGGGCCGGCCTGTGCTCAGGGGACTGACCTTCCATGTGAAGCGGGGAGAAATCTTCGCCCTGCTCGGCGTCAACGGTGCAGGAAAAACCACGGCCCTCGAATGTATCGAGGGCCTGCGCCGCCCAGACGCCGGCGACATCACGGTGGATGGGCGGATGGGGATCCAGCTGCAGTCGGCCTCTCTTCCCGCCCATATCCGGCCGATGGAGGCCGTGCGGCTGTTCGCCGAATGGAACAAGGCCGCGGCCGACCCGTCCATGCTGAAGTCGCTCGGGATTCCCGGGCTGAATAAAAAACCGTATGCCGCGCTGTCGACGGGACAGAAACGGCGTCTGCACCTGGATCTTTCCCTGATCGGCGATCCGGACGTCGTGTTCCTCGATGAACCGACCGCCGGTCTGGATGTGGAGGGACGGCTTTCGCTTCATGACCAGATCCGTGAACTGAAAGCGCGGGGGAAGACGATCGTGCTGGCCAGCCACGACATGGCGGAGGTTGAAACCCTGTGCGACCGCCTGGCGATCCTGCACGACGGCGCCGTCGCCTTTATCGGCACCGTGCCGGAGCTGGCCAAGAAGGCCGGCGCGCGCCACACGATCCGCATCCGGACGGACCTTGGTGAGGAAATCCACCAGTCCGGCGATATCGGGGTGGACCTGCCGGCTCTGCTCGAGGATCTCAAACGCCGGGGCACCGCCGTGCGGGATATCCAAATCGACAGAGGGACGCTGGAACGGTACTTTATCGACATGACAAGGGGGGACGGCCGATGAAGGCGTTTTTATACGGCGTGGCCCTGCAATGGAAACTGGACATCCGGAGCAAAACGCTGCTCATTACCTGTTACATAGTCCCTCTGCTGTTCTTCGCGGTTATGGGCGGGATCTTCACCTCCATCAACCCGGAGGCCAAATCCACCCTGATCCAGTCCATGACGGTGATGGGGGTGTCTATGGGGGCGCTCATTGGGCTGCCGCCCTCCCTGGCCGAGATCTATGGCAGCGATATCAAGAAGGTTTACAAGGCCAACGGCGTGCCGCTGTATCTCGGCCTGGTCACGACGGTTTTATCCGCGTTCCTCCACCTGCTGCTGATGAGCGCGATCCTGTACGCCGCCGCCCTCCTCGCTTTTGACGCGGCGCCCCCAGCCAATCCCGTCTCGTACTTCGGCGCGCTCGCGGTGTTTGCCGCGGCGTCGCTCGGCATAGTAAGCGTGCTGGGCCTATCGGTCAAAAACCAGGCGAAGCTCACCATGCTGGAACAGCTCGTATTCCTGCCGTCCATCCTGCTGTCGGGGATCCTCTTCCCCGCCGGTTTGCTCCCGCGGGCTTTTGAGACGATAGGGTGGCTTTTCCCGGCCTCCTGGGGCTACCGCTGGATGACGTGCGAGGGCCCGCTCCTCGGCAATGGTTGGCCCTTGGCGGTCATGGCGGCGGCAGCGGCCGTCCTGTGCGGCCTCAGGCTGAAAAGGCTGGAATCGGAATGATTCTCGTCCAAAATTCCTACCTTATGAAACGGCGGAGGCTGTCGATACAGTTCGGAGGGAGAGAGGGTGCGGAAGGGATCCCCTCCTCCTGCGGCAATCGGCCGCCCGCAGGCGCCAAAAGTGGGAAGAATCGAACGATTCCCCCCACTTTCGTTCCGTTTATCGGTAATGATCGGCGTTAGATGGGCCTTCCCGGCTCCGACAAGCCGAGGGGACCGGCGTGTGCTGCACCACGCCGGTCCCGTTTTTGTGAAGCGGTCGGCCGCCTCAATGGGTATTGCGCTGCATCGGCGCCGGCTCGGCCATCCGGTCGGCATATTCCGGATGCCGCTCCATCCAGGCAGCGGCATAGGGACAGCTGGCCAGGGCCTTGAGCCCGCGCTGGCGGAGAATGCCCACAACCGTCTCCATCATCTGCCCGGCAATACCCTGCCCACGCAGGGACTCATCCACATAGGTGTGATCGATGTCGACCACACCCTCGCCGGCCGGGGGAAAGGTGGTTTCCGCAAGCAGGGCGCCGTCCACGTCCTCGGCGTACAGCCGGTTTTCCTCGATTTTCCAAGTCATACGATACCTCCTTTAACAGCAGTCTGCAACATGAGCATACCGCATTCGGAGAAGAAGTGCAAGGGAAACTTGCCGGAAAAACATGCCCGGAGGAGAAAACGGGACGAAATCTTGCCCAAAAGCCGGATACATGCTACAATATATAGACCGTGTTTCACAGAATAGCGCGTTCACACCGATCTACTGGAAAGAAGGACAAGCCATGCCGCCGATCCCCCGCTCCCTGACCGAACTCATCGGAAATACTCCCCTGCTCGAGCCGGCCCGCTACATGCAAAGGGAAGGATGCGTGGCGCGGCTGCTTTTGAAATTGGAGGGGTTCAACCCTCTGCGCTCGTCCAAAGACCGGGTCGCACTGGCGATGGTGGAGGACGCGGAACGTCAGGGGCTGCTCGCTCCCGGCGGTACAATTATCGAACCGACCAGCGGCAGCGCGGGGATCGGGCTCGCCTTCGTGGGGATCGCGAAAGGCTATCGGGTCATTCTGACCATGCCGGACAATGTCAACCTCGAACGGCGCAACCTGCTGCGCGCCCTGGGTGCGGAGCTGGAGCTGACCCCGGCGAGGCTTGGCATGCGGGGCGCTATCGACAAGGCGGATGCTCTGGCGAAAGAGCTGCCCGGCGCCTATCTGCCCGAGCAGTTCAGCAATCCGGCCAATCCCGAGGCTCACCGGCGCACGACCGCCCGGGAGATTCTGCGGGATACCGGCGGAGAGGTGGATATCTTTGTGGCCGGCGTCGGCACGGGCGGTACCCTGACCGGGGTGGGCGAGGTCCTGAAGGCCCACAATCCTGCCGTCCGGATCGTGGCGGTGGAGCCGGCGGACTCCCCTGTCCTCTCGGGCGGGAAATCGGGGCCCCACGGCCTGGCGGGGCTCGGCGCGGGGTTCCGCCCGCCCATCCTCAACACCGAGGTGTATGACGAGGTGGTTCCCGTGCGCAACGACGAGGCCTATGGAGCCTGCCGGAAAATCGCGAGGGATGAGGCCCTGCTGCTGGGCATGTCCTCGGGCGCGGCGCTTTTTGCCGCGACGGCGCTCGCCCGCCGGGCCGAAAACCGGGAGAAGGCCATCGTCGCCGTGATGCCGGATACCGGCGAACGCTACCTTTCCACCAATCTCTTTTGGGACTGACCGGCAGGAGGGGCCATATGCGGGAACAAAACATCTACGACGACCCGTCCTTTTTCGACGGATATCAGAAGCTGCGGCAGAATCCGTCCGCTGCGAACGACCTCGTGGAAAAGCCGGCGCTGTTTTCCCTGCTTCCGGATGTGGCGGGCAAAGCCGTCGTCGACCTGGGATGCGGATATGGGGAAAATTGCAGGGAATTTTCCCGCCGTGGGGCGGCGCACGTGGTGGGGATCGATATTTCGGAGAAAATGCTGGCGGTCGCCGCCGGGGAGAATCAACTCGCCAACGTCCGTTTTCTGCGCATGAGCATGAACGATCTGACGCCGCTGGAGGGCCCGTTCGATCTGGTGGTCAGCTCCCTGGCCGTCCATTACATCGAGGATTTCGACACCCTGTTGCGGCAAATCCACCGTCTTCTCACCCCGGGGGGGACCTTCGTTTTCTCGCAGGAGCACCCGTTCACCACCGCGCTCATGCGGGAGCCGCGCTGGACGAGGGACGGCGAGGGGCGGATCCTTCACTACAACCTGACCGATTACAGCCGGCCCGGCGAAAGGACGACCAATTGGATTGTCGAGGGAGTCGTGAAATACCACCGCCCGTTTTCGGCGATTTTCAGTTCCCTCGCCCGGGTCGGATTTATGCTGGAGCAGGTACTCGAGCCGGTTCCGGACGAGGCGGTGATGGACGCCTGGCCGGCGTATCGGAAAAACATCCACAAACCGGATTTTCTCCTGGTCAGGGCCGCAAGGATATAACACAGGGCCATACCGCTATCTGCGGCGGCCCATAAAAATAGAGGGGGCTTCCGATGGAAAGCCCCCTCTTTAACCCGGAACATCCCGGCGGGATCAGTCCCGTATCTTTTTCCGTTTGCCGGCCGCGCCGGCCAACTGTGCCGCGGTCATCCCCCCGGCCTTGGCGGAGCCGCCGTCTTCGTCCTTGAACAAGGGGCCGCCAGAGAGGTCAAAATGCGATTCCGCCGCAGGCTCTTCCTTGGCCATCGACCGCTCGAGAAGCCAGACGACCAGCATCAGGATTGGAACGAATACAGGCGACATGTGCCGCCATATCATCCGGGCGGTGGTGACGCCGGTGTCCTTGCCGTCCGCCCCGATATGCACCGGGAAGGCGTCGCGGATCGAAAAGGCATAGATAAAAAAGATGATTCCGGCCACGGCACAGAGAATCAGCCCGATATAGCCGCGTTTCGGGAAAACCTCAAACAGCACGGCCCCTCCAAGCAGCAGCACGGCCGCCACGATGAGAGGGACGATGGACAGCACCTTGTCATATGCTTCCCCCTCGATGGCGTTTGCATTGTTTATTTGTATGCTGACAATCGTCATGATCTGTACAGCGCACACCAGCACCAGCACGATCCATAACAGGATCCGGCAAAACGTGGTCGTATTATGCATGGAAAAACAGCCTCCTAGATGGATAAAGTCCCATTTTGAGTCCGGCGGTCCGGCCCCGGCAGGGATATATATCTATCATATCACATTTTCGGCCCATTTCAATGGGATTCTTTTGTGAGAAATCCTTGGGAAAACCCCTTGCATTCTTTTGACAACCGTGGTATACTATGGAATAGTGTATAAGAGTGGTATGGAAAGAGTGGGGCGACCCGCTCTTTTATCTTTGTTTGGATGCTTTCATCATGGATGTCAGGAAAGGAACGTACCAATATGGCCAACCGACACACTGGCCCCGGAGGGGCTGCGGCCGTCTGCCGCACTCTTGCCGAGCCGCTGGCCAGGCAGCTCGGCCTGCGCATTTGGGACGTCCGCTTCGTCAAGGAGGGCGCTGACTGGTATCTGCGTGTCTTCATCGACCGGGACGGCGGCGTTTCCGTCGACGATTGCGTGGATCTGACCCGCCTGCTTTCCCCGGCCCTCGACGAGGCCGACCCGATCGACCAGTCCTACTGCCTGGAGGTCTCCTCGCCCGGTGTGGAGCGGGAACTCACCCGCCCCGAGCATTTTGAAGCGTATCGCGGGCGGGCGGTGACCGTCCGGCTCATCCGGCCCCGGGACGGGCAGCGGGATTTTACCGGCCGGCTGCTTGAGGGCGCGGATCCGGTCCGGCTGGAGATGCCGGAGGGGGAAGCGCTTGCCTTCTCCCAAAAAGAGATTTCTTCGGTCCGCGCGGTGGACGAGTATGAGGATGACGACGATGAACCGGACTTGTCCGGCAGTATAACGGAGGATTGACGGAAAATGGATAACGCAGAATTCTTTGAGGCCCTGAAACTGCTTCAGAAGGAGAAAGGCATCGAAGGGGATTACCTGCTGGAAAAGATCCACGCGGCGATCGTGATCGCCGTTAAGCGGGATTTCGGCGGCAAGGAAAACATCAACGTTGTCATGGATCCCGCCACCAATGAGTTTTCAGTCTCCCTGCGCAAAACGGTCGTGGACGAGGTGGAGGATCCCGACGAGCAGATGCTGCCGGAGGAAGCTGCCCGCTATGTCAAAAACCCCAAGGTTGGGGACGTCGTGGACATCCAGCTCGAAACCAAGCAGTTCGGCCGCATCGCCGCCCAGACCGCAAAGCATGTCATCCGGCAGGGGATCCGGGAAGCCGAGCGGGGCCAGCAGATGCAGGAGTTCCAGCGCCGCAACCAGGAGCTCGTCACCGCGCTGGTCACCCGGGTGGATCCCAAATCCGGCGCGGCCACCCTGGAATTCGGCAAGGCTGAGGCCGTGTTGCCGAAAAGCGAGCAGATCGGGGAGGAAGAGCTGCACGAGGGCGACCGTATCAAGGTGTACGTCGTGGATGTCCGGGAAGGGGAAAAAGGGCCCCGCGCACTGATTTCCCGCACCCATCCCGGCCTGGTCAAGCGGCTGTTCGAGATGGAGGTCCCGGAAATCTTCAACGGCGTCGTCGAAATTAAGGCTGTTTCCCGCGAGGCGGGCTCCCGCACCAAGCTCGCGGTACAGGCACATGATGAAAACGTCGATGCCGTTGGGGCCTGTATCGGCCCCCGGGGCGCCCGTGTGGCCGGAATCGTGGACGAACTCGGCGGGGAGAAGATCGACATCGTCGAATACAGCGACGAACCGGAGAAATTCATCGCCGCCGCCCTCTCCCCTGCCAAGGTCCTCTCGGTCGAGGTGGATCCCGACGGCGCCAAAAGCTGCCGGGCCACGGTGCCGGACTCCCAGCTCTCCCTGGCCATCGGCAACAAGGGACAGAACGCCCGGCTGGCAGCCAAGTTGACGGGCTGGAAAATCGATATCCGGCCGGAAAGTGGTTTTTATGGAGAGGAAGACGCCTGATTGCCGGATGCTCCCGTGAGCCCGGCAGGCGGGTTTGTCATCGATGGCTTTATGGCCGGGCCTTCCCGGGAAACGATGCGTTTTTACCGCGTCGGACCCTGCTTAGGCTAAAAAGGTGACGCTGACGGCCCCGGCTATACAGCCAAAATCCGCAAGTCCGCCGGGGAACCGGCTTATATCCATAGATGGGGAACGAATAGGAGGCGAACGAGATGCACACAAAACGGATCCCGCTGCGGAAATGCACCGGCTGCGGTGAAATGAAGCCGAAAAAAGAGCTGGTACGGGTGGTCAAAAGCCCCGAGGGGGAACTGTCCCTCGATCTGACGGGCAAGAAACCCGGCCGCGGCGCCTATGTCTGCCGCTCGCTCGCCTGTCTGCAGGCAGCACGGAAAGCGAGACGGTTGGAAAAAGCCTTTTCCTGCCAGATTCCCGCTCCGGTGTATGAGCGCATGGAGGAGGAATTACAGGCAAGTGATGGAGGATAAGCTCGCGGGCCTGCTGGGCATGTGTCGGCGGGCCAGAAGGCTGACCACCGGGTTCGACGCCGTGACGGCGCTGGCTGCTGAAGGGCGGGCCGCGCTCATCCTGGCGGCGTCGGACGTATCGGAAAAAACCGGCAAGGAACTGCGCTTCGCCCTGGAACGGGCGGCGCCGGTGCCCGTCTTGACCGTTCCGTTGACCAAGGAGACGATCGGCCGCATGCTCGGCCTGCAAAAACCGGTCGGCATCCTGGCGACGGCGGATGAGGGGTTTGCCCGCGCCATCGTCCGGTGCTGTCCGGCCGGTGCAGACAATGTCCACGATATGGAGGAGGAACCGTCCTATGATGATTAAATACCGCGTTAGCGAGGTTGCTAAGGATTTCGGCGTACCCAGCAAAGACGTGATTGAGCTGTTGGCCAAATATGTAGACACTCCCAAAAAGAGTGCCACGGCGCTGGAGGAAAACGAGCTGGATCTGGTGTTTGAACACTTTACGCAGAAGAACAGCGTGGAGAATTTCGACGCCTATTTCGCCACGGCGGCGGAAAAAAAGGAGCCGGAAAAGGCTCCGGCCATGGCGGCGCCAGCCGCCACCGCCCCCACCGCGCCGGCCCATCCGTCGGCGCCGGCGGTCGGCCCCCGTCCGGCCGCGCCCGCTCAAAAGCCCCCCAAGGCTCCGGCCGCGCCCCGACCCCAGATCGAACGCCGCACCGTCGATACCCGGACCCCGCAGGTCAATGTGGGCCGGTATGACGAAAAGTTCGACGTGCTCGCCCAGACCTCCAAGCAGGTACGCGGCGACGGCGGCGGGATCAAGAAGCAGAAAATCAATCAGAAATCCCAGCAGTACCGCCGGCCGCATCCCCGCCGGGAAACCGAGGCCGAACGGCTGCGCCGCATCCAGATGGAGCGGAAGATGAAGCCGATCACCATCACGGTGGGCGAGACCATCACCGTGGCCGAGCTGGCGTCCCGGCTCAAGGCCACCGTCGCCGAAGTCATCAAAAAACTGATGGGGTTCGGGGTTATGGCGACAGCCAACGAGGAAATCGATTTCGATACCGCATACCTGGTGGCGGGTGAATTCCACGCCAAGGTCGAGCGGGAGGTGGTCGTCACCATCGAGGAGCGGATCATCGACGACAGCGAGGACGTCGATGAAAATCTCCGGCCCCGTGACCCGGTCGTGGTCGTGATGGGCCACGTCGATCACGGAAAAACCTCCATCCTCGACGCCATCCGCAAAACCAAGGTCACCGAGGGCGAGGCCGGCGGTATTACCCAGCATATCGGCGCCTACCGCGTCAAAGCGGCCGGACAGTCCATCACCTTCCTGGACACCCCCGGTCACGCGGCGTTTACCGCCATGCGCGCCCGCGGTGCCCAGGTTACCGATATCGCCATCCTGGTCGTGGCGGCGGACGACGGCATCATGCCCCAGACGGTCGAGGCGATCAACCACGCCAAAGCGGCCGGGGTTTCCATCATCGTCGCCATCAATAAGATGGACAAACCGGAAGCCAATCCGGATAAAGTGATGCAGCAGCTCACAGAATATGAACTGGTGCCCGAAGAGTGGGGCGGCGACGTCATCTGCGTGCCGGTATCCGCCCTGACCGGGGACGGCATCGACAAGCTGCTCGAGACCGTGCTGCTGGTAGCGGAGATGAAAGAGCTGCGCGCCAATCCCGACCGGGCGGCCAAGGGATCCGTTATCGAAGCCCGGCTCGACAAGGGCCGCGGCCCCATCGCCACCGTCCTGGTTCAAAACGGTACCCTGCATGCCGGCGATGTGCTGGTGGCGGGTTCGGCCGTCGGCCGTGTGCGCGCCATGACTGACGACAACGGCCGGAAGGTCGCCGAAGCAGGCCCGTCGGTCCCGGTGGAAATCATGGGCCTCGACGAGGTGCCCACCGCCGGCGACGTGTTCAACGCGGTTTCCGATGAAAAACTCGCGCGCGAGCTGGTCGAACAGCGGCGGCAGGCCGCCAAGGAGGAACAGTTCAGCCATTATCAGAAAGTCACTCTCGACAACCTGTTCGACCAGATGCAGCAGGGCGAGATGAAAGAGCTGCGCGTCATCGTCAAGGCCGACGTGCAGGGCTCGGTGGAAGCGGTCCGGCAGTCCCTCGAAAAGCTGTCGAACAGCGAGGTGCGGGTACGGGTCATCCACGGTGCCGTCGGCGCGGTCAGCGAAAGCGACGTCATGCTCGCCGACGCGTCCAACGCGATCATCGTGGGCTTCAACGTCCGGCCGGAGCCCCTCGCCCAGGCGGCCGCCGAACAGCAGAACGTGGACATGCGGATGTACCGCATCATCTACGACTGCATTGAGGAAATCGAATCCGCCATGAAGGGGATGCTCGCACCCAAGACCAGGGAGGTCCTGCACGGCCGCGCTGAGGTGCGCCAAGTGTACCGGATCACCGGCGTCGGCACCGTCGCGGGCTGCTACGTCCTCGACGGCAAGGTCTGCCGCAACGATCTGCTGCGGGTGGTGCGGGACGGCATCATCATCGCTGACGACAAGATGATCTCCCTCAAGCGCTTCAAGGATGACCAGAAGGAAGTCGCCCAGGGCTACGAATGCGGGATTGGTCTGGAGAAATTCAACGATATCCGTGAGGGCGACGTTTACGAGACGTATATCATCGAGGAATACCGGGACTGAGTCGGACAGCGCCTCGCCGGTTTCCAGAGCCCTTTTATCAAGGGGAAAGGCGGGTGAACCCATGTCCAGCTATCGGATGGACCGCACCAGCGAGGACATCAAACGGGAGCTGACGGCCATCCTCCGGACGGTGAAGGACCCCCGGGTGACCGGGCTTGTCAGCATCGTGCGGGTGGAGGTCAGCAGCGATCTGTCCTACGCCAAGATCCACATCAGCTCGATGGATGGCCTGGAAGCCGCCAAAACGGCGGTGAAAGGCCTGACATCGGCAGGCGGCTATGTCCGCCGCGAGCTCGGCCGGGCCCTGCACTTGCGCCATGTGCCCGAACTCCGGTTCGTCGCCGACGATTCCATTGCGTACAGCGCGCATATCGCGCAGACCCTTCAGGATCTGGAAAAAAAGAGCCGGAGCTCCGACGGGACCTGAAACCCGCAGGCAGGCTTCGGAGGGCATGAGATGCGGCACGGGACACCTGTCCCGGCTGGAAAAAACGAGGTGAGTCTGGATGAGCCAATCGGTCACGCTGGAAGAAACCGCCGCTTTGCTGCAAAAAGCGGACCACATCCTGCTGCTGACGCATCAGTATCCGGACGGCGATACGATCGGTTCGGGGTATGCCCTCTGCCAGGCTCTGCAGAGCCTGGGCAAAACAGCGCGGGTGGCATGCTCCGATGAGATTCCCGGCAAATACGCCTATATGACGGAGCCGGTCCCCTCCCCCACGTTCGAACCGTCTTTCATCTGCGCGGTGGATGTGGCGGACGCGAAACTGCTTGGCCCCCGGCTGGAACCTTATGCGGACCGGGTGGATCTGGCCATCGACCATCATGCCTCCCACCGGGATTTCCAGCGGTATCTGCTGCTCGACGCGGACGCTTCGGCGACAGCGCTGCTCATCTATGACCTGCTGCTCTGCCTGGGGGCGGAGATGAC
>ERZ827101.2002-NODE-2002-length-19977-cov-3.376368_pt1 | contig 19977 bp, 19 predicted proteins | sample MGYA00519869_ERZ827101 | MGnify/ENA primary metagenome ERZ827101 (study PRJEB31778, sample SAMEA3449256) | human gut metagenome | biome: human gut; feature: human-associated habitat; material: faeces | place: United Kingdom | collected 2010/2012 ...
GGTCGAGCCGCTGTTCGATCCCCCGCAGGTTCCCGCCGAAGTAATCGTTGTTGCGGATCTCCCCCTGTTCGTCCGGCCTCCATCCGGGCTCGCCGCCCCAGTCGTCACGCAGGATGCGGCCGTCGGGCAGGGGGACCGGACCGGTTTTCTCCGCCCGGGCGAACCGGTCGGGGAAAATCTGGTACATCACGCCGCCGGCCAGCCAGTCGGGCGTACGGAAGCCTTGTTCATAGCAGGTCAGCTGCCACAGCGGGCCGGGCGACGCAGAAAGGGCGGCGGTGGCGTCGGGCTGGCGGACGAGATACCGCCTCCCCTGCCCGGTCTCGAGCTGGAAGCCGTACCAGACAAGGCCCGCTTTTTCGGGCGTATAGCGGCAGTCCCACCATTCGTAGCTGTCGTCCATCTGGCCCGCCCAGAACATGCCGTCGAGCGCCTCATCCCCACCGTCTGGACAGCGGATCAGATACGCCCCGCGGCACCCAAGCCAACGGGGCAGGAGGATCCGGAACAGCACCGTGCACCCTTCCTCGACCGCGCCGAAGGGGTGGCGGTATTCCGCGTTGCGGGAATCGAACAGTTGATGGATCGGGGAAACTTCCGGTTGCGTCATGCCGTCACATGCCTTTCATCCTATTTCCGGGCCGTATCCAAAAAGGTACCCGGCCTGCGAATCATTGTTTATTATCGCACGTTTGCCCACGCGGGGCAAGGGGGAGTCCCCGTCCTTTTGTTTCCTGCGGAAATCCGCTCATTTGCAGTTGAGTTTCCCGGAGTTTTGCGGTATACTGAGGATATCTGCTCCATAGTATATGCGGCAACTTGGTTTCTTATATAGAAATAAAGGCGGTTTACGGACATGAAAATATCCACCAAAGGCCGCTATGGCCTGCGGCTGATGACGGATCTGGCGGTGTATCACGACCAGGGGCTCATCCCCCTGAAGGAGATCGCCGCCCGGCAGGAGATATCGGAAAAATACCTCGAACAGATCATGATGCAGCTCAACCGCTCCGGCCTCGTGCGGAGCGTCCGGGGCGCACAGGGCGGCTATATGCTGGCGAAGACGCCGGAAGACATCACTGTGGGCGCGGTCCTGCGGGTGCTGGAGGGGTCGCTTTGCCCAGTCGACTGCGTGGACGGGGCGGGGGACTGCCCCCGGATGGCGCGGTGCGCCACCATCGGCGTATGGACCCGGCTGAAAGAGGCCGTGGAGAGCGTGGTGGATCACACGACCCTCGCCGACCTCGCGGAGGAGTTCCGGCTCAAGAACCCGCCCGATTACAGCATCTGACGGCCCGTCGCCGCTATACGGAGGAATGGCTATGTGTCCCCGTCCCCTCATTGTCTGCGTCTGCACCGGCAATACCTGCCGCAGCCCGATGGCCGCGGCTCTCCTTCGCCGCGCCCTTGACAAACGGGGACGGGAGGATATACTGGTAGAGAGTGCCGGACTGGCCGCGGGCGCCGCGGCTCCGGCATCGGAGTACGCCTTGGCCGCGGCGGCCGAAATCGGGCTGGACCTGTCCGGCCATCTCTCCCGGCCTTTTACCCCGGCTCTGGCGGCCGGCGCCGCCCGGATCGTGGCCATGACCGCCGGTCACGCCGCCGTCCTGACCGGTCGTTTCGCAGTGCCACCGGAGAGGGTGATCGTTCCCTCGGGCGGCATCCCCGATCCCTTCGGCGGGACCCTCGCCGATTACCGCCGCACCCGTGATACCCTGGCGGCGGCCATGGACGCCCTGGCCGCTGCCTTCTGTTCCGAGTTTCCCACCCCGCATGCATGAGAAAGGATGCGCCATGGACACGCACAGTCGTCACGCCCCCGCCGTCCCTCCCCCGGGTATCGCCATCGTCCCGATGCACCCGGACCATCTGGATTCCCTGGCCGATCTCGAAAGCCTGGCTTTCTCCACCCCCTGGAGCTATGACGCGCTGGCCGAGGAGCTCCAGAACCCTCTCGCCGTCTTCCTGGTAGCGGAGGATGTGGATGCAGAAAGCGCGGTGGGATATCTCGGGATGCACCATATCCTCGACGAGGGCTTCATCGCCAACCTTGCCGTCCATCCCGCCTACCGGCGGCAGGGCATCGCCCGGTCGCTGCTCCGGGAGGCGCAGGAGTACGCCGAGGCCCACGATCTTGCCCGGCTGACCTTGGAGGTGCGGGCGTCCAACGTCCCGGCCATCGCCTTGTATGAGGGCATGGGCTTCACGCGCGACGGTATCCGTCCGGGTTTTTACGATTCCCCCAAAGAGGACGCGGCGATTTACAGCTATTATCTTTGAGCAAAACGCCGGGTGTGTCCCGGCGTTTCCAATATCGAAACACGAGGTGCTGTGCCATGTATGTCAATCCGTACGACAATCTGTCAGGCGGCCGGTGGATCCGGACCAACTTCCACACCCATGCCGGTACCGGCGCGGGAACCTGCGGCCGGAATCCGGTGGACGCGGTCGCCGCGCTTTATCGGGAGCTCGGCTACGGCGCGCTCTGCCTCTCCAACCACGACCTGTATACCGATGCCTCCGCCTATTCCGACGGGAAGATGACTCTGCTCGACGGGGTGGAGTATTCCCCCCGCTCCCACATGCTCACCGTCGGGATCCGGCGTTCCCTGCATGAGCTCGAGCACCAGCCCGCCATCGATGAGACCCGGAAAGATGGGGGATTCGTCATCCTCTGCCACCCCAACTGGCAACACAAGGAATATTGGCCTTGGGCGGACATGGACCGGCTGACCGGGTATCTCGGCATCGAGATCATCAACCAGCTCATCTACCGCCTGAGCGGCTCCGGGCTGGCCACCGACGCCTGGGACCATCTGCTTTCCTCCGGGCGGCTGGTCTACGGCTTCGGCAACGACGATTTCCATCTTTACAGCGACGCGGGGCGGAGCTGGAACTGGATCTACGCCCCCTCCTCTGCCTATCCGGATATCCGGGAGGCTGTAGAGGCCGGACGGTTTACCGCCTCGACCGGCCTCGCGCTCGAGTCCCTGGCCCTCGACGGCGAGGACACCCTCACCGTCCGGGCGCGGCATATGAAAAACAGCTACGTCGACACCTTCACCTACCGGTTTGTCACCGAAGGCGGGCGGTATGCGGCTGCCGTCACCGGACGGGAGGCCCGCTTCACCCTCACCGGGGAAAGCTATGTCCGGGTCGAAGTCATCGGGGAAAACGGGGCGATGCTCTTTACCCAGCCGGTTTACGATCCGGCCCGCTTGCAGCGGGTTTGAGCCCTCAGCGGGGATAGGGTTCCCGGATATCGCTCAGGCCCAGGATGTAATCGGTGCTGGTGCGGTAGTATTTCGCCAGCGCGACGAGGGCCCACAGAGGGAGATCGTGGATCCCCTTTTCATAACGGCGATACACCTCCCTCTTGCAGCCCAATACATCCGCTATATGCTGCTGTGTTTTGTCCGCGTCGATGCGGAGGCTCTCCAGCCTGGGCAGTTCCATTCGTCTCACCTCAGCCTCATGCTACTATCTTGTTGCATTAGGCCAGCGAATATGCTACAATATTGTGGCATTATATTTGAGGAGAGGTGGATATATGGAATTGTGGGAGTCTATTTTAATCCATGCGATATCCAAACAGAGTATTGTTGTCACGATCCCGGATGCGTCCGATATGGAAAAACTGTTTGAAATGGACTGTTTACCAGGCGTTACGGGATATCCGTACCATTCTGGAGGACGACAGCCTGTCCGACCCAGAATGTTTTATGCGGATTGAAGAAATCATCTCCCTGTTCGAGGCCTTAGGTAATGACACGGGGCCCCGCCGCGATTTCAGATGCAGAAAAGGAGACTGCACATGGACGAGCTGGCCGCCCGCCTGGCCGGAGCCCTGGCGTCCCGTCTTAGCTCCGATGCCTTCACGCTCTATCTCTACGGCTCGGCCGTCCTGGGGGATTTCCGGCCCGGGTGGAGCGACCTCGATATCCTCTGCCTGACGGCCGCCCCCTTGTCCCCGGATACCGCCGGACGCCTCGTCCTTCTCCGGCAGGAGCTGGCGGCGGAAAACGAGCCGGGCTTCCGCCTGTTCGAGGGAGGCATCACCTCCCTCGCCGCTTTTCGGGACGGCCGGCCTGCCCTCTCGGTCTACTGGGGTACTTCCGGACAGCGTTTGGCCGACTGCTATTCGATCGAGCCCTTTTCCCTCCTCTCCCTGCTGGATGACGGCCTTCTGCTGCATGGAGAGGATATCCGTCCCTGCCTGAGGCCGCCCACGCAGGATGAGCTGCGGGATGCCGTCGCGTCCCATCTCGGTACCATCCGGACCTACGGCGTCCGGCCCGGGCGGTCGATATATGGAGCCGGATGGATGCTGGACATCGCCCGGGGGCTCTATACCCTGCGCACCGGCCGGATCCTGTCCAAAACCGCGGCAGGGGAATGGGCCCTGCGGGAAGGACTGGCTCCGGATCCTTCGGTCCTCGAACGGGTGCTGGCCATCCGGAAAGAGCCCCTCCTCTATCGGGACGATCCGGGCACCCTCGACTTCATCGCCACCCTCGGCCCCGCCGTGGCCGCTTTCGCCGCCGTGCTGGAAACGGCGCTGTCCGGTTCCGAACAAGGCTAATCCCAATCCCCGGAGGTATCGTATGAATATTCTCGCCCTGGAATCCTCCTGCGACGAAACCGCCGCCGCCGTGGTGGCGGACGGCCGCCATATGCTTTCGAACGTTGTAGCCTCACAGGTGGAGGAGCACAAGCTCTACGGCGGCGTGGTGCCCGAAATCGCCAGCCGCCGCCATGCCGAAGCCGTCACCGGCGTCACTAGGCGGGCGCTGGACGAGGCAGGGCTCGCCCTGTCGGACATCGACGCCCTGGCGGTGACCTACGCCCCCGGGCTCATCGGCGCCCTGCTGGTCGGGGTGAATTTCATGAAAGGGCTGTCCTACTCCTCCGGCCTCCCACTCGTCCCGGTCCACCATCTGCGTTCCCATATCGCCGCCAACTATCTGGCCCATCCGGATCTGGCCCCGCCGTTTCTCTGCCTGGTCGCCTCGGGCGGGCACAGCCATCTCGTCGAGGTGGAGGATTACACCCGTATCCGGGTACTCGGCCGCACCCGGGACGACGCGGCGGGGGAATGCTTCGACAAAGCGGCCAGAGCCATGGGGCTGCCCTATCCGGGCGGGGTTCATCTCGACCGCCTGGCCGCGGACGGCGACCCCGGTGCCTATCCCCTGCCCCACCCCCGGGTGGCCGGATCGCCCTACGATTTCAGCTTTTCCGGGCTGAAAACAGCGGTGCTCAACCTGTTGCACAATGCCGAACAGCGGGGGGAATCCGTCTGTCTGCCCGATCTGGCGGCCTCCTTCCGGAAAACCGTGGTGGACCAGCTCGCCGGCAACCTGCTCCGCGCGGCGGAGGATACCGGGGCAAGGACCCTCGTCCTCGCGGGCGGCGTATCCGCGAACGCGGGGCTGCGTGCCCGCATGGAAGAGGAAGCCGCCCGGCGGGGCCTTACGCTCTATCTGCCTCCCCTGTCCCTGTGCGGGGACAACGGCGCCATGGTGGGCGCGCAGGCGTATTACGAGTATCGCGCAGGCGCCCGGGCGGGGTTGGATCTCAACGCCGCCGCCACAATGCCGATCGCATGACGCAAATACAAAGCCGCCGGCATCATCACTGCCGGCGGCTTTTTGTCGCGGCCCTCCCGCCTCCGTTTTGGAGAATTCAAAAGAGAGGGCCTATCTCAAACGGAAACCGGCCGGGATTCCCCCCGGCCCGCTGTCCGATCTTACTTCCGTCTCGGCCATAAGGCGGCTGTTTCAGCCGTTTCGGGCTGGCCGGCCAAAGGCGTCGGCCAGCGCGGCAAACCGCTCGAGCGGAAGCTCCTCCGCCCGGGCGGACGGGGAAATCCCGGCCGCGGTGAGCGCGGCCCGCGCTGCCTCTTTCGGATAACCGCCCCCCACGAGGGCGTTGACGATCGTTTTGCGCCGCTGCCCGAACGCCGCGCGGATAAGCCGGAACATCGCCGCCTCGTCTTCCACCAGGCAGGGCGGCTCTTCCCGTACCCAAAGCCGCATGACGGTGCTGTCCACCTTGGGAGGGGGAAGGAAGCTCCCCCGTGAAACCGCGAACAGCCGCTCGGCCCGGGCGTAATACTCCACCGCCAGTGTCACTGCCCCGCACGCCCTCGTCCCGGGACGGGCGCACAGCCGCTCCGCCGCCTCCTTCTGCACCAGCACTGTGATGCTTCTGGCCGGCAGCCGGCTTTCGAGCAGCCGCATCAGGAGGGGGGACGTGATGTAATACGGCAGGTTGGCACAGACGGCCAGAGGCAAACCAGGCGCTGTCCGGCGGATGAGCTCCGCCAAATCCAGCTTCATTGCGTCCCCCTGCACGATCTCGACATTGCCGCACTCCCCCACGGTTTCCGCGAGAACCGGCAGCAGCCGGCGATCCAGCTCCACACTGACCACTTTTTCCGCCACGCCCGCAAGTTCCCGAGTGAGCACCCCGATTCCCGGCCCGATTTCGAGCGCCGCGAACCGTTCCGGCATCCCTTCCCGGCAGGCCTCCGCCATCCGGGGACAAACCGAGGGGTTGATGAGAAAATTCTGCCCCAACGCCTTGGAAAAGGAAAAGCCGTGGCGGGCAAGCAGCTCCCGCATCCCGCCCACATCGGTCAGATTACCTGCATACATAAAATCGCGCCCTCCCTTTTCCATCGCTCCATCCGCCCGTTCCCTTCGCCGGAAACGGCCGTTTGATCTTCATCAATGTTGTTTTCTGTAAGTATAATGTTCTGACTATTTTACAAAATGTAAATCTTCTCCTCCAAAACCCAAAGGCAGCAGGGACCTCAACGTGGTTTCCAGCCGTTCCTCCCCTTGTGCCGCGGCGCAGACAACCGGCAGGTCCTCTCCTTCCGGGAGGAATTCCGCCAGCGCCTGGCGGCAGATGCCGCAGGGGGTCAGGGGCCGGTCCCCGCCTGCGACGGCAAGGAGGACGAAGCGGCGTTCCCCCGCCGTTATAGCCGCCGCCAGCGCTGCCCGTTCCGCACATAGGGTGCCGCCAAGGGAGGCGCACTCGATATTGGCCCCGGTATATACCCGCCCCGAGGTCGCAAGCAGCGCCGCGCCGACCAAAAATCCCGAATAAGGGGCATAGGCGTGTCCGCGTGCGGCCCTCGCTCTGGATATAAGGGCGTCTTGCTGCGTATTTGTCGTCATTTTCCAACATTCCTTCATCGACATTTATGTTTTTGTGAAATCTGTATTTTTTTCGTTGCGGATTTTTCATACGTAATGTATCATAAAGAAGGGATAACTGCAAGAACAAGGAGGAGAATCATGGTCAGAAGAGATAAAGAAAACTACTATCTGGACATTGCGCAGACTGTAGCGGAACGCGGAACCTGCTTGCGCCGCAATTTTGGTGCCATTATTGTGAAAAACGATCAAATCATGTCAACGGGGTATGCCGGGGCGCCGCGCGGCCGCAAAAACTGCTCGGATCTAGGATTCTGCCTGCGGGAAAAGATGCAAATCCCCCGGGGCGAACGGTACGAGCTCTGCCGTTCCGTCCACGCAGAGGCCAATGCCATCATCCACGCCTCCCGCGCGGATATGATCGGGGGAACCCTCTATTTAGTGGGCGTGGACGCCCATACAGGGGATCTTGTCTCCGACGCCAATCCCTGCGCGATGTGCAAACGCCTGATTATAAACGCCGGTATCTCCCGAGTGGTGATACGCAACACGTCCGATTCCTTTACTGCTGCCTATGTACAGGAGTGGATTGAACAGGATGGTTCTCTGAATGGCGAATGCGGGTATTGATTCGAAAGTCCTGTGCCGGTTTTTCACAAAAGGCAGAAATACGTGATAAAATTTGTGAACATCATTCGAATTCTTGCTGTTTTTTCCGAATTCGTTTGAACCCGACTCTGTAAAGTATTATACTGTAATTCAGGAAAAACAGCCTCCGCGCAATATCGAGATAAAGGAGAATCCGCAGGATGCATCTTGCCGAAAATTTGAGAATATTACGAAAAAAACATCAGCTGACACAAGCGCAGATGGCGGTTTTGCTCGAGGTGGACCGCTCGGCGTATTCCTGCTATGAAACGGGCAAAACCCGGCCGGACTACGAAAAGCTAATCAAAATTTCCCGCTTTTATCAGGTGAGCATCGATGACCTCCTCCTCGCTCAATTTGTAGAGTGAACGATAATCCCCAAAAACAGGAAACCTGAATCAAAAATGCGAGACGGCCGCTGCCTGCGCAACGGCCGCCTCCAAGCTATACGGAACCCGTCCGGCTATTTGATGACTGTCCCCATCGTGCCGGGCGCCACGCATCCGGCGTTGGATTCGTCGGTATCGATGTGCATGGCCAGGGCAAACCGATCGCTGACCCGTACCACGACATCCCCGAAGGTCAGGCTGCGGCCGTCGCTGTCGATTTTCACCGTCACTTCGTCCCGGTCTTTCAGGCCGAAAGCCTCGGCATCGGCCGGAGTCATGTGGATGTGCCGTTTGGCCGCGATAACCCCTTGCGTCAACTCGACCTCCCCCTTCGGCCCGACTAGGCGGCAGGCGCCGCTTCCCTCGATATCGCCGGACTCACGGATGGGGGCGGCCACACCGATAGCGCGCGCGTCGGTCAAAGACAGTTCCACCTGTGTGGCACTGCGGACCGGGCCGAGGATACTCACGCCGGTCAACGTCTTTTTCGGCCCCACGACATCGACGCGTTCGTTACAGGCGAATTGCCCGGGCTGAGACAGCGATTTCTTGACGGTGAGTTCATACCCCTTGCCGAACAGCGTCTCGAGATCCTCCTGCGTCACATGGACATGGCGGGCAGAGGTTTCCACTAATACCTGATTGGCCATTTGCACACTTCCTGTATCCTGTAAATTTCTGCTGTTTATGCGGGCAACAGCGGCCCTATGGCCATTGTACCGCACCCCCGCTCTTTTTTCAAGGGGAAATCGAGATACCGAAAGGAAAGAATCCTATGAACGAGTCCCGTCCCTCTTCATTCGAGGAACTTGCGGTCCGCTGCCGCGCCTGTACAGCCTGCGGGCTTGCCTCCACCCGCACCCACGTGGTCTTCGGGGTGGGGGTACCAGACGCCGAGGTTCTCCTCGTGGGCGAGGGCCCCGGTGAAAACGAAGACCTCCAGGGGGAACCCTTTGTCGGGCGGGGTGGCCAGCTTCTGGATAAAATGCTGGCCGCTGTCGGCCTGTCCCGGCAGAATAACCTGTATATCGCCAACATCGTGAAATGCCGCCCGCCCAAAAACCGCGATCCCTTGCCGGAGGAGCAGGATGCCTGCATCGGCTGGCTCAAGGAGCAGGCCGCGCTTCTGCGCCCGAAAATCCTCGTCTGTCTCGGCCGGGTGGCCGCCTGCCGTCTCATCGACCCGAACTTCAAGGTCACCAGAGAGCATGGCGTGTTCGTGGAAAAAAACGGCATGCTGCGGATGGGAACCTTCCATCCCGCCGCCCTCCTGCGCAACCCGGGGCAGAAGCCTCTCGCTTTTGCAGATTTTCTCGCCCTGCGGGAAAAAATCGGGGAGGTCTGCACCCATACCGAGCTGGTCTACCCGGAGGAATGACCTCTCTGTTTTGGAATGACGCCGGCCCTTTTTCAGACCGGTTTCTCCGCCCGCCCCCGTATGAAGACGGGGCGGGCTTTTTGGCGGGCCTCTATCCCTGGGCGGATTGCTCATCCTCATGCGGATAGACCCCGGAAAAGCACGCCGTGCAGAAGCCGCAGGCAGCCTGTTCTGCGATTTTTACCACGCTTTCCAGGCTGAGGTAGCCCAGGCTGTCCGCGCCGATCTCGCGGGCCGTCTCTTCCACCGTCAGCCGGCATGCGATCAGGGCTTCCCCCGAGCTGACGTCGGTGCCGTAAAAACAGGGAAACCGGAAAGGCGGGGAGGACACCAGCATATGCACCTCCCGCGCCCCCGCTTCCCGCAGCATATCGACGAGATGCCGGCAGGTGGTGCCGCGCACAATGGAATCGTCGATCATCACCACCCGTTTTCCTTCGACGGCGGACCGCACCGCGCCCAGCTTGAGCCGGACCGCCTGCTCCCGAAGATCCTGCGTCGGCTGGATGAAGGAACGGCCCACATACCGGTTTTTGACAAAGCCGAACCCGTAAGGGATTCCCGCCGCCCGGGCATAGCCCATAGCCGCCTCCAGCCCGGAATCGGGCACTCCGATCACCACGTCGGCGTCCCGAGGCTGTTCCTTTGCGAGCAGCCGGCCGGCACGCAGCCGGGCTTCCTGCACGCTGCAGCCATGGATCACGCTGTCTGCACGGGCGAAATAGACGAATTCGAACACGCACAGCTGGCCGGGATGGACGGCGGAGGGGCGGGCGCCCGTAACCCAATGTACCGCCGGGCCTTTTGCGTCCACACTGATAAGCTCGCCTGGTTCCAGATCCCGGACAAAGGCGGCCCCCACCGCGTCGAGGGCGCAGCTCTCGGACGCAAATACCGTCTGATCGCCCCTGCGGCCCATGCAGAGAGGCCGGAACCCGTGCGGATCCCGTACCGCGATCAACCGGTCGGGAAACGCGATGAGGAGGCTGTAGGCCCCATGCAGCTGCTGCAGGCCGGCCGCCACAGCCTCGGGGAGCGGCCGAAAGGGATCCTCAAGCAGCGCCTGGTTGACGGCATAAGCGATCACCTCGGTGTCGGTCGTCGTATGGAATACCGCGCCTCTCGCCTCGAAGCGGTCGCGGAGCTCCTGTGTGCCCACCAAGTTGCCGTTGTGCGCCACCGCCATACTGCCCCGTCTCAGGCGAAGCAGGAGCGGCTGGATGTTTTCGATGGAATCGTCGCCTGTCGTTGCATAGCGCACATGTCCCAGGGCGATTTCACCGGCACCCAGCTCTTCCAGGCACGGCTGGCTGAAGGCCTCCCCCACCAGCCCGGCTCGGCGGTGGAGGCGGAAGCCATCCCCTCCGCCCACGACGATTCCACAGCCCTCCTGCCCGCGGTGCTGCAAGGCATACAGCCCATAATACACATCCTGCGCGGCCGCACGGCCATGCGGATCGAACACCCCGAAGACCCCGCATTCCTCCCGTACCTGTCCCATCCCGGTCATCCTTTCCCTTGACGTGTTTCGTCTGCAGTTTAAAACGCTGGAATCACATGCTGCCCTGATTGCCGGGGTGGGTGCCAGCCCCCGGTTTACGGCCGGGCCGACAGATACGCATGACAGGCCAACGCGGCCTGCCGGCCTTCCCGGATGGCCCATACGACCAGGCTGGGGCCGCGTCTGGCATCTCCGGCGGCGAATACGCCGGGAAGGGACGTGCGGTAGCCGCCGGTTCCGTAGGCTTGTGCCTCGCTCGCCTGGATGGTGCCGCGGGGACCGAGCGGCAGGCCGAGTGCATCCGGCAGCGCGGTTTCGGTCCCGATAAAGCCCATGGCGGTCAGTACCAGCCCGGCTTCGACATACTGTTCGGTCCCGGGGATTGGTTTGGGGGCGCCGCCGCTCCAATCCACCTGGACGGCCGTCACGCCGGTAACCCGTCCGTTTTGGGTATGAACCGCCTGCACCGTCGTTTCATACCGGCAGATATCCCTGCCGTAAAGGGCACGGGCCTCCTCCCGGGCATAGTTCGGCTTCAATACCTTGGGCCAGAGGGGCCAGGGATTGCCGGGCGCCCTCTTCGGGGGAGGTGCCGCGACGATCTCGAACTGGGCAACGCTTTTCGCTCCTTGCCGGATACAGGTAGCCACACAGTCGGCTCCCGTGTCGCCGCCGCCAACCACCACAACCGGAAGCCCTTTGGCGCTGATGGGAGGGGGCCCTCCCTCCAGCAGGCCTTTGGTCACCCCGGTGAGGAATTCCACCGCTGTGTGTACGCCCTGCGCGCCGGCCCCCGGCACGGTGAGGGCACGTTCCCGCCGGGCGCCGGTGCACAGCACCGCCGCGTCAAAATCACGCAGGAGGATCCCTGCGTCGATGTCGGTTCCGATGTCCTGTCCGGTGCGGAAAACAACCCCTCTTTCCTCCAGCCGCCGCACCTGCTCCAGCACCAGCGTTTTCTCCAGCTTCATCATGGGGATGCCGTACATCAAAAAACCGCCCGGCCGGTCTGCCCGCTCGAACGCCGTCACTCGATGGCCCAGCCGACGCAGGGAGTCGGCACAGGCGAGCCCGGCTGGACCGGTGCCCACAACGGCAACCGTCCGTCCCGTGTCGCCGGCGTCGGGAATGGGGTCCTGATCCCAGCCATTCGCGCGGGCCGTATCGGCGACATCCCGTTCGATCTCCTGGATGGTGACCGGCCGGTCGTGTTCCCCCAGAGTACAGGATCCCTCGCATAGAGCCGGACAGACCCGCCCCGTAATTTCAGGAAAGGGGTTGGTTTTGCGCATCCGTTCATATGCTGCCTTCAACTCCCCGCGATAGACCAGATCGTTGGTTTCGGGAATCAAGTTCATCAGCGGGCAGCCGATGGAACTGCCCGCCACCATCATTCCGGCGTGGCAGTATGGTACACCACAGTCCATGCATCTCGCGCTCTGGCGGTGCAGCTCCTCCGGATCGGGAGGCAGCAGGAACTCAGCATAGTCCTGGAGCCGCTCAGCAGGCGGCCGATGAGCTCCGTCGCAGCGCGGATATTCTAAAAAGCCGGTAGGCTTACCCATAGCGTAATTCCTTCCTTTCGCGGAAAATCGGTTCAGGCCGTGACGGCCTCATAAGCACAGAGCAGACGCGCCTCTTCGTCTTCACCCGCCGCCGCAGCGTATGCTTCCTGGGCCTTGCGGTAAGCGGTGGGGATCGCTTTGACGAAGGCCGCCGGATCAAACGCCGCGAGCAGCCTCCGTGCCAGCGGGCTGGCCGTATGCTTCAGATGAGATTCCATCAGGCGGCGGATAAGTGCAGCGTCCTGATCGTCGGGTGGGAGCAGCTCGACCGCATGGGATCCCAGCTTGGAAGCCAGTCCGGCCTCAGGATCATAGACATAGGCGATGCCACCGGTCATGCCGGCCGCAAAGTTGCGGCCGACCGGCCCCAGGATGAGCGCTGTGCCGCCGGTCATATATTCACAGCCGTGGTCACCCACCCCTTCCACCACAACGATAGCCCCGCTGTTGCGCACACCGAACCGCTCCCCGGCAAGGCCGCCGATAAAGCCTTCTCCCGAGGTGGCGCCGAAAAAGGCCACATTGCCGATGATGACATTGTCCTCGGGCGCAAAGGCGGCGCCGGCTGACGGCCGGACGATGATCCGCCCGCCCGACAGGCCCTTGCCCACGTAATCGTTGGCGTCGCCGGTCAGCTCCAGGGTAACGCCGGGGGCGCAGAAGGCGCCGAAGCTCTGCCCCGCCGAACCATCGAACCGCAGGGTGACAGTCCCTTCCGGCAGCCCCGCCGACCCCCGCTGCCGCACGATCTCCCCCGACAGGGCGCAGCCCACTGTGCGATGGCGGTTTTGAATCCCCAGCCGATGGGCGACCGGCCGGCCGGTTTCGATCGCGTCGCGGCATAACGGAAGCAGCACCCCGGTGTCGAAGGTTTTCTCCAACCGATGCTGCTGGGGCTGTGTGAAGGTGCGTTCCCCGGCCCGGTCCGTCACCTTGGGCTGATAGAGGAGCCCGGACAGGTCGACCGTGTTGGCCTTATCGGAAAAGGCGATATCCGATTGGCGAAGCAGCTCGGCATGACCGACTAGATCGTCGAACCGGGTCACGCCGATGCGGGCCATCCATTCCCGCACCTCCATTGCCAGGAAGCGCATGAGGTTCTGGATATATTCCGGCTTTCCGGTGAACCGTCCGCGCAGGCAGGGGTTCTGGGTGGCGATCCCGACCGGGCAGGTATCGAGGTTGCAGACCCTCATCATGTCGCACCCGAGTACGACCAGCGGCGCGGTCGCGAAAGCGAATTCCTCCGCTCCCAGCAGGGCGGCGATCACGATGTCCCGCCCGGTCAGGAGTTTTCCATCGGTCTCCAGCACCACGCGGTTGCGCAAACCGCTCAGAAGCAGGGTCTGGTGGGCCTCGGCAACCCCCAGCTCCCATGGCAGGCCGGCATGGCGGATACTGGTGCGGGGTGCGGCACCAGTGCCTCCGTCATAGCCGCTGATAACGATGACGTCGGCCAACCCCTTGGCCACCCCTACGGCAATGGTTCCTACCCCGGCCCCCGAAACCAGCTTGACACTGATTCGGGCCCGTGGATTGGCACTTTTGAGATCGTGGATGAGCTGGGCCAGATCCTCGATGGAATAGATGTCGTGGTGAGGCGGCGGGCTGATGAGCTCAACACCGGGGGTAGCGTGGCGGGACGCGGCGATCCAGGGGTACACTTTGTTCCCCGGCAGGTGGCCGCCCTCGCCCGGCTTGGCCCCCTGTGCCATTTTGATCTGAATCTCCTGCGCATTGTTCAGATAGTGGATTGTCACCCCAAACCGTCCGGATGCCACCTGCTTGATGGCACTGCAGCGGGAATCGCCGTTTTCATCGGGGATGAACCGTTCCTCCGGCTCGCCGCCCTCACCGGTGTTGCTCTTGCCACCCAGGCGGTTCATGGCGATGGCCATGCACTCATGGGCCTCCTTGCTGATGGACCCGTAACTCATGGCCCCGGTCTTGAACCGGCGGACGATGGACTCGACTGGCTCGACAGTGTCGAGCGGAAGAGGCTTGTCGCGCTCAGCGATACGCAACAGGCCGCGCAGGTTCTTGATCTGTTCCGACCGATTGTTGATGCAGGCCGAAAAGCGCTGGAACAGGCCGTAATCCCCCGTGCGGCAGGCCTGCTGGAGATAATAGATGTTCTCCGGATTGAAAAGGTGGTACTCCCCATCCCGCCGCCATTTGTAGTCGCCGCCCGGATCCAGCGGTTCATCCGCCGCGGATGAAAAGGCCGCCGTATGGCGTTCCTTGGCCTCTTCCTCGATCTCACGGAGGGTTAGGCCGCCGATGCGGGTCACGGTGCCGGTGAAATACCGGTCGACAACCCGCTTGCTGATGCCCAGCGCCTCGAATATCTGCGCGCCGTGGTAGCTGCGTACGGTGGAAATGCCCATTTTCGACATGATCTTGATCAGGCTGCCGGTCACGGCCTGCCGATACCGCTCTCTGGCGGCCGGCGCATCAACCGAAAGGCGCCCCTCCCCGGCCATCCGGTCGAGCACCTCATATGCCAATGCCGGATAGACGGCATCGGCGCCAAAGCCCACCAGCGCCGCGACATGATGCGTCTCCCGTGCCTCCCCCGTCTGTACCACGATTGAGGCCTTGGTGCGGGTGCCCTGCCGTACCAGGTGCTGATGCAGCCCCGATACGGCCAGCAGGGCGGGAATCGGGGCCAGACGGCCGGTCGCTCCCAAATCGGAAAGAACGAGGAGGGAATATCCCCCCTGTATGGCGATGTCGGCCGCCCGGAACAGGGTGTCCATCGCGCTCTCAATGTCGCGTCCTCTTCCCCGCCCGTCGACCCGGAACAGGGCCGGCAGGGTCACGGCACGCAGGCCCGGCTCATCCAGGGAGAGAATCCGTCCAAACTCGTCGGGAAGCAGCACCGGCGTGTCGTGCCGCAGACGGCGGCAGTTCTCCGCTGACGGTACGAGGGGATTCCCCTCGGCGCCAAGATAGACCGTCGATGAGGTCACGAGATGCTCCCGAATGGCGTCGATAGGCGGATTGGTCACCTGCGCGAAAAGCTGCTTGAAATAATTGTACAGAAGCTGGGGACGGCGGGAGAGCACGGCCAGGGGCGTATCGGTCCCCATGGAGGATACCGGATCTTCTCCCTTCTGCGCCATGGGGCGCAGAGTGAGGACCTCATCTTCATACGTGTAGCCGAAGAGCTTTTCCTTCGCGAGCAGCGGCATCTCGGCCACCTCTCCCTGTTCCTGCTCGTAACCGCGCAGAAGCACCTGTTCGGCCGGGGTGATCGCGGCCGGATCCTTATCCCGCAGCCGGGTGATAAGGCTGCGGGGGCAGGGCGGCACTCCTTGCGGCAGGCCGGACAGGGTCCTCAAGCCGCTCTTCAGCCATTCGCCGTAGGGATGGGCATGGGCTACGGCGCCTTTGATTTCCGCGTCCGGGATGACCCGTCCCGTCCCGGTATCCACCAGCAGCATCTGGCCGGGTTGCAGCCGTCCCTTTTCCACCACATCCGCGTCCGGGATGTCGCACACGCCGGTCTCGCTTGCAAGGACGAGCAGGCCGTCTTTCGTACGGGTATACCGGGCAGGACGCAGGCCGTTGCGGTCCAGCATGGCGCCGGCCAGCCGCCCGTCGGTAAAGGCGACGGCCGCGGGACCGTCCCACGGCTCGGAGAGGCAGTCGGTATACGCATAGAAATCCCGCAGGGCCGGATCCATCTGCGGATCATTTTCATACGGCTGGGGGATGGCCGTCATGCAGGCCTGGGGCAGGGAGTATCCGGCGTGCAGGAGAAAAGCCAGGTATTCATCCAGCATGGCCGAATCGCTCCCGTCGGCCTCTACCACCGGAAACACCCGGCGCAGGTCTTCGTCGAACAAGGGAGACGCCATGGCGCTTTCCCGCGCTTTGACCCATTTGGCATTTCCGCCGATGGTGTTGATTTCGCCGTTATGGATGATGTAGCGCATGGGATGCGCCCTTTCCCAGCTGGGGAAGGTGTTGGTGGAAAACCGGGAATGCACCAGCGCGACGGCGCTCGTGACGTCCCGGTCCAGCAGGTCGAGGTAAAACCGGGGAAGCTGGCGGGGGAGCAGCATCCCCTTGTACACGATGGTTCTGGAGGAAAGGCTCGCAATATAGAAATATGGATCGCGCTCCTCAGCGGCATGGCGGATTGCCTTGGCTGCCGTCTTGCCTAAGATATAAAGCTTCCGTTCGAATGCCGCCTCGCCGGTTCCCTTGGGCCGAGCGAGAAACACCTGGGTGATCCCGGGGCAGAAGGCGGCAGCCGTCCTGCCGGGCACCTGGCGGTTGACCGGAACAGGCCGCACACCCAATACAGTAAGGCCGTCTGCCTCCGCCAGGCCGCAAAAGCGGCGGACACTGTCGTCCGCCCGTTTTTCGTCCGGGGAAGTGAAAAGCATCGCCACACCGTAGTCGCCCGCTTCCGGCAGCTCAAAGCCGCTGTAAGCCGCAGCCTTGGCCAAAAACATATGAGGGATCTGGAGCAGGATGCCCGCACCGTCGCCGGTGTCGGCCTCATTGCCCACCCCGCCTCGATGCGCCATCCGTTCGAGCATGTTGATCGCCTGGTCGACCAGAACGTGGCTCTTTTCCCCATCGGTCTGCACGATCATACCGATCCCGCAGGCGTCGTGCTCAAAACGCGGGTCATACAGCCCCTGTGCCCTAGGCAAGGAAGCAGCCGACTCCGCTGCAGACGAAACTGGATGCCGGGCCATATCCGATTGTCTCATGCCAATCCCTCTCTTCGCAAATAAAAAACGCCCACGGCCCTGCCGAAAACGGCGGGCCGCGGACGTCATTGTCCACTCATATGGCTTTGTACCTAGTATCTACTATACCTGGCGAAACGGGGTTTGTCAAGGGGGCCGGTTCCACAAATCCACAGGCAGGCATCCCTGTACCGCTTGTCAGAAAAGACAAACCCATCTCCTCCCGTCCGCCATTATGTACATTTTCCATTCTATTATCCGTATCGGAAGGGCAAAGGCGCCGCCGTCCTGGCCTGGAAATTTATCCGGAAGTTCGTGGGGGGGGCAGCGCTGGCTTTTTCCTGTTTCATAACCGGCAGCATCCTCGTATAGAAGCCACGTCTCCTCCCGCCTATTTCTCTCCGCTATATCGCGTCTCCATCGGCAGCCGCGTAGAGATAAGCCCTTCCGCTCTTTCCCGTTCGTACTATTACTTTATTTTTATACAGAAAGTTTATTGCAAATCCTGCCTTTTTCGCGGACAGCCTCCCAGCTTTCTGGAAATCCGCCGTCGTGAAGGGAATGGGCAGGCCGTCAGGCAGCATATGGACACAGTCGGCAGGGCCTTGCAGCCACAGCTCCCTTCCCACCGCGACGGGAACCCGTTCCACTCGGTGAGAACCCCGTTTACCGTCCCGCCCCCAGCCGTCCCGGGCCCGGGATTCCACGAGATCCAGCTCAACCAGCCGAACCACCAGCCCCGGATCCGAAAAATAAGGCAGCAGCCAGTACAGATCTGGGAGGCGGTCCCAAAATCCTCCTACCCGCGGCGATCGGCGGGGCGGCGTTGCTTCTCCGGTTTCCGGGTCCAGCCAAACCAGGGTCTTCTTCCGTACAACCGGCACAACGATGGTGACGGGGGTGAAGGGCAGCAGGCGGTCGAGCTTCCCACGCAGCTGGTACAGACTCCCCGTCTGGATTTCCACGACTCGTTCCCCATCATAAATGTCCGCCACCAGCCCGCAGGGGAGCTTCACCTCATGGCGGCGCTCATCCGGCTCGATCCAGTATTTGAGAACGGCGTGCAAACTGCGTTCCCCAAGGGTGCCGATCCCGGACCTATCTTGCAAATGGAGCAACGCCCGCAGTTTCGCCTCCTCAAAGGCCGTCATCCCGCATCCCCTGTCCGGCGCAGCCGGAGATTGGCCGTAAAACAGCGGCCGCGGCCATGTTCTCCGGTCATCCATACCGTACTGCATCCATTCTCCTCCGGCAGCGCCGCCGTTCGGATCGAGAGGGACTCACCTTCCAACGCCTCTTTTTCATAGGCGATGGAAAAGCCGGCGATCTCCCGGCCGTCCATCCCGTCCGGTACAAAGTCGCAGAGGATGTCGGCATAAACGGTATTGTTCAGATGCCCGTTATAATCCGTATCGGACCAGAAAACCCGCCGCTCCCCGGCATCCGTCAGCCCCTCGGGCGGCCGCAGCCGACCCGGATCCGGGCAGCCGTTACGCCGGTCGGGCTGTGAGCCAATACCAAACTGTTCAAACACCGTCGGGCGCAGGGGCCGGTGGCTTTCCACCTCCACCAGCGCGAAAGCCGAAACCCCTTCGGTCAAAACCGTCCCTCTTCCGTCCAGCAGCTGATAACAACGATAAAGCTGCGCTCCCTTGCCGTCCCGATGCCAGGTCAGCAGCGAAACCTCTTCCCCCATCGCGGGCAGACGGTGAATCTCCACATTCAAGCGGGTAAGGACGAATATCATCCCGCGGCGGTAGAATTCCTGATAGGTCAGCCCCGCCTCGCCCAGATGCCGTTCCCCCGCCTCCTGCTGGAAACGCAGCAAGCTGGACGGCCGCAGCAGCCGATCCCGCCCTGCGTCAAACGAGGTCACCCGGGCGGGCCAGGTATAGTCCTGTTTCACTGGATAGGTCCTGTCTTCCATCGATTGCACTCTCCTTGTTTCGCCTTCCTCGAAGCCCTGTGTTCGCATTACCCCATATGCCTCAGAACGGTAAACCGCCCGAAGCCAGTTTTCTCATACGTTTCATAGCGGGGCTCGTCCGCGATGTCGCTTCGCACCACCGCGGCGGTCCCTATCGGCAGGGACGCCGGCGTGGCGATGCGATACCGCCCAAAAGCGGTCACCTGCTCGAACATCGCGCCGGGATTGGATATCACCGCCGTCTCCCGGAATACGGCCGGGTCTTCCGCGGTGTAGAACAGTGTCAGCGCGTAGGCGCCGTTGACACTATCGGTGACATACACAGTCTCCGCATCGGTTCCGGCAGCATAAACAACCGCTTCCCCGAAAGAATCTTCAAACGCCGCCGCCATTTTCCCCTGATATTCGGTGAGATACTGCGCCGAAAAGAGCAGGAACGCCGAGGCATACAGCCCGGCCACCGCCGTACGGAAAAGCCGGCGGCTCTGCGCGACCCATGCCCCGCCCAAGGCGGTATAATAAATCCAGGGAATCCACAGGGCGTTGATGCGGTTGATATTCGGTTTGACTACAAATACCAGCACCAGTGCCGCCAGAAACCAGGCGTTCAGGACGGATCCCCAGGCGGGCCATTCCTTCCGCCCCCCTGTCACGCAGCGGAGGAACCCGATGACGGTGAACGGCAGGGAAA
>ERZ827101.2019-NODE-2019-length-19835-cov-6.157735_pt1 | contig 19835 bp, 10 predicted proteins | sample MGYA00519869_ERZ827101 | MGnify/ENA primary metagenome ERZ827101 (study PRJEB31778, sample SAMEA3449256) | human gut metagenome | biome: human gut; feature: human-associated habitat; material: faeces | place: United Kingdom | collected 2010/2012 ...
GCTTCTCATGGAGCAGGCACACCAGTCCGTGGCGGTCGGCCACCTTCTTCATCATTTCCATGGCCAGCTGGTTCTGGTCGCAGGCGGAGTTGGCATCGGAGAACACCGGCGCCATCTCATGCTGAGCAGGGGCTACCTCGTTGTGCTTGGTCTTAGACAGGACGCCGAGAGCCCAGAGCGTCTCATCCAGATCCTTCATATACGCGGCCACTCTGGGGCGGATGGCACCGAAGTAATGGTCCTCCAGCTCCTGCCCCCTGGGGGGCTTTGCGCCGAACAGGGTCCGGCCGCACATTCGCAAGTCCTCCCGCTTCTCATAGAGGGCCTTGTCAATCAGAAAATACTCCTGCTCCGGCCCTACCTGGGCAGTGACCCGCTTCGTCTCTGTGTCGCCGAAGAGCCGGAGGATGCGGACCGCCTGGCGGCTGACCTCGTCCATGGACCGCAGAAGAGGCGTCTTCTTGTCCAGGGCTTCGCCGGAGTAGGAGCAGAAGACGGTGGGGATGCACAGGCTGCCCTCCTTGATGAAGGCAAAGGAGGTGGGATCCCAGGCGGTGTAGCCCCGGGCCTCAAAGGTGGCCCGCAGACCGCCGGAGGGGAAGGAGGAGGCATCCGGCTCACCCCGGACCAGCTCTTTTCCGGAGAATTCCATGAGGATCTTGCCGCCGCCGGCAGGGGCAATGAAGCTGTCGTGCTTCTCCGCCGTGACGCCGGTCATGGGCTGGAACCAGTGGGTGAAATGGGTGGCGCCTTTTTCCACGGCCCACTGCTTCATGGCCTCAGCGATCTCATTGGCGGTGGAGAGGTCCAGGGGCGTCCCCTCCGTCACGCACTTCTTCCAGGCGCTGTAAGACGCCGAGGAGAGACGCTCCTTCATAGTGCCTTCGTTAAATACCAGACTCCCAAACAGCTCCGGCAATTTCTTCGTCTCACACATCACACAAAACCTCCTGTCTCAAATTCGTTCTGTATCAAAAAGGAATGCGGAGAGCTTTCTCACATTCCGCTCTGACCGTAGTTGGAGAGGACCCGGGCGGAGGGATCGTCCACGTCGCAGCCCTCCCAGGACCGGTTGGGCATCCAGAAGTCCCGGATCATCCGGGCCTGGCCGGGGTAACACTGCTCAAAGATCTCCCGGTACAGCAGGCTCTCCTTGGTGAAGGGCGGACAGTAGTCATACTGTTTGCGTCGGGTCTCAAACTCAGAATCCGTGTACTTCTCCTCCGCGTAAGCCTTCAGGTCGTCCACCATGGAGTGGCCCACTGCGTCGGAGAAGGCGGCCTTCTGCCGCCAGAGGATGCTGTCCGGCAGCAGGCGGTCCTTTTCAAACGCGTGGCGCAGCAGGTACTTGCCCATGCCATAGGTGTTCATTTTCAGCGCCGGATCCACCGCCATGACGTATTGCACGAAGTCCAGGTCGCCGAAGGGGACCCGGGCCTCCAGAGAGTTGACGGAGATGCACCGGTCCGCCCGCAGCACATCGTACATGTGCAGCTCATCCACCCGCTTTTTGGACTCCTGCTGGAAGGCTCCGGCGCTGGGGGCAAAGTCTGTGTACTTGTAGCCGAACAGCTCATCGCTGATCTCGCCGGTCAGCAGCACCCGGATGTCCGTCTTTTCGTGGATGGCCTTGCAGCAGAGATACATGCCCATGCTGGCCCGAATGGTGGTGATGTCCCAGGTGCCCAGGGCGGCGATGACGACGGGCAGGGCCGCCAGAACCTCCTTCCGGGTCATATAGACCTCCGTGTGATCGGCGCCGATGAACTCCGCCGCTTCCCGGGCGTACTTCAGGTCGATGGCATCCGTGTCCATGCCGATGGCGAAGGTACGGATCTTCTTCCCCAGAATTACGGAGCTGATGGCGCACACCAGGGAGGAGTCCAGCCCGCCGGAGAGCAGGAAGCCCAGGGGAGCGTCCGCGTCCAGCCGTTTATCCACCGCCGCGATCAGCTTGTTGCGGATGTTGCGGCAGACGGTCTCCAAGTCATCGGTGGAGTACTGCGTGACGGTGGTGAGATCCGCGTAGCGGACAAATTTTCCGTCCGCGTAATAGTGTCCCGGCGGGAAGGGGCGGATCCCCTTACACAACCCCACCAGGTTTTTCGGTTCGCTGGCAAAGACGATGGCGCCGGAGCGGTCATAGCCGTAGTACAGGGGCCGGATGCCGATGGGATCCCGGGCTGCGATGAGCTCATCCCGCTTGGAATCGTAGATGATGAGGGCGAACTCCGCGTCCAGCTTGGCGAACATCTCCAGGCCGTACTCCCGGTACAGAGGAAGCAGGATCTCACAGTCGCTGCCGCTGCGGAAGGAGTAGCCTTTTTCCGTCAGCTGCCGCTTCAGGGGGCGGAAGCCGTAGATCTCGCCGTTGCAGACCACATAGTCCCCGTCCAGCTCAAAGGGCTGCATCCCCGCCTCCGTCAGGCCCATGATGGCCAGCCGGTGAAAGCACAGCCAGCCGGACGGCGTCTCGAGGATCTGAGACATGTCCGGTCCCCGGGACCGGGTTCGGTCAAAGAAGGGCAGAAGTTCCTCCTTGGTGTAGGTCTTTTTGGAAAAACCCATAATTGCGCACATAGATAGAAGCACCTCCGAAATAAAAAAGATCGCAGCTCCGTCCTGAAATTTCAGGACGAATAGCTGCGATCCGCGGTGCCACCTGACTTGCCCCCTGATCGGGGACCTCTTTGACTAGGCTCCAACAAGCCCGCGTGAGGTAACGGTCACGACTCGTTTCACTTACTGGCGGTCTCCCGCGTTCAGATCACAGCTACGGAGTGTTCTTCCCGCGGACTCTTTGGTACGGGGTTCTCACCATCCCCCGCTCACTGGCCCGGAACATCCGCGGTACTTTTCTCCATCAACGCCTTTGCTGATGTTAAAATTATGGTCTAAAGATTACCACTGGGGATATCCGCTGTCAATGTGGGAATATCCCAAAACCCAGCTGAAAATTTCCTGAAATTTCTCCATCCTTGTGTCAGGGGGATGTCCCATCTACCCAATGGAGCGTACCAGATTCGTGTAGCCGGTCAGATACCGGTCCACCTCCGCAGCGGCGGAGCGCCCTTCGGCGATGGCCCACACCACCAGGGATTGGCCCCGGCGCATATCGCCAGCGGCGAACACCTTGTCCGCATTGGCAGCATAGCTCCCCGGCGCTGTGCGGACCGTCCTGTCCGCCTCCACACCGAAGGCCTCGCACACGCCCCGCTCACACCCGGCAAAGCCGGTGGCGCCGATCAACAGCTGGCAGGGCAGGGTATCCCCCTCCGTGGTGACCACACCGGTCAGGGAACCGCTTTCCCCCGCCACCAGGCTCTGGACCTGGACGCCGAACCGCCGGGGATCCTGGCCCGTAACGGCCAGCGCCTCTTCGTGGGCGTAATCCAGCGGCAGGCTTCCCGCAGCGTCCAGGTAATCCGTCCGGGGACGGCGCACCAGCTGGGTCACGGAGCGGCAGCCTTGCCGCAGGGCGGTGGCCACACAGTCGCTGGCGGTATCGCCAGTGCCGATGATAACCACATCCAGCCCGGAGGCGGAGGGAACCGCCGCCTCCGCCTTGCCGAACTGGGCCCGCTCCACAGCAGCCTTCAGGTACTCGGTGCCGTAGCATACGCCGGAGATGCCGGTGGTGTCCAGTCCCAAGGGCCGGGGCGCTCCGGCCCCGCAGCAGAGGATCACCGCGTCGTACTCCGCCAGCAGCCGCTTTGCCACGGCACCCTCTGAGGCGTCCACACCGCAGACGAAGGTGACGCCCTCCTCGGTCATCAGGTCGATGCGCCGCCGGACCACAGATTTGGGCAGCTTCATATTGGGGATGCCGTACATCAGCAGACCACCGGGGTGCTCCGCCCGCTCGATGACGGTGACCATGTGGCCCCGGCGGTTCAGCTGGTCCGCTGCCGCCAGGCCCGCCGGGCCCGAGCCTACCACGCAGACCTTCTTCCCCGACCACTGGGGCGGCCGGCGTGGGCGGAGCTTCCCGGCGCCAAAGGCCGCTTCGATGATGCTCAACTCATTGTCCCGGACCGTAATGGGGTCCCCATAGATGCCGCAGATGCAGGCGTTTTCGCAAGGGGCGGGGCACACACGGCCGGTGAACTCCGGAAAGCTGTTGGCCTTCAGCAGCCGGCTGAGGGCGTGGCCCCAGTTGCCGGAGAGGATCATGTCGTTCCACTCGGGGATCAGGTTGTGCAGGGGACAGCCAAAGGCCTTTCCCTCATATATCATCCCCGCCTGGCAGAAGGGGACGCCGCAGTTCATGCACCGGGCGCCCTGCTGGCGCCGGATCTCCTCCGGCAGGGGAAGGTGGAACTCCTCCCAGTCCCGGACCCGCTCCGCCGCGGGCCGGCGGCCATCCTCCCGGCGGGTATATTCCAAAAAGCCGGTGGGTTTTCCCATGTCGTCCAGCCTCCTCTCAAGCTCTGGTATTGGCGTAGAACGCCTCGATCTCCGCCTGCTGACGGGTCATGCCTTTCTCCTCGTACTGGGCGATGGACCGGAGCATCCGGTCGTAGTCCCGGGGCATGACCTTCTTGAAGCAGGGGACGTAGGAGTGGAAGGCCGCCAGGATCTTCTTCCCCCGGGGGGAGCCGGTGGCGGCCACATGGGCCTCAATGAGGGAGCGGAGCTCGGCGATGTCGTGAGGCTCCGTCAGGGTGTCCGTCATCACCTGGTCCTTGTTGAGGCGCATATAGAGGTCGTGCTTTTCGTCCAGCACATAGGCGATGCCGCCGGACATCCCGGCTGCGAAGTTCTTTCCCGTGGGGCCGAGGATCACGCAGCGGCCGCCGGTCATGTACTCGCAGCCATGGTCCCCCACGCCCTCCACCACGGCGATGGCGCCGGAGTTGCGGACGCAGAACCGCTCGCCGGCCATCCCGTTGATGAACGCCTGGCCGGAGGTGGCGCCGTACAGAGCCACGTTGCCCACGATGATGTTCTCGCCGGGGTCGAAGGTGCTGTCCTTGGGTGGATAGAGTACCAGCTTGCCGCCGGAGAGGCCCTTGCCCAGCCCATCGTTGCAGTCGCCCTCCAGCTCCAGGGTCAGTCCTTTGGGGATGAAGGCGCCGAAGGACTGGCCTCCGCCGCCATGGCAGGTGATGACATAGCTGTCGTCCGGCAGGGAGTCCCCGCACTGCCGGGTGATCTCGGCGCCGAACAGCGTGCCGAAGGCCCGGTCCGTGGAGGAGACGGTGAGCTCCAACCGGCCGGTCCGCTTCCCCTTCAGCGTCTTGCCCAGTTTGGCCAGCAGCACGCTCTCATCCAGGGTCCGCTCCAGATGGAAGTCGTAAACATCTCCGGGATTGAAGTGGGACGGCCCGCCGCTCCAGGGATTTTCCAGCAGGCTGCGGAGGTCCAGGGTCTCCGCCCGGTGGGTCACCAGCTTCTCCCGGACCCGCAGTAGGTCACTGCGGCCCACCAGTTCATCCACGGTGCGGATGCCCAGGGCCGCCATATACTCCCGCAGCTCCTGGGCCACGAATTCCATGAAGTTCACCACGTACTCCGGCTTGCCGGAGAAGCGGGACCGGAGCTGGGGATTCTGGGTGGCAATGCCCGCCGGGCAGGTGTCCAGGTTGCACACCCGCATCATGCAGCAGCCTAGGGCCACCAGGGGCGCGGTGGCAAAGCCGAATTCCTCCGCCCCCAGCATACAGGCGATGGCCACATCCCGCCCGGTCATCAGCTTGCCGTCGGCCTCCAGGGCCACCTGGCTCCGCAGACCGTTGGCGATCAGGGCTTGGTGGGCCTCCGCCACGCCCAGCTCCCAGGGCAGGCCCGCCCCGTGGATGGAGCTGCGGGGCGCGGCGCCGGTGCCGCCGTCATGGCCGGAGATCAGCACCACCTGGGCACCGGCCTTGGCCACGCCGGCGGCGATGGTGCCAACCCCCGCCTCGCTGACCAGCTTCACGCTGATCCGGGCCCGGCGGTTGGCGTTTTTCAGGTCATAGATCAGCTGGGCCAGGTCCTCGATAGAGTAGATGTCGTGGTGAGGCGGCGGAGAGATCAGTGTCACGCCGGGGGTGGAGCACCGGGTCCTGGCAATCCAGGGATAGACCTTTTTCCCGGGCAGATGGCCGCCCTCGCCGGGCTTGGCACCCTGAGCCATCTTGATCTGGATCTCCTGGGCGCTGGTGAGGTAGGCGCTGGTAACGCCGAACCGGCCGGAGGCTACCTGCTTGATGGCGGAGCACCGCTCATCGCGCAGGCGCGCCGCGTCCTCGCCGCCCTCGCCGGAGTTGGACTTGCCGCCGATGCGGTTCATGGCGATGGCCAGGCACTCGTGGGCCTCCTGGGAGATGGAGCCGTAGCTCATGGCGCCGGTTTTGAATCGCTTGACAATGGACGCCACAGGCTCCACCTCGTCGATGGAGATGCCGCCGCTCTCATCGAACTGGAAGTCCAGCAGCCCCCGCAGGGTATGGGGCTTGGCAGGCTCGTCCACCAGGGCGGAATACTCCTTGAAGGTCTCGTAGCTGCCCTCCCGGACGGCCTTCTGCAGCAGCAGGATGGTCCGGGGGTTGTACATGTGGTCCTCCTTGTCCGGGCCGGACCGCAGCTTGTGAATGCCGGTGGAGTCCAGCGTGGAGTCGTAGCCCAGGCCCAGGGGATCGAAGGCCTGGCTGTGGTTCCACTCCACGCCCTCCTCGATCTCTGCCAGGCCGATACCCTCCACCCGGCTGACTGTGTTGGTGAAGTACTTGTCCACCACGTCCCGGTTGATGCCCAGGCACTCGAAGATCTGGGCGGACTGGTAGGACTGGATGGTGGAGATGCCCATTTTGGAGGCGATCTTCACGATGCCGTGGAGGATGGCGCTGTTGTAGTCGTTGACGGCCGCAGTGGGATCCTTATCCAGCATCCCCAGGGTCACCAGCTCCTCTACGCACTCCTGGGCCAGATAGGGGTTGATGGCCTGGGCGCCGTAGCCCAGGAGGGTGGCGAAGTGGTGGACGTCCCGGGGCTCGGCGCTCTCCAGGATCATGGAGACTGCGGTGCGCTTTTTCGTCCGCACCAGATACTGCTCCAAGGCGGACACCGCCAGCAGGGAGGGGATGGCTACATGGTTCTCGTCCACCCCCCGGTCTGACAGGATCAGGATGTTGGTGCCATTCTTGTAGGCCCGGTCTACGTTGACGAACAGCCGGTCCAGGGCATTGGCCAAGGGAGAGCCCTTGTAGTACAGCAGGGAGATGGTCTCTACATGGAAGCCGGGCCGGTCCATGTAGCGGATCTTCATCAGATCCACGGAGGTGAGGATGGGGTTGTGGATCTGGAGGACTGTGCAGTTCTCCGCTCTTTCCTCCAGCAGATTGCCGCCGGAGCCCACATACACCGTGGTGTCGGTGACGATCTCCTCGCGGATGGCGTCCATGGGCGGGTTGGTCACCTGGGCGAAGAGCTGCTTGAAGTAGCTGAACAGGGGCTGGTGCTTTTCCGACAGCACCGCCAGCGGTGTGTCCACGCCCATGGCGGAGGTGGGCTCCGCCCCATCCCGGGCCATGGGGAGGATGGCGTCCTTCACCTCCTCATAGGTGTAGCCGAAGGCCTTGTACAGCCGGTCCCGCCGCTCCTGGGAGGACCGCTCCACACGCCGGTTGGGGATGGGAAGATCCCGCAGGTATACCAAGTGGGCATCGAGCCACTCGCCGTAGGGCTGCTGGCGGGCGTACCGCTCCTTGACCTCGGCGTCGTCCACCAGTCGACCGGCAGTCAGGTCTGCCAGCAGCATCCGCCCCGGCTGGAGCCGGGACTTCTTCACGATCTTCTCCGGTGGGATGTCCAGCACCCCCACCTCGGAGGAGAGAATCAGCTGCTTGTCGGTAGTGAGATACCACCGGCAGGGGCGCAGGCCGTTCCGGTCCAGCACCGCGCCCACCGTGTCCCCATCGGAGAACACGATGGCCGCCGGGCCGTCCCAGGGCTCCATCATGGTGGCATAGTAGTGGTAGAAGTCCCGTTTCTCCCGGCTCATTTTCCGGTCGTTGGCCCAGGGTTCCGGGATGCACATCATCACCGCCTGGGGCAGTGGGATGCCGTTCATCATCAGAAATTCCAGGGTGTTGTCCAGCATGGCGGAGTCGGAGCCGCTCTGGTCTACCACCGGCAGGATCTTGTCCATGTCCGCCTCCAGTACGGCCGAGTGCATAGTCTCCTCCCTGGCCAGCATCCGGTCCACGTTGCCCCGGATGGTGTTGATTTCACCGTTATGGAGGATGTAGCGGTTGGGATGGGCCCGCTCCCAGCTGGGGGTGGTGTTGGTGGAGAACCGGGAGTGGACCAGGGCGATGGCGCTCTCACAATCCGGCTCCGTCAGGTCCGTGTAGAACTTCCGCAGCTGCCCCACCAGGAACATGCCCTTGTACACGATGGTCCGGCTGGAGAAGGAGCAAATGTAGGTGTTCACATTGGATTGCTCGAACTCCCGGCGGACCACATACAGCTTCCGGTCAAAGTCCAGGCCACGGGCGCAGTCTACAGGCCGGGCCACAAAGCACTGGCAGATGCAGGGCATACAGTCCAGGGCCTTCCGGCCCAGCACCTCCGGATGGGTGGGCACATCCCGCCAGCCCAGGAAGTCCAGCCCCTCCTTGGACGCGATGATCTCCAGCATCTTCTGGGCCTGGGCCCGCTTCAGCGCGTCTGCGGGGAAGAAGAACATGCCCACGCCATAATCCCGGGGGCCGCCCAGGGCGATGCCCTCGGCGGAGGCCGCCTTCACCATCAGCTTGTGTGGCACCTGAATCATCAGCCCCACGCCGTCACCGGTCTCGCCGGTGGCGTCTTTACCTGCCCGGTGCTCCAGCTTTTCCACGATCTTCAGGGCACTGTCCACTGTGGCGTGGGACGGCGTGCCCTTCAAATTCACCACGGCGCCGATGCCGCAGGCGTCGTGCTCCCACAGGGGATCATAGATATTGTGTATGTTCTGCGCTGGTCCACTCATTGGGACTGCCTCCCTTGTCGTTTCATCGTCAGGCTTCAGCCTGTTGTGTACCGCTCCAGGATCAGCCGGGCGGTCTCTGCAAGCCGCAGCCCCGTGTCCATGCTGTACTTCTGCAGAAAGCGGTGGGCCTCCGCCTCGCTCATGAGGTTTACCTCCATCAGCACCGCCTTGGCCCGGCAGATCAGCCGCTCCTCCTCGGCACTTCGCTGGATATGAAGCCGGGAAGCCGGGGCGCCGCCTGCAAGGACTCCCTGGGCCAGATCCAGCGAGGCGAAGAACTCCGCCCGGGAGGAGGGGACGGCCAACTTGATGAGGTTCCTGTCCCCGCACAGCTCCAGATTCCCGGGAGAGGAGATGACCAGCACCGGGGCGATGCCCGTGAGGTCCACGGCCAGCATCTCCGCAGTCATGTCCCGCAGCCGGAAACCGCAGATGACGACGGCTCCGCCCAGCTTCCGGGCGGCTCGGATGGTTTCCGCGCCGCTGAAGCAGGAGATGGACGGCGCGAGGCCGCCGGAGCCCAGAATGCGGGTGATCTGGGCGTGGGCTTTCTCAGAGGCAAACGCCAATATGATCCTGTCCATGGAATTTGCCCCCCTCCTCTCTCTGCGGCCCTGTCAGAAGGGCCGGCAGGTCAGTACGCCACCAGATACTGTTCCAGCTCCCACTGGGACACCTGGGCGGCGTACGACCGGCACTCCCGACGCTTTCCGGCCAGATACTGCTCCGTCACGTGGGCACCTAGCGCGTCCGTAATGACGCTGTCTGCCTCCAGGGCCCGGACGGCCTCCTCCAGAGAGCCGGGGAGCCGCTGGATGCCGGAGGCGTCTCCCACCTCGTAAAGGTTGCCGGTGAGGGGGGCGGGGGGCGTCATCTGCTGCTCGATCCCGTCCAGTCCCGCGGCAAGGCATGCCGCCAGGGCCAGATAGGGGTTGCAGGCGGGATCAGGGCTCCGCAGCTCCACCCGGGTGCTGTTTCCCCGCGGTGTTGGAATGCGGACCAAGGCGGAGCGGTTGCCGGTGGACCAGGCCAGATGGCAGGGGGCTTCGTAGCCGGGCACCAGCCGCTTGTAGCTGTTCACCAGTGGATTGGTAACGGCACAGCATCCCCGTACGTGTCCCAGCAGTCCCGCGATGAACTGATAGGCCAGCGGGGACAGGTGCCGGGGATCCGCCTCGTCATAGAAGGCATTTTTTCCATCCCGAAACAGGGACATATTTACGTGCATGCCGCTGCCGGCGGCGCCGCTGACGGGCTTGGGCATGAAGGTGGCGTGGAGGCCGTTCTTCTGGGCCAGGGTCTTCACCGCCAGCTTGAAGGTCATGATGTTGTCCGCAGCCCGCAGGGCGTCGGTGTACTGGAGGTCGATCTCGTGCTGGCCGGCTGCCACCTCGTGGTGGCTGGCCTCCACCGCCACGCCCATCTGCTCCAGATTCAGGCAGATCTCCCGGCGGGTCCCCTCCCCATGGTCCAGAGGGCCCAGGTCAAAATAGCTGGCCTCGTCGGAAGTCCGGATGGTGGGCTGACCGTCTTCATCGGTCTGGAACAGAAAGAACTCCAGTTCCGCTCCCACATTGCAGGTGAAGCCCAGGGCGTCGGCACGGCGGAGCACCCGCTTCAGCACACCTCGGGGATCACCGGCGAAGGCGGTACCATCGGGGTTGTGGACGTCGCAGATCAGCCGGGCCACCTTGCCGTACTGGGGCCGCCAGGGCAGGATGGCAAAGGTGTCCAGGTCCGGCCAGAGATACTGGTCTGATTCTTCAATGCGGACGAATCCCGCGATGGAGCTGCCATCCATCATAATCTGGTTGTCCAGCGCCCGCCCGATCTGAGAGGCGGTGATGGCTACGTTTTTCAGCTGGCCGAAAATGTCTGTGAACTGCATACGGATGAACTGGGCATCCTCCTCCCGGACCAGCCGGATGATGTCCTCCTTGGTGTAGTGACGCATGAGCCTGACTCCTTTCCGATGGTGACCGTGTATGGACGCGGAGCGCCCCTCCGCGAAAAATTTTAAAAAGAAAAAAGAGCAAAGGATACCGCCAAAGGGCGCCTTTGCTCTCAGTGCTATTATTATACGAACTCTAAGGCGGTGTTGTCAAGACACTTGGGGGCCCGGAATCCCCACAGACGGAAAATTTGTGGGACCGCCTAAAATCGTTCCGCCGTCCCCAGGAGCTTTGGCGAAATCGACAAAAAATGGAGGAATGCGTTGACAGCTCCGACAAAGCTGACTGCGCGCCCGCCATCAAACAAAGGTACTTTGGCCCACCATCCCACAGCGCCTTGTTTGATACACGCAACGAGACATATCCCATTCAATGGCGGGGGCATTTCTTTTGGCAAAAGAATATGACCGACACATCAGCGGTTATGAAGATCGTAAGCACACCATCTTGCAGGACGGCGATTGCCCCGCAGGCCCCGGATGCCCGGTCCCCTGACCACGCCGGACGAAAAGGGCCGTTGCCCGCAGGCTGTTCTGGAACGGCCCTTCCGGGGAAATCTTCCATTGGCAGCAGTTATCCCATGACTTAGGATGCCCGCTGCCGTGCAGCTGGGACCGCGTTTCCCCCGGCGGGAAGGAAACACAAAACGCGCCCGGACCGGGAATCCCGGTCCGGGCGCGGCGCGTGGAGACAGCGCGGCTTTACGGCTGCCGCAGGTGGATCTGGCAGGAGGGCAGATCGTAGAAGGGCTCTGCCGCCGTAGGGGTCAGGCCGGATACGGCCCCGGTCTGGTACAGGACGGAGGAGGACTTAAAGCACAAGGGCAGAATAGGCGCTTGCTGCTGAAGATAGGCACACAGGTCCGACAGAGCTGCGGCCCGGTCCTCCGCTGCGGCGCAGGCGGCCAGGAGCTGCTCCGTCTGGGGATCCGCCCAGCCGCCGTAGTTCAGACTGCCGCCGGTGCCCACCAGGGCGGAAAGGTCCCAATTCGCAGGCAGCCGCACTTCGCCATAGTACAGGTCGAAGTTCCCGGCGGCCAGGGCGGCGGCATACTCCTCCCAGGGCAGGGCCTCCACTTGGATCTGAAGGTCGAAATCCGACAGGGCCTGGGCGATATGCTCCGCAGCGGAGACCTTGAAAGTGTTCTCCTGATTCACCAGCAGGGTCACTGTGCGGGTCCGGCCGGTGTTCAGTCCCGCTGCCTCCATCGCTGCGGCGAAATCGTCATAGGAGTATAGGGACTCCAGCTCCGCCGGGTAGAGCGGGGAGACAGGGGAGACCGGGAACTGGGCCGCCCGGGCGTGTCCGGACAGCACGGCGCTCACCAGCGTCTCCCGGTTGATGCCCAGGCCCAGGGCCCGGCGGGCGGCGCTGTCCTGAAAGGGGGCGCGGGCGGTGTTGAAGCCCAGGAACTGGAGCACTGTGGTATCCGCATCCTCATAGCTGATGTTGCCGGTGGCGGTGATGGGCTCCGTGCCGATCAGGTCGGCAGTAATCAACTGCACCTCGTGGGAGGAGAACTGGTACAGTATGGCCTCCCGGTCCCTGGCGGCGGAGAGGGCGATCCGCTCCGCGGGGCGGGACTCTCCCCGCCACCAGCCGCTGTGGGACGCCAGACAGGCACCCGCTTCATCGGTGGTGAAATAGTAGGGGCCGGTGCCCACAGGGGTGAGGCTTTCCTCAGTTCCGGACTTGACGATGGGGATGTCCAGCAGGGCCGGGAGGCTGGAGTCCGGGCGGGACAGGGTTACGATTACCACCCCGTCCCCGGCGGAGACAGCGGCCACATGGGCCAGCCGGGCGCTGTACCGCTGGGAACTCTTGGCCCGCCGCAGGGTGGCCGCCGCGTCCGCCGCCGTCAGGGGGGACCCGTCGGAAAAGGTGACGCCGCTGCGGAGGGTGAACGTGTAGGTGAGGGAGGCGGCGTCATAGGTGTAGCTCTGGCACAGCCACGGCTGGGGTTCCAGCTGGCGGTCCAGGCGGAAGAGTCCCTCGTAGATGAGGGAGCCCGCCACCTGCTGCATACCGTCGGCACAGGTCACCGGGTCCAGCGTCTGGTCCGGGTCATAGGGAAGGGTGAACGCCGCAGGGAGGATCACCTCCTCCTGCTGGTCGGCGGGCTCCTGGTCCCCCAGCAGGCCGTTGGCGGACTCCACGGGGGCTTCCGTCCAGCAGCCGGACAGCAGCAGGGTCACTGCCCCCAGCAGGCACAGGATCTGGATGCGCTTGGTCTTGGTCATGGCACAGGCCCTCCGGCAAAGAGTGTTTCAAAGGCAGATCACGGCCACCTGTGCGCCCCGGGCCTCGCCCATCTTCCGGTGGGACCAGAAGAGGTCGGGGCGGCAGGCGGTACACAGGCCGCAGATGTCGATATGCTCCGGCGCGACACCGGCGTGGAGCAGCCACTGACGGTTCAGACCCGCCAAATCTACATGGTATTTGGGCCCTCGACGCTCCAGATACGGCTCCGCCTCCGGCCCCAGGGCAGAGGCCCGCATGGCCTCCGGTACGTCGCCGTCGGTCTCAAAGCAGCATTTCCCAATGCAGGGCCCCACGGCAGCCAGGATGCGTTCCGGTCTGGCGCCCAGCAGGCGGACCATCTCCCGGACGGTCTTCTCCACGATTCCAGCGGCACAGCCCCGCCATCCGGCGTGGACCGCTCCCACGCACCCGGCGTCCGGGTCATGGAGCAGAAGGATGCCGCAGTCGGCGGAGAACACCACCAGGGGCAGTCCTTTTTCAGCGGTGATGAGGGCGTCGGCGTCGTAGTCCCGGTCCCGGATCAGACCCTTCCCGGCGTCGGCGGCGGTGCAGAGCCGCACATCATCCCGGTGGACCTGCCGGGAGAGGACGGGGTACGCCGAGTCCATATCCAGGGCGGCGAAAAAGCGGCGGTAGTTCTCCTCCACGTTCTCCGGCGCGTCCCCGCGTCCGGGGCCCAGGTTCAGGGTATCCCACGGCGCCGGAGACACCCCGCCCCGCCGGGTGGAGAATCCGTGGCGCACCCCGCCCAGCAGGGGAGAGGCGAGCCAGACCAGACTCTGTTGTTCATGGGTGACAAATGACATGGCGACCTCCTTTGATTGAGCATGAAAAGGGACGTCAGGAGCGTTCCTGGGGATCGTTCACCGGGTCCGCAAGGCGGCGGGAACCCTACCACCAGATGGTACCAGTCAGAAACAGCAGGGCGCTGACGAGGAACAAGGCTGTAAAAGGTTGGTGCCTTCGGCGAATAGGTATCCAAAGGCCAGCAGCCCCAGGGCAGATACCATCAGACCTATGCCGATCAGCATATTTCGAATCGTGTGCAGCAGGCGGATGCTCTCCTGATTTTCACCCACGGAAGCAGCTCCCTTCTGTGAAAAGACCGCCCCCTGCCCTCCGGCAGGAGAGAACAGGGAGCGGAAGAGATAAAAATGAAAAGACAAAGGATAAAAGATAGAGTGGAGAGTGAGGAGATGCTCCCAAAAGGAAAGGGGCTAGGGGAAACCCATCCGGGTTTCCCCAGTTGATCTGCCGAAGGCAGATCAAGAAATTCCAATCATTTTCGCCGCGGCGTGTACGTGGCGAAAATACTTTGACCTAAGCGCCTTGGGCGCGTTCACCAGTCCGCAGACTGGTGGTGGGGGATTTCGAGGGGGAGCCTGCTCCCCCTCGAAATCAGTTGTCGTGGTACTCCTTGCAGGTGCACTTCTTCCACTTCAGGCCGCTGCCGCAGGGGCAGGGGTCGTTGCGGCCGATCTTGTTGACCTTGACAGGCTGCTTCTTGGGGGCGGTGCCGTCGCCGCCCACGTTTTCCACCATGCCCTTGGCCACCCGCTCCCGCTTGACCTCCTCGTCCTTCTTCAGCCGGACGGAGAACATGCGGCGGACCGTCTCGGTCTGGATGGCGGAGACCATCTCCTCGAACATGGTCAGGGACTCCTGCTTGTAGGCGATGACCGGGTCGGTGTTGGCATAGGCCCGCAGGCGGATGCCCTGCTTCAGGTCGTCCATGGCGTCGATGTGGTCCATCCAGTACTCGTCCACCACGCGCAGCATGATGACCCGCTCCAGCTCCCGCATGAGGGGCGTACCGATCTCCGCCTCCTTGGCCTCGTAGGTCTTCTCTGCGGCCTCCAGGAAGAGGTCGGTGAAGTCCTGCTGGGTCTTGTCGGCGGCGTCGTCCTCCGTGAACTGGAAGGTGTCCTTGGGGAAGTACAGCCCCTCCAAGCCGCGCAGCATCTCCCGGCAGCCAGCGGCGTCCAGGGCCTGGGCCTCGCCGAAGGCCATAGCCACGTGGTCGGCGATGGCGTTGCGGGTCATGGACAGGATGGTGTCCTTCAGGTCCTTGCCGTCCAGCACCTCCCGGCGCTGCTGGTAGATGATCTCCCGCTGCTTGTTCATGACGTCGTCGTACTCCAGCACGGACTTGCGGGACTGGAAGTTCCGGGACTCCACGGTGGTCTGGGCGTTCTCGATGGCCTTGGTCAGCATCTTGTTCTCGATGGGGGTGTCCTCGTCCAGGTCGAACTTCTCCATCATGTTCTGGATCCGCTCGCCGCCGAAGAGGCGCATCAGGTCGTCCTCCAGGGAGATATAGAACCGGGTCTCGCCGGGGTCGCCCTGGCGGCCGGCGCGGCCGCGGAGCTGGTTGTCGATCCGGCGGGATTCGTGGCGCTCTGTGCCGATGATGAAGAGGCCGCCGGCGGCGCGGACCTTCTCCGCCTCCTCCGCGATCACCGCCTTGTGCTGGGCCATCTTCTCGGCAAACAGCTTCCGGGCGGCCAGAATCTCCTCGTTGTCTGTTTCGGCGTAGCCGGTGGCGTCGGCAATGACCTCATCGGAGTAGCCGGCCTTCACCAGGTCTGCCCGGGCCAGGTACTCGGCGTTGCCGCCCAGCATGATATCGGTGCCGCGGCCGGCCATGTTGGTGGCCACGGTGACGGCGCCGAACTTGCCCGCCTGGGCCACGATCTCCGCTTCCTTCTCATGGTTCTTGGCGTTCAGCAGGTTGTGCTGGATGCCCTCCCGGGCCAGCAGGCCGCTGAGCAGCTCGTTCTTCTCAATGGACACGGTACCCACCAGCACGGGCTGGCCCTTGGCGTGGCAGTCCTTGATCTGCTGGATGACCGCCCGGTACTTGCCTGCCTCGGTCTTGTACACCACGTCGTGGTGGTCGTGGCGCTGGTTGGGCCGGTTGGTGGGGATCTCCACAATGTCCAGCTCGTAGATGGTGCCGAACTCCTCCTGCTCCGTCATGGCGGTGCCGGTCATGCCGGACAGCTTGTCGTACAGGCGGAAGTAGTTCTGGAAGGTGATGGTGGCCAAGGTCTTGTTCTCGCTGGCCACGGTGACGTGCTCCTTAGCCTCGATGGCCTGGTGCAGGCCGTTGGAGTAGCGCCGGCCGAACATCAGACGGCCGGTGAACTCGTCCACGATGATAACCTCGCCGTCCTTCACCACATAGTCGATGTCCCGCTTCATCACGCCGTGGGCCTTGATGGCCTGGTTGATATGGTGGGAGAGGGTGGTGTTCTCCGGATCGGCCAGGTTTTCGATCTGGAAGGCCTGCTCGGCCTTCTGGATGCCCCGGGCGGTGAGGGTGGCGGTGCGCGCCTTTTCATCGACGATATAGTCGGCGTCGATGTTGACGTCCTCCTCCTCCTTGGTGTCCACCTTGGCGATGCGCTGGCACTTCAGGCGGGAGACGAACTGGTCCACGATGGTGTACAGCTGGGTGGACTTCTCGCCCTGTCCGGAGATGATCAGGGGGGTGCGGGCCTCGTCGATAAGGATGGAGTCCACCTCGTCCACCACGGCGAAGTTGTGGCCCCGCTGCACCAGCTCGCTGGAGTAGATGGCCATGTTGTCCCGCAGGTAGTCAAAGCCGAACTCGTTGTTGGTGCCGTAGGTGATGTCGGCGGCGTATGCGTCCTTCTTGGCCTGTCCCATGACGCCGTGGATCACCAGACCCACGGTGAGGCCCATGAAGCGGTACACCTTGCCCATCCACTCGGAGTCGCGCTTGGCAAGATAGTCGTTGACGGTGATGATGTGGACTCCCTTGCCCGACAGGGCGTTCAGATAGGCGGGGAGGGTGGCCACCAGGGTCTTGCCCTCGCCGGTGCGCATCTCCGCGATACGGCCCTGGTGCAGGATGATGCCGCCGATGAGCTGCACCCGGTAGGGGCGCATTCCAAGAACACGCCAGGCGGCCTCCCGGCAGGCGGCGAAGGCCTCGGGCAGGATGTCGTCCAGCGTCTCGCCGTCTGCCAAACGCTGCTTGAACTCGGGGGTCTTGGCCTGGAGCTGGGCGTCGGTCAGCGCCTTGTACTCCTCCTCCAGCCCCTCGATCTTATTTACAAGGGGGAGGATTGCCTTGACCTCCCGCTGGGAGCTGGTCCCGAAAATCTTTTTAAATACGTTCATAAACACACCTCGATGTTGTTGCTCTTCTCTCAGGATCTATTTCCAGCGCCGTACTTCTTATGGGGAAGGAGTGCCTGTGGGTAGGTATACCTGGGCGCATTATGTTTTAGTATACCATATTTACACGCCGGAAAAAAGAGCAAATTGTAAACTTCGTACCACAATCTGACCAATTTTCCCGGTGGAATTTTTGAATTTCCGCCGCAGGTGTATAAATGTGCGCCTGGGGTTGACATTCCTGAGGCTTTGTGGTAACGTATGCAGTACAAGTGAACAGGACAAACGAAGCGTGCAGGAAAAGTGCGGGTTCCCGCCTACCGAAGGAGTAACACTCTCAGGTGTCCGGCCCACTGGGCTGGGATGAGGACTGTACGTGGATGTGACTCTGGAGAAGCTCGACGAACGAGTGCCGAAGGTGCAATGCGGGACCGGCTCAGCCCCCGTAAATCTCTCAGGCAAAAGGACAGAGACGAAGAAAGCGCCCCTGCTGTGCCCAATGGGCCCGGCCGGCGGGTGTTTTTTCCGCAATGTTTTCGGACCGTGGAGCGTACTCCACGGTCTGTTTTTTGTTCAGAAAAGGAGAGGGATCCATCATGTTAGAGTCTTTGGAAGCAGCACTGTACCCCATTGTAGTCAACATCAATACCTATTTGTCCAGCTATATTCTGGTCTTTCTGCTCATCGGCGTGGGCCTGTTTTACAGCATCCGCACCCGCTTTGTGCAGGTGCGCTGCTTCGGCGAGGGGATGCGGAAGGTGTTCGGCAACCTGACCCTCCGGGGCGGGAAGCAGGAGCACGGGATGAGCTCCTTCCAGGCCCTGGCCACCGCCATTGCCGCCCAGGTGGGCACCGGCAACATCGTGGGCGGATCGGGCGCGATCCTGGCCGGCGGCCCCGGCGCCATCTTCTGGATGTGGGTCATCGCCTTCTTTGGCATGGCGACCATCTATGCGGAGGCTACCCTGGCCATTGAGACCCGCCAGAAGGACCCTGACGGCTCCTACCGCGGCGGCCCGGTGTACTACATTACCACCGCGTTCAAGGGCGGCTTCGGCAAATTCCTGGCCGGCTTCTTTGCCGTGGCCATCATCCTGGCCCTGGGCTTCATGGGCTGCATGGTGCAGTCCAACTCCATCGGCTCCACCTTCCAGACCGCCTTCGGCGTGCCCTCCTGGATCGTGGGCATCGTGCTGGTGGTGATCTGTGGCTTCATCTTTGTGGGAGGCGTGCAGCGTCTGGCCTCTGTCACCGAGAAGATCGTCCCCGTCATGGCAGCCATTTTCCTGGGCGGGGCCCTGGTGGTACTGGTGATGCGGGCCCAGTACATCCCTGATACCTTTGCCATGATCTTTCAGTATGCCTTCCAGCCCCAGGCCATCATTGGCGGCGGCTTCGGCTATGCGCTGAAGGAGGCCATCAGCCAGGGCGCCAAGCGCGGACTGTTTTCCAACGAGGCCGGCATGGGCTCCACCCCCCACGCCCACGCCCAGGCGAACGTGACCGATCCCCATGACCAGGCCGTGGTGGCGATGGTCAGTGTGTTCATCGATACCTTTGTGGTGCTCACCCTCAACGCACTGGTGGTCATCTCCACCCTGTATACCGAGGGCGGCCCTCTGGCCAACGGCTATACCGGCGCGGTCACAGAGACGCTGAGCAAGACCAATCTGGCCCAGACTGCCTTCGGTGTGGTCTTTGGGGCGGAGGCTGGAGCCATGTTTGTGGCGGTCTGCCTGTTCTTCTTCGCCTTCTCCACCGTGCTCAGCTGGAACCTGTTCGGCAAGATCAACGCGGTTTATCTGTTTGGGAAAAAGGCGGTCCCTGTCTACTCAGTCATTGCCCTGGTCTTCATTTTCCTGGGTACTGTGATGTCCAACGATCTGGTGTGGGAGCTGACCGATATGTTCAACAACCTGATGGTCATCCCCAACGCCATCGCCCTGTTTGCCCTGTCCAACATTGTGGTACGGGTGGCCGACCGGAAGAAGGCGGCCGGAAAGAAGGAGTGACCGGACCGGGCGTTCTGACCGGAAAGCGCCCGCCTGCTCCAGGCAGTTCTTTGTCAAAAATGCTGAAACAGCGCTCCGCCCCTTGACAAGGGACGGAGCGCTGTTGTATTCTGAGCGCGGATCATATGACTGACGGAAGTGGTGGAACCACGGGGAGTATGATCGTCATGTATGCCGACCGTCTGGGCGCCGAGGAGGGCCCGGAGGGGCGGCTTTTTTGCGCCCTTTTTGAGCCAAATCCCCGTTTTTCAGAACAGGAGGGATCCTTTTTGACCGGATATATCCATTCCATGGAAAGCATGGGCCTGGTGGACGGTCCCGGCGTGCGCTGCGTGGTATTTCTTCAGGGCTGCCCCCTCCGGTGCCTCTACTGCCACAATCCGGATACTCAAACGGCGGAGGGTGGCGAGGCGGTGGAGCCGGAGGCTCTGGTTCGCCGGCTGCTGCGCTTCCGGCCCTACTTCGACCGCTCCGGCGGCGGGGTGACCTTTTCCGGCGGGGAGCCGC
>ERZ827101.2060-NODE-2060-length-19471-cov-3.865008_pt1 | contig 19471 bp, 17 predicted proteins | sample MGYA00519869_ERZ827101 | MGnify/ENA primary metagenome ERZ827101 (study PRJEB31778, sample SAMEA3449256) | human gut metagenome | biome: human gut; feature: human-associated habitat; material: faeces | place: United Kingdom | collected 2010/2012 ...
TCCGGAGCGGGGGGGCGCGCAGAGGCGCGGCCCCCCGGTTTTTCTTGCCCGGCCCTGGGAAAGCTGATATACTATGGTCGATACGACTTTGCCGCGCGCGGCGGAATGGGAGGAGACCCACATGAAAAAGCTGATGGTCCTGGACGGCAACTCCATTGTCAACCGGGCCTTTTATGGGGTGAGCCAGAATCTCACCACCCGGACGGGACAGCCCACCAATGCGATCCTTGGATTTTTGAATATTTTGAATAAGCTGCTGGACGAGGAGCAGCCGGATGCCCTGTGCGTCACCTTTGACCGGAAGGCCCCCACCTTCCGGCATCTGGCCTATGAGGGCTATAAGGCCCAGCGGAAGGGGATGCCCGACGAGCTGGCCAGTCAGATGCCTCTGCTGAAGGAGGTGCTGGCGGCCATGAAAATCCCCATGTATGAGCTGGACGGCTGGGAGGCCGATGATCTCATCGGCACCATCTCGGTAAAGGACGCCGCCGCCGGCTGGGCGACGGTGATCGTCACCGGGGACAAGGACTCTCTCCAGCTGGTCACCGATACCACCACCGTCAAGCTGGTGTCCACCCGCATGGGCCGCACCACCACCAAAGATATGACCCCGGACGCCTTCCGGGAGCAGTACGGCTTCGATCCCATCCACATCGTGGACCTGAAGGCCCTGATGGGGGACAGCTCCGATAATATCCCCGGGGTCAAGGGGGTGGGGGAAAAGACCGCCATGGCCCTGGTCCAGCGGTATCATTCCATCGACGCCCTGTATGCCGCCATGCCCACCCCGGAGATGGCGCCCGGTACCCCGGCCAAGCCCGGCGTGGTAAAAAAGCTGGCGGAGGGGGAGGAGATGGCCCGGATGTCCTATGACCTGGCCACCATCCACACCGACGCCCCAATCGAGTTCGATCCGGAGCAGAACCTGTGCCGGGAGGCCGACAACGACGCCCTGTACCAGCTGTTCCTGGACCTGGAGTTTGCCAAGCTCATTGACAAATACGGACTCACCGCGCCCCAGGGCGAGAAGAAAAGCGCCGGGGAGACGTTCGACGGTTCCTGCGTCAGCGAGACGGTGGACAGCCGGGACCGGATGGAGGAGCTTCTGGCTCTTTGGCGGGAGCGGGACTGGGTGAATGTACTGGCCCTGCCATCCCTGGACGTGGTGTGTGTGGCGTGGGAGGAGCCGGAGGGAGAACGCCGCGCCGCCCTGTTTTTTGCGGACAAGTGGGATTGCCACAACGACCTTCTGCGGGCTATGTTCTCCGACGGGCGCATCCACAAGGCGGTACACGGGCTGAAGGCCCTGTGGCGGACCCTGCTGGCGGAGGGGATCACCCCTGATGGCTTCGGGTTTGACACCGAGGTGGCCGCCTATCTGCTGGCCCCCACCGACGGCAGCTATGACCTGGAGAAGCTGGGACTCACCTATTTCAACTTCCAGCCTCCCAAGGCGGCCGGCTATCTGGACGAGGGGGCCTTCGGTCCTCTGGCCGATCCGGCGGTCCCCACTGCCGCCCTGACGGTTCACGCCGTCCTCATCGGGGCCCTGCGCGCCGCCCTCACCAGCCGGCTGGAGGAACTGGAACTGTGGGAGCTGTACCAGCAGATCGAACTGCCTCTCTGCTCTGTGCTGGCCGAGATGGAGGGGGAGGGCGTGCTGGTGGACCGGGGCGCCCTGGTGCAGTTTGGAGAGATGCTGTCCGAACGGATCGGGCAGGTCCAGGCCAGGATCTATGATCTGGCCGGAGAGGACACCTTCAATATCAATTCCACCCAGCAGCTGGGCCAGGTGCTCTTTGAGCGTCTGGGCCTGCCGCCGGTGAAAAAGACCAAGACAGGGTGGTCCACCAACGCGGAGGTGCTGGAGAAGCTGCGGGGACAGCACCCCATCATCGAGGAGATCCTGGAGTACCGCCAGCTCACCAAGCTGAAATCCACCTATGCTGACGGTTTGGGCAAGGTGATCGCTCCGGACGGACGGATCCACACCTCCTTCCAGAACACTGTCACCGCCACCGGACGGCTCAGCTCCACGGAGCCGAACCTTCAGAACATCCCCGTCCGCACGGAGCTGGGGGCGGAGCTGCGGAAAATGTTCGTGGCCCCGGCGGGGAAGGTGCTGGTGGACGCGGACTACTCCCAGATCGAGCTGCGGCTGCTGGCCCATATCGCCGGGGACAAGGCCATGATCGACGGCTTCCGAAGCGGAGAGGACATCCATACCATCACCGCCGCCCAGGTGTTCGGTGTGGCGCGGTCAGAGGTCACCCCCCTCATGCGCCGCAGCGCCAAGGCGGTGAACTTCGGTATCGTGTACGGCATTTCCCCCTTCTCCCTGTCCCAGGACATCGGGGTCACCGTGGCCGAGGCCAAGGAGTATATGGACAAGTACTTTGCCCACTACGCCGGGGTGCGGGCCTATATGGACGCGGTGGTGGAGCAGGCCAGGGAGCAGGGCTTTGTCTCCACCTTGTACGGCCGCCGCCGCTGGGTGCCGGAGCTGAAGTCCTCCAACTTCAACACCCGCTCCTTCGGCGAGCGGGTGGCCCTGAACGCCCCCATCCAGGGCACTGCGGCCGACATCATCAAGCTGGCCATGATCCGGGTGCGGGACCGCCTGAAGGCGGAGGGACTGGAGGGCCGTCTGGTCCTACAGGTCCACGACGAGCTGATCGTGGAGTGCCCGGAGTCGGAGGCGGAGACGGTCTGTAAGCTGGTAGAGGAGGAGATGGAGGGGGTCGCCGCCCTGTCTGTCCCCCTGCTGGCTGAGACCCATGCAGGCCGCTCCTGGGCCGAGTCCCACTGAGCCTGTCATAAGAGAAAAAATGCAGGGGCTCCGGAGTGATCCGGAGCCCCTGTTATGCGAAAAATTCTGTGGTGCCGCTCAGATGGCGGCGCTGCTGCCCAGCTTCTGCTGCATCCGCAGGGCCATGATGAGGCAGGCCTGCCGCTGGGCGGGGTCCTTTGGACCGAAGCGGCCGTCCTCATAGCCGGAGATAACGCCCTTGGAGGCTGCGAAGCACACGCTGTCCCTGGCCCAGGCGGAGATAGAGCCGCGGTCAGAGAAGGGAGCGGCCTCCTGGGGCGGGATGGTCCCGCCCAGCTTCCGGTAGACGGCGGAGAGCATGGTGGCCGCCTGTTCCCGGTTCAGCTGGGTCCCGGCGCCGAAGGAGGTGCTGCTCACACCGGAGGTAAAGCCCATGGAATAGGCCTTGAGCACCTCTGGGTCAGTGGTGTCGGTGAAAGGGTTCGTCCCTGTGAAGACGGGGACGGTCTGACCGCTCATGGCCTCGTACAGGCGGACCGACAGGGCGGCGAACTGGGTGCGGGTGATGGGCTCCCGCAGGTCCTGACCCTTCAGGTGGGCGGGGAAGAGGTCCTTGGCGATGGCCTCGTTGACCAGATTGGCCGCCCAGTCATCCACCGGCTCACCAGTGATGGTGACGGGCTGGACTTCGCCGGTGCTCTGTCCCTTGACCCAGATGCCCCGGTCAAGGACGGCGTTGGGCTCAGAACTGCTGGGATCCATGGTGGAGATGTGGTAGATGTGGTCCCCGTCCCGGATGGTGAGCTGGCTTTGTCCGGAGAGCATGGAGTCCAGGTTCCAGTGCTTCTCCGCCTCGTGGTAGAGGAACACCTCCACCAGCAGCAGCCCGTCCCCCTCGCTCTGGATGGCGGTCCCCACGGGGACCAGGGTGGCGGAGTGAGTCTCGGTAGCGGAATAGGAGAAGGGCTCGGTGCCCAGGGGATCCTGGGAGAGCTGGTAGACGGCCTGGTTGCTCTGGAGGGTGGCGGCCGCCGCTCCGGTGACCAGCAGACCGGACAGGAGCGCGGCGGAGAGCAGGAGGGAGAAAAGTTTTTTCATCAGGAATTCCTTTCTGGCGGACGCCGGCCGCGGCGGCGCGCGGACGGCGAAAGACGGCTTGTCAAAGGGAGTCTGTCCGGATATAATCAAGGGGACAGCATACCGATTGTCCATCCATTGTACCGGATTGCAAGGGAAAAGACAAGGCGGAAATTATTAAGAAATCTTGAAAAAAGGAGTTATTATGGAATATACCATCGTGCCTATGGACCGCAGTCATGTCGGTCAGATCGCGGAGCTGGAGCGGGAATGCTTCTCCGCCCCCTGGAGTGAGGCCATGCTCACCGAGGCGCTTTTCGACGCCCAGGCCAGCTTTATCGTGGCTGAATCGGAGGACGGGGGCCTGCTGGGCTACGCGGGCCTCCATGTGGTGCTGGACGAGGGCTACATCGACAACATCGCTGTGGACCCCAACGCCCGCCGCCACGGCGTGGCGGACGAGCTGCTGGATGTGTTCTGCCGGTTCGGCGCGGCCAATCTGGCCTTCCTCACGCTGGAGGTGCGGGCCTCCAACGAACCGGCGATCGCCTTGTACCGCAAGCACGGCTTTGAGGAGGTGGGGCGCCGGAAGGACTATTACACCAAGCCCAAAGAGGATGCGGTCATTATGACCAGAGACTTCAAAAAGTTGCGGTAAACTGAAAAATAAAACAAAATGAGGAGGATCCCATCTGCTGGTGTTGGAAAACCGGCAGGTGGGATTTTTTGTGTTGTCTATTATGCAGAAAAATATTCTAAACATTCAATAGTTGTTAACAAATATTCTTCAATAAATTAAAATGGAGACAGTTCAACAACAACACTCCGGAGTAGAAAGAAGGCAAGAAAAATGTCCATCGGAAATCGTGTGTTTTTGAAGCGCCCCATGCCAAGTCAGGAGCTGCTGGAGGGATTCGCCGGTCTCCCGGCGGCCAATATCGCGGATACCATGGGCCGCTCCTGCGCCATGAATCCCAGGATCCGGCTGATGAGCGGCTTTCAGGGAATCATGGCGGGCCCGGCCCTGACCGTCAAGGCGCGGGCAGGGGACAACCTGTTTCTCCATCAGGCCCTGGATATGGCCCAGCCGGGAGACGTCATCGTGCTGTCCAATGACGAGGATACCACCCGCTCCCTCATGGGGGAGATCATGTTCACCTATGCCAAGTATCAGAAGAAGCTGGGCGGGCTGGTGATCGACGGCCCGGTCCGGGATGTGGACGCCCTGCGGGAGATGGATCTGCCGGTGTACGCCACGGGATCCACCCCCGGCGGCCCCCACAAGGAGGGACCTGGAGAGGTCAACGTCCCCATCGCCTGCGGCGGCATCAGCGTCCATCCCGGGGACATCATCGTAGCAGATGCCGATGGGATCATCGTGGTGCCTCTGAAGGACGCCCCTGAGGTGCTGGAGGCGGCGGGAAAGTTCCATGAGCAGGACGCCGCTAAGGTGGAGGCGGCCCGGAACGGGACCTCCAACCGGGCCTGGGTGCGGAAAAAGCTGGAGGAGAAAAAGACCGAGTTTATTGACGGGATGTACGGGGAGTAAGCAAAGGAGTATCGACACATTGTTTCGTCCAGGCAGAACGTGAAGGAAAGGAATCGTGAGCCATGGCAACCACACTTGCGGAACGCATGAACAAATTCAGCGGCTCTCCCACCTCGGCGCTGATCGCCAAGGTGGCGGAGCTGAAGCGTCAGGGAAAGGACATTATTTCCCTGAATGTAGGGGAGCCTGATTTTGGGACCCCTGATTACATCAAAGTAGCTGGTATGAAAGCGATCGCGGATAACTTTACAAAGTATACCCCCGGCAACGGGATCCTGGAGCTGCGCCAGGAGATCGTGAAGAAGCTGAGAGAGGACAACGGTGTAGAGTATGCGCTGAACGAGGTGACCACAGCGGTGGGCGCCAAGCAGGCCATCGCCAGCGCAATGATGGTCCTTGCCGGCCCAGGAGATGAGGTCCTGCTGCCTATTCCCTGCTGGGTGAGCTATACCGAGATGATCCGCCTGGCCGGCGCGACGCCGGTGTTCGTCCCGGTGCGGGAGGACAACTATGAGCTGGATCTGGACGCCATCGAGAAGGCCATCACCCCCAGGACCAAGGCCATCGTCATCTGCACCCCCAACAACCCCACAGGGGCAGTATACAGTGAGGAGAGCCTGAGAAAGCTGGCAGCACTGGCGGTGGAGCACGATTTCTTCGTTGTGGCCGACGAGATCTATGAGAAGCTGGTCTATGATGGAGCGGAGCACTTCAGTGTAGCCTCTATCTCTCAGGAGGTCAGGGACCGGACCGTTACAGTGAACGGCTTCTCCAAGGCCTACGCCATGACCGGCTGGAGGATCGGCTATGCCGCCGCCCGGGCCGATGTGATCAAGGGGATCATGGCGGTGCAGAGCCAGACCACCTCCGCCACCAGCGCCATTTCACAGAAGGCGGCGGTGGAGGCGCTGAGAGGCCCCCAGCACGACCTGGAGGTCATGGTGGAGGAGTTCAGAAGGCGCAAGGATTATGTGGTGGACCGGCTGAACAGGATCCCGGGGATCACCTGTCCCGATGTCAAGGGTGCATTCTATGTGTACCCCGATGTGCAGCTCTATCTGGGAAAATCCTTCGGCGGCCGGAAAATCGAGACGGCGGTGGAGCTGTGCCAGTATCTGCTGGACGAAGCTCTGATCTCCACGGTCCCCGGCGAGGCATATAACGTTCCCGGTAAGATCCGGATTTCCTACTCCAATTCGATGGAGAACCTGGAGAAAGCGCTGGACCGGATGGAACAGGCACTGGCGGCGCTTCACTAAGCAATAAGCTGGAAAGGGAGAGCGCAAACAATGGAGAAAAAGAAAGAGTATGCGGTCAGCTACTATGGCGGGCACGTCACTGCTTGGCTGTGTGTGGCAGCAGCGATTCTGGGTATTATGTATCTGCTCCTGGGCCGCGGAGGCGGCACGAAGAGCATGATGGTGGCGCTGTTTTTCACTCTGGTCCTGGGCCTGGTTCTGGCAAAGGACCGCAAGGCATACGGAGAAGAGATGCTGGCCGGATTGCGGGAATCCATGTTCTGTGTGATCTGTGTGGCCTTCTTTATGGCCGGTCTGCTGTCCTCCCTGCTGAAAACCAGCGGCCTGATCCAGGCGCTGATCTGGGTGGTGGCTGAGCTTCATGTCAATACCGGCTTTATCCCCGTGGTGGCATTTTTGATCTGCGTGGTGATCTCTACTGCCTGCGGGACCTCCACCGGTACTGTGACTGCCGTTTCTGCGGTGATGTGTCCTCTGGCGGGGGAGCTGGGTATCGATATGGGCCTGATGTGCGGCGCGGTGGTCAGCGGTTCGATTTTTGGGGACAACCTCGCACCTATCTCTGATACGACCATCGCCTCTTCCCAGACTCAGGGCGTCACAGTGCAGGAGGCGGTGCGGACCCGGCTGCCCTATTCCATGACTGTGGGGATTATTTCCGGGATCCTCTATATTGTGATCGGTCTGTCCCAGTCGGCGGGGGGACGCGCGGTCATTGAGGCGGATCCCTCCTCCGCCAAGTCCCTGGTATTCCTGCTGGTCCCTGTGGTCCTGGTCCTGCTGATGTACAAGGGCTGGGGACTGGTCTCCGCGCTGCTCCTCTCCAATGCGCTGGTCATTTTCTTCAGTCTGGTTCTGGGCGTTCTGGATCCCGCTGTGCTGTTCAGCGATGACAGCCCGATCGCCTCCGGCATGGGCAGTATGGCCAATGTGGCCATCGTCTCCTGCCTGATCGTGATGATGATCCAGATCCCCACCAAGAGCGGCGCCATGGATGCCTTTGCTTCCTGGATCATCACCAAGTGCAGGACCATCCGCAGCGCGGAGCTGATTGCATATTTTATGGCGATCTTCGGCGTCGTGGCGACCCACAGCTCCACCAATACCATCATCTTCACCGGGCCCTTTGTTCGGACTCTGATGGATGACTACAAGGATGAGGCCGACCACAGCCGCAGCGCGAACATTCTGGATGCCACTGCCTGCGGCACGAATGGACTGATCCCCCACGGCAATCCCGCGCTGGTCATCACCGGCGTGGCGACCGGAGTAGCCGGTGTGCCTGCGACCTTCTCCTTCCTGGACTTCCTGCCCTACAATTTCCACTGCTGGGGTCTGCTGATTATTTTCTTCCTGAGTATTATGACCGGGATCGGAAGAAAGCGCAGAAAAACGGCATAAGACGGTTCTCCTTGTGGGAAAACTGTAAAAAACTGCGGTACAGCTGCAGTGCCGCGGTTTCTTTTTTTGCTGGAATTGACCATAGAGGACTTCTGTGGTATCCTTTTCTTGTCAAACTGTGAGCTGGAGGATAGAAACATGGAAGATCTGGTACGAAAAATTCAAAGTATGACGCTGACCCGGACGGACGCGGAGATTGCGGAATATATTTTGGCCCATCTGAGCACCATTGGATTTCAGACTTCCACAACGATGGCGGAGGAGATTGGGGTGAGCGACACCTCGGTGATCCGCTTCATCCGCAAGCTGGGCTTTAAGGGATATGCGGACTTCCGGAGCGAGATGAACGCCCGGACTGCCCGCCAGATCGACCGGGCTCAGCCGGATCTGACTCCCGGGGAGAAGTACCTCCGCACCCTGGAGCACCTGGGCTCCGGCAGCCTGATCAGCGACGTGAGCCAATATACGCTGAACAATCTGCAGAAAAGCTATGCCCAGCTGGATCAGGGTACGGTGGAGCAGATCGTGGACATTCTCCTGCGCAGCGACCGGAAGTATATCGCAGGCTTCCGGGGGACAGCTTGCTGTGCCCAGTATATGGACAGCAAGCTCCTGTTCCTCACCCCCCATGTGGTGCCCATCCTCCACGCGGACGCCACGGCGGTGGAAAACCTGTTGGACATCACGGAGCGGGACTGCCTGTTCCTGTACAGCTTTCCCCGGTACTCCGAGATCGCCCGGCCTTTGATGGAGATCGCCCGGGAGAGTGGGGCGAAGGTGATCTTGATGACAGACCGCCGGACCAGCCCGCTGGCGAACAAGGCGGATGTGGTGGTCACGGCCCAGGTGGACGGTCTGGGCTTCACCAACTCCTACGTCGCCCCGCTGAGCCTGTCGGAGGTCATTCTTCTGTCTGTGAGCGGGAGAAAGGATGTGACGGACAGCAAGCGCTTCAACCGGATCGACAGTGTGATGGAGCGGGAAAAGCTGTACTGAGGAAAACCATGGGAAAGGGGAGCCTTTTGTGAATATTCTAGCCATTGAGTCCTCCTGTGACGAGACCGCCGCCGCTGTGGTGCGGGACGGGAGGACGGTGCTGTCCAACTGCATCGCGTCACAGATCGAGATGCACACCATTTACGGCGGCGTGGTGCCTGAGATCGCCTCTCGAAAGCACGTGGAGGCGGTGACCGGCCTGGCCGATCAGGCGGTAGATCAGGCGGGCCTGACCAAGCGGGATCTGGACGCCGTGGCGGTCACCTACGGCCCCGGCCTCATCGGCGCGGTGCTGGTGGGGGTGAATTTCGCCAAGGGAGCGGCTATGGCCCTGGATCTCCCTCTGATCCCGGTCCACCATGTGCGGGGCCACATCGCCGCCAACTACATCACCCACCCAGACCTGAAGCCGCCCTTCGTCTGCCTGTGTGTCTCCGGCGGGACCACCCTGGTGGTGGATGTGCGCTCCTATACGGAGATGGAGGTGCTGGGCGGCACCCGGGATGATGCGGCGGGGGAGTGCTTTGACAAGGTGGCCCGGGTGCTGGGCATCGGCTACCCCGGCGGCGGTCCCATGGACCGCCTTGCGGACGGGGGAGATGACAGCCGCTATGAGCTGCCCCGGGCCCATGTGTCCGGCCATGAACTGGATATGTCCTTCTCCGGCCTTAAGACCGCCAGCCTGAATCTGATCCACAACGCGGAGCAGAAGGGGGAGACGCTGGATCTGCGGGACTTCGCGGCCAGCTTCGGCCGGGCGGTGAGCGAGTCCCTGGTGCCCCGGGTGATGGCGGCGGCCCGGGCAAAGGGCTATGGCCAGGTGGCGGTGGCCGGAGGTGTGGCCGCCAACCGGCGGATCCGGGCGGATCTCCAGGCGGCCTGCGCCCGGAGCGGGGACCGGCTCTACCTCCCGGAGCTGAAGTACTGCGGGGACAACGCCGCCATGATCGGCTGTCAGGGCTTTTATGAGTACCAGGCGGGCCACACCGCCGGAATGGAGCTGAACGCGTACGCCAACCGGGACATCTCCCTGGGATAACGGCTGCGCACCTTTACCGTATTTAAGAACCAGGTCCAGACTGCGGGCCCTCGGAAAGAATGGGCTTTCCGGGGGCCCTGTTCTGTCTGGATGTGCAGAGGTGCGGCCTTGTAAAAAGCGTTATGTAACCATACAGAAGGGAGCGTAGGGAGGCGTGTCGAACCGTGTGGAAAGAAAGCGGCGAAAATTCCGCAATACAGTGGAATTTTTCGCACTTTATGTGGAAAAACATGTGGAAAGTGTGTATAACTCTTTGTACTGCGGGGCGGTTAGGATGAAATTATGTAAATGGGTAGGGGCAGGGGCAGAGGCCGGCGGCGGGGCGGTGAAAAAATTCAAAAAGGGGTTGACAGCGGAGTTTGGCTCTGGTAGAATGCTTAGGAACAAGAAAGCAGGAACGGTGCCCCGTCCTCACCCCAGGCCAGAGCCAAAGGGTCAACAATGTACAATCTTCGCCGGAATGTCCGGCGTGGTTTTGTTGTGACGCGGGTGCCATTCAGGCAGACGCGTTTTATTTTTTGTTTGGAGGTGCTTTCCCATCGCTAACACAGGTCATCAAACAAACGAAGAGATCCGGGATAAGGAGATCCGCCTGATCTCTGAGAGCGGCGAACAGCTGGGCATCATGTCCTCTCAGGAGGCCCTGCGCCTGGCGGAGGAACGGAATCTGGATCTGGTGAAGATCTCTCCTAACGCTGTGCCCCCGGTATGCAAGCTGATGGATTACGGCAAGTACCGCTTCGAGCAGACCAAGCGCGAGAAGGAAGCACGCAAGAATCAGCGCGTGGTGGAGATCAAGGAGATCCGGATGTCCCCCAGCATTGACGTCAACGACTTCAATGTGAAGCTGCGCAATGCGCAGAAGTTCCTGGCGGACGGCAACCGGTGCAAGATCACGGTTCGGTTCCGCGGCCGTGAGATGGCGCACACCAACATCGGCCAGGATCTGCTGCTGAAGTTTGCCGAATCCTGCGGCGAGACCGCCGTGATGGATAAAAGTCCGAAGCTGGAGGGGCGTCACATGTCCATTTTCCTGTCGCCCAAGCCTGCGAAGGATACCAAAAAGTAAGTCGAAAAGGAGTTTTCTGTTATGCCGAAGATCAAGACCCACAGCGGCGCGAAGAAGCGTTTCGCTCTCACGAAGAACGGCAAGGTCAAACGCGCCCACGCCGGTAAGCGCCACCTGCTGAACGGCCACGGCAAGACCACCAAGCTGAAGAGAGGCCTCCGCAAGGGCGGCTACGCGGATAAGACCAACGAGGCTGCCATCAAGCGCATGATCCTGTACAAATAAGAGAGAAGGAGGCAGAGTACAATGGCAAGAGTGAAGGGCGCGATGATGACGCGCAAGAGAAGAAATAAGATCCTCAAGATGGCGAAGGGCTACTGGGGTTCCAAGTCCAAGCACTTCAAGATGGCCAACCAGGCCGTGATGAAGTCCGGCGTGTACGCTTACACCGGCCGCAAGCTGAAGAAGCGCGACTTCCGTCAGCTGTGGATCACCCGGATCAACGCCGCCTGCAAGATGAACGGGATGAACTACTCCACCTTTATGAACGGCCTGAAGAAGGCCGGCATCGTAATCAACCGCAAGATGCTGGCTGAGCTGGCTGTGAGCGACAAGGCTGCGTTCACTCAGCTGACCGAGACCGCTAAGAAGGCCCTGGCCTGATCCCGCGGCGTCAACAAGATTTGCATGACAACAGACCCGGAGGAGCGATCCTCCGGGTCTGTTTTGTGCTGGGCGCGGTTTGTGCCGCCGGACTGAAAAAGCAAGGTGTTCTCGATGCAATCAGCGGTCTGCCAGGGCCATGGCGGCGTCCAGGATGCGGTTGGCGGCCTCCTCCTTAGAAAGAAGGGGGAGCTCCTCCGCGCCCTGGGGGGTGATGAGGGTGATTACGTTGGTGTCCACACCAAAGCCGGCTCCGGCCACCTTCAAATTGTTGGCACAGATCATATCCACATTTTTCTTGACCAGCTTGGCCTGGCTGTTTTCCAGCATATTCTGGGTCTCCATAGAGAAGCCGCAGATCACCTGGCCCGGGCGGCGGTGGCTGCCCAGGTGCTGCAAAATATCCTGGGTCCGCTTGAGGGGGATGGACAGGTCGCCGTCCTTCTTTTTCATCTTGTTGTCGCTGTAATCGGCGGGGGTGTAGTCGGCCACAGCGGCGGCCTTGAAGATAAAGTCAGCCTGCTCCTGCCGGGCGGCCACTGACTCAAACATATCCTGAGCAGAGACGACAGGGACTACCTCCACAAAGGGAGGGGGCGTCAGAGCGGTGGGGCCGGAGATGAGGGTGACCTTGGCCCCCCGGAGCATGGCCATCCGGGCGATGGCATAGCCCATTTTTCCGGAGGAGTGGTTGGTGAGGTAGCGCACCGGATCCAGTGCCTCCTGGGTGGGGCCGGCGGTGACCAGCACCCGCCTGCCCTCCAGGTCGTGGGGGAGGGCAAGCCGGCGCAGAACGTACTGAAGGAGAATGTCTGGCTCCGGGAGCTTGCCCGCCCCCACGTCGCCGCAGGCCAGCCGGCCGGAGGCGGGGGCGATGACCTCCCAGCCGTATTTCCGGAGCAGATCCAGATTGTCCTGAGTCACCGGGTTCTCAAACATCCCGGTGTTCATAGCGGGGGCGATGAGCTTCGGGCAGCGGCAGGCCAGGATCGTGGTGGTAAGCATATCGTCCGCCAGGCCGTGGGCCAGCTTGGCGCACACATTGGCGGTGGCGGGAGCCACCAGCACCAGGTCGGTGCGTCGGGCCAGGGCAATGTGCTCTACCTGATGGGAGAAGTTCCGGTCGAAGGTGTCCACCATGGCGCGGTTCCCGGTGAGCTGTTCAAAGGTGAGGGGAGAAATGAACTCCATGGCGTTTTTGGTCATGATCACCTGTACATTGCAGTGCTGCTTGACCAGGGCGGAGGCCAGGGCGGCGGCCTTGTAGGCGGCGATGCCGCCTGTGACCCCGAGAAGGACTGTTTTTCCGCTGAGCATGGAACGAAAACCTCCTAGTTTCAGGATGGGCAGAATGTGTGAGCGGGGGCGCGTGGGGCGCTTCCAAGGGGATTATGACACAAATAGGACGGATTGTAAAGGAATTGGTCCACATTTGCAAAGTTTTAGAAAATCTGAGCCTTGCAATCAGGGCTCAGTTTCGTTATAATGATGCGGTTAAGAGGCCGGAGAGCCGGTCCCCTGACAAAAATGCGTTGCATCCTCCCTGAGAGGAGCGACAGCAGGAGGGAATTGAATATGAAAAACCGTAAGAAAGACACCCGATGGATGGCGCTGCTGGCTATGATGGTGGCGGTGGAGCTGGTCCTGGTAGCCACTGGCATCGGCCTGATCCCGCTGCCGGTCATCAAGGCCACAACCCTGCACATCCCAGTGATCCTGGGCGCCGTGCTGCTGGGCCCGCTGGCCGGCGGGATTCTGGGGGCGGTGTTTGGCCTGAGCTCTATGTGGATCAACACCACAGCCCCGGGGCTGCTGGCTTTTGCCTTCTCCCCCTTTATGAGCACCACAGGGTTGCCCGGTGCGCTGAAGGCGGTATGGATCGCGGTGGGCTGCCGCATCCTCATCGGTGTGGTGTCCGGCTGGCTGTGGATCGCACTGAAGCGGGTGCGGGTGAACGATTACATCGCCCTGCCTGTGGTGGGTGTGGCTGGGGCCATGACCAACACAGTGCTGGTCATGGGCAGCATCTATTTCTTACTGGCTCAGCAGTATGCTGAGGTAAAAAATGTGGCGCTGGATGCGGTGTTTGGCCTGGTGATGGCCACAGTCACCGCCTCCGGCATCCCGGAGGCCATTGCAGCCGCGGTGCTGGTCACTGCGGTGGGAAAGGCCCTGCTCCGGCTGACCGGAACTGCGCCCCAGCGCGGCCTGGCCGGGGAGAGCGGTGCGTCGGAGTCGTAAATCCGTTCCTGGGCAGCTGTCCGGCAGCGGATAGATAAGGGATAGAGAGATAAAGTTTGAGGTGAACAGGATGCTTCTTGCCATCGACATTGGGAACAGCAACATTGTGATCGGAGGGATCGACGAGGAGAAGATCCACTTCGAGGCGCGGATCGCCACCGACCGGATCAAGACCTCCGACCAGTACGGAGTTGAGATCAAAAATATGCTGGACCTGTTCCGTGTGCCGGTGGAGGAGGTGGAGGACTGCATCATCTCCTCTGTGGTTCCGCCGGTCTTCAACGCGGTGCGTACCGGCGTGGTCAAGGTGACCGGGATGGAACCCATCGTAGTGGGGCCGGGCATCAAGACCGGACTGAACATCCAGATGGACGATCCGGCTTCGGTGGGCAGTGACCGTATCGTGATCGCGGTGGCCGCCCTTCAGGAATATAAGCCCCCCATCATCCTGGTGGATATGGGGACGGCCACTACCATGGAGGTGGTGGACCACGGGAACACCTATCTGGGCGGCTGCATCATCCCGGGGGTCCGGGTGTCGGCGGAGGCTCTGTCCAGCCGGGCCTCCCAGCTGCCGGGCATCCAGCTGGACAAGCCCAAGCGGGTCATTGGGAAGAATACTGTGGAGTGTATGCGCAGTGGGATCATGTATGGGGCTGCCGCCATGCTGGACGGGATGCTGGACCGGATGGAGGAGGAACTGGGGAAAAGGACCACGGTCGTGGTGACCGGTGGGATGGTGCAGTTCATCGCCCCCCTGTGCCGGCGGAAGATGATGGTGGAAAAAGACCTTTTGCTGAAGGGCCTGTACGCCATCTACAAGAAAAACAAGAAGTAACGGCGGATCACCGCCGCCGACGCGCTGAGGCCGGGACCCAAATGGGTTCCGGCCTCATTCTGTACGGGGGAGCAAATGCATCGGCTCCGTCAGGATAAAAGACGGCTGTGTGGAAAACCTGGGCCAAAGGGGAGGGGAGGCATTTGCGGAATGGACGCTTTTGGGCAGGGTTCGGGCAAAATGCCTGATTCCCAGTGGAAAATGTGGAAAGAAATCTCTGCTTTCCTGAGGGAGCTAACGGTTGCCAAACGGGAGCGGCTATGATAAGATAAGGACGTTTAGATATGAAAGATTTCTTGCAAATATGAAGGAGGAAATGCAACTATGCGGGGTGTCCATACATTCATCAACGACATTCGGCGGCAGGTATTCACAGAGGTGGCCCGAATGGCCTTCGAGGGCGGCAACTATGCCGAGACCATCCGCCGTCTGCCCCATAAGATCATCCCCGGCGAGGTGGCCAAGTACCGCCAGAACATCCTGGTGGAGCGCGCTGTGGTGACCGAGCGCATCCGTCTGGCCATCGGCCTGCCCCTGCGGGACCTGAGCGAGTACGCGCCTACCGACGCGCAGCTGGAGGACAGCGTGATCGCGGAGAAGTACTATGAGCCCCCGCTGATCAATATCATCTCCTACGCCTGCAACGCCTGCCCCACCAAGCAGGTGCGGGTGACCAATATGTGCCAGGGTTGTCTGGCCCACCCCTGTATGGAGGTGTGCCCCAAGGATGCTATTTCCCTGGTACAGGGCAAGAGCGTCATCGATCAGGCCAAGTGCATCAAGTGCGGCAAGTGTGCCGACGAGTGCCCCTATGGCGCCATCCTGCGCATTGAGCGCCCCTGTGCAGAGGCCTGCGGCATGGACGCCATCGGCTCCGACGAGCTGGGCCGCGCCAAGATCGATTATGACAAGTGTGTCTCCTGCGGTATGTGCCTGGTGAACTGCCCCTTCGGCGCGATCTCGGACAAGAGCCAGATCTTCCAGCTGATCCAGGCCATCAAGCGGGGCGACAAGGTGGTGGCCGCCGTGGCTCCCGCCTTCGTCAGCCAGTTCGGCGAGAACGTCACCTCCTCCCAGATGCGGGAGGCCATGCGCCAGGTGGGCTTCCACAAGGTGATCGAGGTGGCGGTGGGCGCTGATATGTGCACCGCTGAGGAGGCCGAGGACTTCCTGAAGAAGGTCCCCGCCGAGCAGCCCTTCATGGCTACCTCCTGCTGCCCCTCCTGGAGCGTGATGGCAAAAAAACTGTTCCCCCAGTTCAAGGACTATATCTCCATGGCCATGACTCCCATGGTGCTCACCGCCCGGCTGTACAAGAAGGATCATCCGGATGTGCGCATCGTGTTCATTGGTCCCTGCACCGCCAAGAAGCTGGAGGCCTCCCGCCGCACGGTCCGCAGCGATGTGGACTTTGTCCTCACCTTTGAGGAGATGCAGGGCATCTTCGACGCCAAGGGGATCGTCCCCGCCGAGATGCCGGTGGATCCTGAGGAGGAGTTCGGCACGGGTACCGCGCTTGGCCGCGGCTTTGCCGTCACCGGCGGCGTGGCCAACGCCGTCAAGGAGGCCATTGCGGAGCTCGACCCGGACCGCGAGGTCAAGGTCGAGCACGCCGACGGCCTGCGGGAGTGCCGCAAGATGCTGATGATGGCCAAGGCCGGTAAGTACAACGGCTACCTGCTGGAGGGCATGGGCTGTCCCGGCGGCTGTGTGGCCGGCGCGGGCACCATTACCCCGGTGAAGAAGAGCACCGCGGCGGTGGGCAAGTATGTGGCCGGCGCAAAGGTCCGCACCATTCAGGACTCCGCGGCGGTCAAGCGCCTGCGGGAGGTCCAGGACTGACCCGGAGGGAAACCAACGGGTTAAAGAAAAGCAGGGCGGCGGCAGACCGAAGTCTGCCGCCGCCCTGTTGTGTACAAAAAAGCGGCCCCCGAAGGGACCGCCGGAAAAGCCGGAAGGATTTTCCGGAAAACCGGAAAAAGGGTTGACAAAAAAGAGCCAACCATGGTACAATAAAATGCTTTCATGTCCTTGTGAGAAACTGGCAAACTCCCCCACAGTGCAGAAGCAGTGTAGCATACGGGGTAAAAAAAGGCAAGAGGCATGGAAATAGAACTAACAACGCGTCCGGGCGTGCGGAAAGCTGGCCTTTCCTTGCAGTTGTGCGGTTTCAACAAAGAAAAGGACGGTTTTCCCCGCGCACGGACCGGAAAATGAGGGAATCCACCCGTTTAGTGAAGAAGAAAGCGAGTTGATTTTTAGAATGGTCAAGGACGTGTACTACGGCAAGACCCTGCGCAAAAGCTTTGCCCGCTACGAGGAGATCCTGGATATGCCCAACCTGCTGGAGGTCCAGAAGGAATCCTATCAGTGGTTCCTGGACACCGGGCTGCGTGAGGTGTTCAAGGATGTGGACTCCATTACGGACTACGCCGGCAACCTGGAGCTGTCTTTTATCGATTACTCCATGGATGAGAAGCCCAAGTACGACGTGGAGGAGTGCAAGGCCCGGGACGCCACCTACGCCGCCCCCATCAAGGTGAAGGTGCGCCTGCGCAACAAGGAGACGGAGGAGATCAAGGAGCAGGAGATCTTCATGGGGGATTTCCCCATCATGACTCAGGCCGGCACCTTCGTCATCAACGGGGCCGAGCGCGTGATCGTCTCTCAGATCACCCGTTCTCCCGGCATGTACTTTACCGACACCCGGGACAAGGCGGACAACCACACCTACGGCACCACCGTCATCCCCTACCGGGGCGCCTGGCTGGAGTATGAGACCGACCTGTCCGACATCTTCTATGTCCGCATCGACAAGAACCGCAAGCTGCCCATCACCTGCCTGATCCGCGCCATCGGCCCCAAGACCGACGCGGAGATCCTGGAGATGTTCGGCGAGGACGAGCGCATCGTTGCCACCCTGGAGAAGGACCCCTGTAAAACCTATGAGGAGGCCCTGCTGGAGATCTACCGCAAGCTGCGTCCCGGTGAGCCTCCCACGGTGGACTCCGCCGAGAGCCTGCTCAACGCCACCTTCTACGACACCCGCCGCTATGACCTGTCCGCGGTCGGCCGCTATAAGTTCAACAAGAAGATGGCCCTTTGGACCCGTCTGGCCGGCCATACCCTGGCTATGCCGGTGGCGGATCCCCGCACCGGCGAGATCATCGCCGAGGCCGGCGAGAACCTGACCCGGGAGCGCGCCCGGGAGCTGGATGACCGCGGCGTCAACGAGGTCGTTCTGGACGTGGACGGCAAGCAGGTGCGCGCCTTCGCCAACAACATGGTGGACATGAAGAACTTCGTGGACTTCGACCCGGAGGAGTGCGGGGTCACGGAGATGGTGTTCTTCCCCGCCCTGTGCCAGCTGCTGGACCAGTTCAGCGGCGAGGAGCTGAAGGACGCCGTCCGGGAGCATCTGGACGACCTGATCCCCAAGCATATCACCCGGGAGGACATCATGGCCTCCATCAACTACCTCAACTGCCTGGCTCATGGCGTGGGCACCCCCGATGACATCGACCATCTGGGCAACCGCCGTCTGCGCTGTGTGGGTGAGTTGATCCAGAACCAGTTCCGCATCGGCTTCTCCCGCATGGAGCGTGTCATCCGGGAGCGCATGACCACTCAGGACCTGGATGTGGTCACCCCCCAGTCCCTCATCAACATCCGGCCGGTCACCGCCGCCATCAAGGAGTTCTTCGGCTCCAGCCCCCTGAGCCAGTTCATGGATCAGACCAACCCCCTGGCTGAGCTGACCCACAAGCGCCGCCTGTCCGCCCTGGGCCCCGGCGGCCTGTCCCGTGACCGCGCCTCCTTCGACGTCCGAGACGTCCATTACAGCCACTACGGCCGTCTGTGCCCCATTGAGACCCCCGAAGGTCCCAACATCGGCCTGATCTCCTACCTGGCCTCCTACGCCCGCATCAACCGCTACGGCTTCATCGAGACTCCCTACCGCAAGGTGGACAAGGCCACCGGCCAGGTCACCCGGGAGATCGAGTATATGACCGCCGACGTGGAGGACCAGTACACCATCTGCCAGGCCACTGAGCCGGTGGACGAGAACAACTGCTTTGTCAATGAGCGCATCACCTGCCGCCGCCGGAACGAGATCATTTCGGTGCCCGCCAATCAGGTGGACTATGTGGACGTGTCCCCCAAGATGATGGTGTCCATCGCCACTGCCATGATCCCCTTCCTCCAGAACGACGACGCCAACCGTGCCCTGATGGGCGCCAACATGCAGCGTCAGGCCGTGCCTCTGCTCCGGCCCGAGGCCCCCATCGTGGCCACCGGCCAGGAGCATAAGAACTGCATCGACTCTGAGGTCGCCATTCTGGCTGAGGGCCCCGGTACGGTTACCCGGGTGTCCGCCCGCTATATCACCGTGAAGTACGACAGCGGCGAGACCAAGGAGTACCGCCTGACCAAGTACCTGCGCTCCAACCACGGCACCTGCATCAACCAGCGCCCCATCGTGGACGTGGGCCAGCGGGTGGAGTTCCAGGACGTGCTGGCCGACGGCCCCTCCACCGACCGGGGCGAGATCGCCCTGGGCCGGAACATCCTCATGGGCTTTATGACCTGGGAGGGCTATAACTACGAGGACGCCGTGCTGCTCAACGA
>ERZ827101.2066-NODE-2066-length-19414-cov-5.553489_pt1 | contig 19414 bp, 9 predicted proteins | sample MGYA00519869_ERZ827101 | MGnify/ENA primary metagenome ERZ827101 (study PRJEB31778, sample SAMEA3449256) | human gut metagenome | biome: human gut; feature: human-associated habitat; material: faeces | place: United Kingdom | collected 2010/2012 ...
GTCTGCCAGTTCCGCCACATCCGCTTATTTTGTTTGGCCGCCTCACCGGCGACGAATATTATTATAACCAAGTATCCCCCTTTTGTCAACACTTTTTGAAAGTTTTTTTATTATTTTATGCCTTTTTAGTTTCGTTAAAATACAGTTCGTTTCATCGTCATTTATTCCACATATCTTACAAAGTTTTTCCTGCTTTTGTTTCCCGAACTCCCCTTTTCCATCCAAAATTCCTCTTTCCAAAAGAAAAACACAAAATTTCCTTTGTGATTTTTTCAAAAAAGAGTAACGATATTTTTCTTTTCCCCGTAAAAGGTTGACGTTTTATAAAGCTGCGGAACGGTCAATCCCGTTCCCTACAGCATTTTTTCAGCATGTGGCTAATGATACAGTGCCCTATCGTGCTTTTCATCCGCGGATGGATTTCAAAGTTTTATTTTACGACTTCACAAGTATCTCCCCCGCACCGGAATCCGATTGCCTTTCTCCCCTATCCCCCAACCGCGCGTACCGTTCATCTTCATCCGCTCCCCCACCCCAAAACAAAAGGCATGTGCCCCCTTATCTCTATCATAAGGTGGGCACATGCCGTTACATTATCATGATTTTATCACGCCAAAGTCATCAGGCAATGCAGCCATCGGCAAAGCTGTTGCGCTTGGCTTTCTCTTTCTGCTGGTTGCGCTTGGCGATGATTTCTTTGCTCAGGCCAATACGGTTGGTCTTGAAGTGGAAGAACGGGCGTTCCGGTACGGTGAAAATCTCCACCGGACGCATGTAACGTTCCGGCAGGCAGGCATTGATCTTATCGCGCACATCGTCCAAGGTGTAGCCATCTTTGAGCTGGACGTACAGGTACGGCAGGAAGCAGCCCTCGTGCTCATCATCCGGCACGATAACAAAGAACTCGTCCTTGATGCCTTTGATGTCGGCATCGGCCACGATGTTCTCCAGCGGCTGCACCATCAGGTCGCCACCGCCAAAGCGCGGGGATGCGCCGCGGGTCATCGTGTAGAGCACACCGTCCTCGGACATATAGCCGATATCGCCGGTGTGCAGCCAGGTCTTGCCGTCTGCGTGGACCTGCAGTGCCTTGGCGGTTGCTTCGGGGCGGTCATAGCCCAGCATCACGCCGGGGCCCGTCATGCAGATCTCACCGGGGGTATTGTAGGTCAGCTCTTCCTGGGTGCCGGGCTTGAAGATGCTGATGACGCTGTGGATCATCGGCACACCAACGTTGCCGTCACGCACCGGGAACGGAGCCATGGGCAGAGTGGCGTTGGAGCCGGCCTCGCTGCTGCCGTAGCCGGCAGTAAAGCGCAGGTTGCAGTTATGCTGCTTGAGGAACTCCTCAACATTGCGCAGCTGCTTGTTGTTGAATGCCTCGCAGCCGGCGCCGATGGCCAGCATGTGGGACATATCATAATCAGCCGGAAGACGCTTGCTGCGGCGGATAACCTCCACAAACATGGGGATCAGGGGCCAGTTGTTGGGGCGGTAGCGCATCATTTCCAAGTCAACATCGTACACATCCACAAACGGATCCAGAATGAGCAGCATACCGCCGGCCAGGGGCAGCAGCATCATGGAAACCACAACAGCGATCAGAGCCGGGGGCAGAATGGTCAGCAGCCAGGTGGGGCGGAATTTATCCGAAGAGCCATAAAAGTTCATCTGGGCCAGCACGCCGATGATGCTGTGTGCAGAATGGATGACCTGCTTGGAAGGGCCGGTGGAACCGCTGGTGTAGGCGCGCAGCAGCGGGCGGTCAATGTTGACAGGAGCGGGCACAAAGCCGCGGAAACGCTGGCCCATGTTACAGAAATCAGCCCACATCATGGTATCAGAGCCACGGGCGGGAACATCCGGATACAGGGCATCCAGGGAATGCTGCAGGTAAACCGGCATAGCGGCGCGGTCGCCGCTTTCCAGAGCGGGAACGATAACATAGGTATTCACGTTGGTCTGCTCACGGTAGGCTTCGATTTCGGCCTTGGAGAAGAAGTCGTGAACAAAAATCACCTTGGCATTGGCTTTCTGAACAGCTTCAATGTTTTCTTCCAGGGTGTTGTCACGGCACAGCAGCGAAGCACCGATGCGCTCGGCTGCCAGCAGCAGATAAATGAATTCCGGCACAGAACGCAGGAACACGGGGATCTGGTCCCCCTGCTTGATGCCAAGCACCTGCAGAGCGCGGGCGGTGGCGTCTACCTTACGGAACACGGTACCCCAGGTGATATCCACGCCATAGTAGTGCATGGCAACCACGTTAGGGTCTGCAGCGCGCACGGAGAGGTACTGCTCCACGGTGCAGGCCGGAACCTGGATACCGCGCAGAACTTCTGGATAGAACTTCATCCAGGGGCGGTCAATGCTGGGCTTGCCAGTCAACATCGCGTTTTCATTCATTGCAATTTCCTCCAAATGTCTTTCCCTTATAGTTGCAGGGAATTAAATTATCCAAATCAAATCACGCCAAACCTTTATGGCGCTTTCCCCTGCTGTGCACATCGTTGCACAGCGGCGCCGAACCATAATGTTACAATTATCTTCGGTGCTGAATATAGTATACCATTCCTGTTTACGGAAAGCACGAGAATCCCATGGCACAAATTTCCAGAAATTGATTCCGCATGATTCACTTTTTTCACATGGATTTTCACGCTTTGGCATGGAGTTTTCTTGCAATTTCATTTTCCTCGGTGCAACAAAAGCCCCAGCTACCGCAGCAGCCAGGGCTTTATGTTTATGCGTATGTATGTTGTATTTTTAGATTTTGTTCATCCAACTCACTTGCAGTTCTTCCATTTCATCACTTTTGGCGCGGGTAATCAGATGGATTCCCTGCAGGACATGATGGATGTGCTCCGCAATGGCGTTGCGCTCTTTTGTCACGTTCTGGTCATCCAAATTCCAGACCTGATCAAAATATTCACTCAGGCGGTCTTCCATCACACTGTTGTTGAGCATTGCAATCCGGTTGATGGGGCAGTTGTTATCCAGCCGAAGATACGATGCAGCGCCAGAAAGAAACATATTGGGGTCCGCCACATACTGGAAATCGTTCACAATGCGGCCGCTGATCAAGCGGAATTCAAGTTTTTCACGCTGCTTGCAAAGCTGCAGCACATAGCTGATGCACCGGCTGCGCTGATCCGGGGTAAGGCTGACCTTGTAACTGAAAAAGTCCAGCTCGCCGGAAACCGCCATGGAGGAAAATGCAGCTTCATAAATCAGGATGCGGATGTTTGTTTCCTCCACCACACCTTTGGCAAGGTTATGTACGCTACGCAGCTCCGCAGGGGTAGCACCCAAAAAATCTTTCAGTTCGGCCTCGTGGGCGGTCAGGATCTCTTCAAACAAGTCATCCGGCAGCAGAAGCTCATTCAGGTGGCCGAACATCCACCGCAGATTGGAGGCCAGCAGCGTGTGCATATAGTTGTACTGGCTGATCAGCTGGCGCATGCTGGTATCGCGGAAAAGCTGGTCATCCCGCACGCAGAGCTTGGAGAAGTTATCATACAGGCTTTCGCAGTTCTGCGGATCCTCGGTGGCGGTAACGGCGGCGCAGCGGCTGTGGCTGACCAGCAGGCCGGTAATGGCAAAATCGCCCTTGACCACAAACACCGCGCGCCCGGCAGCCGCGGTGCTGCCAAACAGCTTGAAATGAATATGGCTGAAGTTGGTCAGCACGTTAATAATGAGCGCGGCATCATAGATGGGGTCCCATTTTTCGCGGCTGATATCGATCATCAGCTTGAAATAGACGTTATCATAGCTGCGCTGGTCCACCAGCTGGCCGTTTTGCAGGTTAGCAACTTTCAGGCAGTATTCGCGCGCCATTTCCATCAGGTCCATCACAGCCACAATGTCCAGCTGGCTGACGCGGCGCAGCACGGGGTGCGCCATTTTGGTCAGGTATTGCAGCATGTTCAGCTCGGCCCAAAAGTCCGTATAGGGGCCAATGCGCGCCTCGCCGCTGTCCAGCTCCTCTTGCAAATAATCATATTCAGCAATCAGGTTATCATAAATGGCGGCTTTCAGGTCACTGGGGATGCTAACGCTGTATTCCCGCAGCAGCAGGTCACGGCCATCGTCGGTGGCTTCATCCACCACGCAGGCACTGATGCCCTCCATCACGCGCTTTTCAGTCTTTTTGGCAGGCAGCATGCGGCCGCTGACCCATTTGCTGATATAGGAAACATCGTATTGCAGGCGCTTGGCCAGGGTATAGTTCTTGACCTCCGCAACTTCCAGCAAATGCTCCAGCAGAATGCTGAATCTATTTTTATCTTCCATTGCACCAAATCCTCTTCACCCATTTATTTTACACTTTTCTTTTATTCTATTATACAAGTTCCATATTTCGATTGCAAATTCAAATGATAACAGGTAAGGAGAAAACGAAGAAAATATATTAAAATCTTTCACAATTCGCGGCCGCATTCTTTGGCATTCATGCCAGTTTGTTGTTTTTTTGTTGTTTGAACTGACAAAGTTTGTTTGTTCTGCTTGTGATATCCTCCAAAAATTATACTTCGCGCGCCATATTTGCCAAATTTAGCCGCAGCTTTTTAGTAGGTTTTGCCCTTGCACCGGCCTGATGTGTTCGCCATGTTTTTGTGTGTTGCCTTTATTATGCGGGTAAGGTAAATTGCGATTTTTTAATAGTGTACTATTGGGTGGGGTCCCCCGCCCTACTGATTGTTTAAGGGTGTGCTGCCCATTATAATTTGTTCTGTAGGGAACGGTCTTGACCGTTCCGAGGCCTTGTCCGATTGGTCGTGATGGGATTTGTGGCAGGGCAAGGTGCCTGCGGGCGCAGTGACTGTTCCAAGGCGTTGGATTCGATTGCTTTAGGGCAATACCGCATAATTCTAAGTGCCGATACGGCGAGCGAGGTGCGGCAGCTGCTAAGCCAAAAGCGCAGATAATACTGGAGTCTTATCGAGCATTTTGGCAACGCAGATGCCGTGCCGCAGCCGCCGGAGCGGTGCTTAAGCCGTCAGGCGGGAATTGTGCGGTATTGCCTTAGGTTTGCGGCAAGGAACCACCCCTCAGGCCGCTTCGCGTCCAGCTCCCCTCCAGGGGAGCCACCACAAGCATAAGGTAAGATACTGGCTCCCCTTAGAGGGGAGCTCCGGCGAAAGCCGGTGAGGGGTGGTTCCTCGCGCAGAGCCTGATAAATGAGATTTGTGACTGGGCTCATCCGGCGGCCAATGGGCTGGCCGCCCTACCGTACAGTTACCAACAAAAGGCCTGTAATTTATACGCTCCTCCGGGGCGTCGGGGACGCCGCCCCCTACGGCATAGCAAGGTATATTGCAATTTTTAAATTGTGTATTGTTCCCAGTATTTCGGCAGGGTGGGGTCCCCCGCCCTACTGGCCTGGCAAATATTTCACCGAACCTATGCCCACAAATACAAAAATGCCGCAGCAGACTGTTACATCTGCTGCGGCATTTCTATTTAGGGGTTAATGGGCTGGGTTACAGCTCATTGTTCCGGCTGTGGGATTACTGCCGAATGCCGGTGTTCTTATCGAAATGATAAGTGCGGCCATCGATGACTGCATCGCCCTTAGCCATGGTGCCATAGATCGGGTCGAAATAGTAACGCTTGTCAGCGCTCCAGCCCTTGATCATGTGGCCCTGTGCATCGTAACGGACCCACTTGCCGGTACCATCGGCGCGGTCAGCCCACTGGCCAGCTTCGGATTCCTGATAGACATCCTTGCTGGTGGCTTTCTTGCCCTGGTCAACGGCATCCAGCCAGTACCAAGCGTCGGAAGCCGGGTCATAGATTTCCTTGCCGCGGCCTTCCAGACCCTGGCGAACGCCCTTTTCGTACCAGAAGTCAGCGCCTTTGATGGTCAGCCACTGGCCGTCCAGAGCGATACCGGTGTACTCGTCAAATGCGCAAGGTACACCGTCAATATCGCCTGCGCCCTTAGCCATAGCGCCGGTGATCAGGTCAAAGTAGTAGGTGCCCTTATCGGTCGTCTGCCAGCCCTTGACCATGTGGCCGTTCTCATCGTAACGGACCCACTTGCCGGTGCCATCGGGCTTATCAGCCCACTGGCCGGCGGCGGATTCCTGATAAACGTCCTTGCTGACGGTCATTGCGCCGCCCTGGACAGCATCCAGCCAGTACCAAGCGTCGGAATTGGGATCATAGATCTCTTTGCCGCGGCCAGTGGTACCCTGCTTTACGCCGTTTTCGTACCAGTACTTCTTGCCGTTTTCTTCAACCCAGCCGTTCTTCTCGCCGTACTTGGCGGTGTAGTCCTTGCCGTTGAAGGTGACAGCAGCGGTGGTAACGCCGCTGGTCTGCTTTACAGTTGCATCCACGAACTGTGCGCTTGCGCAGTTCTTATCGGTGCAGGTAAAGACAGCCATTGCGGTAATGGTGGTCTTTTCAGCGGCACCATGAACGGTGCGCTCCTCGGCTTCAATAGCCTGAGGTTCTTCGCTGGGGTTGGTGGGTTCAGTGGTTTCAATCTTCTTGAATTCTGCAATGATTTCAAAGTTACAATCGCTCATGCCAACTGTATACGTACCACCATCTTTGACTTTATCCGTGATACTGGTCTGACCATGGCGAGCCAGCTCCAGTTCATAGCCCGTATTCGGCGTAACCGTTACAGCCATTTCTGCATCCTTCGGTGCACGTTTCAATTCAGATTTGCCATTAACTGTAACAGTAATCGTGCCACCTTCAGCCGGGTCTGCCGTAGTTACAATGCTGTACTCAACAGTCGTAAACTGTACGCTGACATTTACATCGCCGTCCGGCATTTTGAAAGTATAGGTATTTTCATCTACCTTTGTGGTGGAGACATCAACTTTGCCAGATGTAACCGTTACACCTGCCAGCTGAGTCAGCAAAGTATCCGTATCTATCGGGTTGATCTTCAGTGTAACAGTATCATTAGACTTCAGACCCTCAAGCTTTTCAGTTTCCTGTCCATTGACCGTAACTTTGCCGTCGCCGCCCTTGGTAACAGTTACTGTGTAAGTCTCGGTCGCAATTTCCTCAAACTCAGCGCTAACGGTAACATCAGCGGCGGGCATCTCGAAGGTGTAGGTGTTTTCCTTACCGTCTACTGCCTTAAAGTCGTTAATTTCTTTCTTCGTTCCGCCATCCGTATAAGTAGCTTTCAGGCTGCCGTCCGTGTACTTAAAGTTGGTATTCGGGGTAACGGTAACAGTAACAACATCCTTCGCAGCTGCGGTTTTCGGCTCTACGCCCACAGTGCCGTTTTCAACAGTACCCGCCACAGTAACGTTATACTTCTTAACCTCTTCAAACGCTGCGCTGACAGTTGCATCGCCAGCGGGCATTGCAAAGGTGTAAGTGTTGGCCTTTTCTGTGTCAGGAGTTGCTTTCAGGGTCTGATTGTCGCCGTAAGTAACCACCACACCGTCAGCCGTCAGGGTATAGCCATCCTTCGGGGTAGCCACAACGGTAACGCTGGTGCCCTCAGCAACCTTATCCAGGTCAGCTTCGGGGCTGGTGATCTTCAACGTACCCTTGTTAGCATCGGCCACCTTGACCGCATAGGTCTTAGCGGCTTTGGTAACACTGATGGTCACATCGCCGTCCGGCATGGTGAAGGTGTAAACCGTCTTCGCCTTTTCGGTGGTAGCCTGGGCTGCGGCTTCGTCCTGCGCTGCTTCCTGAACTTCAGTCAGAGCAACATCGGTATTGCCGTTCTTTGCGGTAACGGTAACGATATCGGTGCCTTCCTTTTCTACGGTCAGGGTAACGGTATCGTCCTTGATGTAGGTGTTGCTGGTGGTGCCCAGGGTCAGGGTAACGCCTGCAACTGCATCGGGCAGGGTAACGGTGTGGGGGGTGCTTTCGGTTGCGGTATGGCAATCAGAGCACAGGTACACATTGTTGCCAACGGACTTGGTTTCCAGCTCGTCCAGAGCCCAGGTATGGCCCTTGGGCAGTGCGCCGTCAGCGTACTTCTTTTCACCCTTGGTCAGGCCGTACTTGTTGGTGCGGGCCTGGGTGTAAGCGGGGGTATCGCACCATGCTTCAACGGTAACATCGGTGGTTGCGCCGCTGCTCAGGTCGCTGACCATGTCGGACATCGGCATGGTTTCAACCAGGTTAGCGCACCACATGAACTCTTCGTTCTTGTTCTTCTCGTCAGAGCTGCCCATGTTCTGGTTGTAACTCGGGTTGTAGTTCCAGGACTCGTTCTTGTAGCTCTTACGGTTTGCATAAGAAGTGCCGGCGGCATCGGTCTTGACTTCTGCCTTGCCGTCCACCAGTTCCTTATAGGTGTTGGACAGGTTGGTGCCGACAGAAACGACCAGCTGATCCTTGGTGGTGTTGATGCCGGTGATCACAGTCTGGCCCTGCTGGGTGGTGGTAGCAAAGCTGTAGCTGTCACGCAGGGTCAGGCCCGCCAGAGGATGGTTCATGAAGGTGCCCAGATACTGCACACTGCTGGTATCCTGGGCGCTATCCATGATAACCATGCTCATGCCGGGAAAGTGGGTATCGGGAACCATGTTGCCGTCCTTATCCTTGGTCAGCTTAATGCCGCCATAGACGGTGTTGTATTCCTTCACTTCTTCCACTTTGCCGGAGGTCGGGTCCATACGGTAGATGGCGTTGTTGACGTTGAAGTACAGCTTGCCATCATACAGTGCGGTAGAGTGTACCAATGCGGGGTAGATCCGCTTTGCAGCAGCGTCTGCCAGGCACTCGGTGTTCAGGTTAGAATCCGCTGCACTGCTATCGATCTTATAGATGGTGCCAGCTTTGGCCAGAACCTCGGCATTGCTGTCGTCATCATTGAAGTTGCTGCTGGTTTTCTTCAGATCGTTGTAGTACATCAGGATGATATCAAACGGGTCATCCGTCTTGGTAAAGCTGCTCATGCTGAAGCCGCCGGAGCTGCTGGAATCCTCTTTGCGGATATAGTAGTTCGCATTACGCGGACGTGCTTCCAGAGTATCGGGGCCCTGGTTCTGCATCTTCTTCATGAACTGCTGCATCTGGGAGTTGTTACCAGAGCTGCCGGAACCAGAGTTGCCGTTGTTGCCGTTCTCGGACTGCTGGCGGCGCATGTTGTTGTACAGGTTCTGGTTGGTCGTGGTATCAACGTAATAGAAGTAATTATTGTCGAAGTAGATGGGGCTGCAGATAGAGGTGAACCAGGTATCCTCGTAGCAGGTATCGGTGTAACGGGTCTCGTTCTTGTTATCCGCCTTGGTGTAAGAGTAATGCGGCTTGCCGTTGTTCATCACATAGCTGCCATCATCATTCTTATCGGGTTCCTTGTTTTTGGTGTAGGTGTAGCCATCGTACAGCGAGTCAATGTAATCATAGTACTTGCTGTAACGGCCTTCCAGACCGGAGGGAGAAACCAGGAAGTTGACATGGCGCAGGTCGCCTGCGTTCTCAACGCGGGTCTGGGCCATGCACTCGGTGTTCACGTCGTCATAGCAGACGTCAACATAGTACCAGTTCTTGTTGGCTTCGCCGGTGGTCATCGTAGCAGACTTGCTGTCGCCCTGCAGCTTGTTGACCTTGACTGCGTTGAAGTAGTGGACGTTGTTGAACATGCCGCCGCCGAACGCATTACCGGCAACACTGGTATCAGAAGTATCGCAGTAATACAGGATCTGGGCAAAGTCAACAACAGCGTTATCGCCTACTTCATCGGGGGTCTTCCAGCTGCCGTCATCATTTTTATAGATGCTCTTGTTGTCAGGCAAATTCTGGACCATGTAGTTAAATGCAGCTGCATAGCCCAGGCAGATGCAGCCATACTCAACGCCCTTAGCGCCGATCTCGCCGCCCAGCAGGGCACCGAAAGCAGTCGTCTGGATGGGGTCGTTGTTGCCGCCGCCGGTGATATCGCCCATGGAGCCCATATCGAATTCTGCAACCTGGGAGATCCAGTCGTGCAGGATCAGCAGCTTGGTGACATAGTCAGCGCTGTCACCCAGCTTGGCAACCTGTGCCAAGCCTGCATTACGGATGGCTTTCAGAGCTTCGCCATAGTTCATGACGTAAGACATGAACGCCTGCGGCAGCATGTTCAGCATGAATGCCATGGTGGTCGGCGGGACATCATCGTTCGGATCAATGCTGCACAATATCTTGATTGCGCCCATGGTGCCGGTGATGCTGCCATCCTCGCCCTGCTTCTGAACGCCCTTGGAGGTCCAGAACGGGGCAACCACGCCGAAGTACTCTGCTTCGTCCTGGTTGAACTGCGACAGCTGGAAGTAGTAGTAGTTCATCTGCGCAGTCGAGACATCGTAAGTATTGGTGACCTGGTTGCCCTGGTCGTCCACATACACGGCAGTCTTCTGGCTGTCGTACAGCAGCAGGCTGTTCTTGCCCTTGTTGTCGCCGCTCTGATAGGTGAAGTTCACCTTGCTTGCGTCAACCGGGTTGTTCTGCATATCGTACCAGTTGCCGTCCTTCATTGCGGACACCAGGGTAACGCCGGTGCCGCCGGAGGTGGTATCCAGGGTCGGGGTGCCGCCCACATTGATGTAGACGGAATTGTCATTCTGGTCTACCACAACGCTGACCGGCATGGTCATTACCGGCTGGTTTTGATTTCTTCGCCGCAGACAGCGCACTTGAAGGTGACGCTGGTGCATTCCCAGTCAATGGTAACGGGAGCGCCGGCAGAAATTTTGCCGGTTTCGCTGTCATAGAACAGCTGGGCGTTGCTGTAGTCAGCGGCCAGCTCGCCCTCGATCTTCTTCATTTCCCAGTTGAAGGTAGCAACAAAGTTGCCATCTGCATCCTTGGGCACGGCATGGTTCTGGCAGGGCAGGGCGGCAATGTCGTCGGTGCGGGTGGTGGGTTCCTTGTATTCCTTCTTAACCGGGCTCTTGTCAGCGGGCACGCTGGCAGAGTAAACGGTCTTGCCGGCAGCGCCGGGCTTTGCCTCGGTGGTATCCTTGGTTACGGTGCCTTCTACCTTCTGGTAGGCATCGCCCTCTTTACAGGTATACACAGCGGTGTAAGCCCAGCCGTCATCGGTCTTGGTCCAGTAACCATCGGGGGTTTCCTTCCAGGTATGGGTGTGGCCATCCTCCGGGTTGGTGTCATTCCAGTACCATTTCGGCTCGCCATAGGTATGGCCGTCCGTAGCGGCGCTGGCCGCAAAGGTATCGGAGTTTTCAGCAACGTAAGCCTGTGCGTAGCTGTCAGCCTGCTGCGCAATCACTTCATCATCGCTGTTGGTCATGGACTCCATCGCAGAGGTCATGCCGGAGCTGCCGGTAAAGGTAACGGCGGTCACAACGCCTGCGGCGTTCGTCTCATAGCCCAGGTCGGTAACGGCGCTGGACAGATGATACGTTTTGATGGTGGCAGCCATCACCGATGCCATCTCGTCCTTGTTCAGGCCATAGGCTTCGGTGTTGATCTTGCCGGCTGCGGCGTTGGCGTACATGGCATCGGCCAATGCATTTTCCAACGCTGCAAGGCTCATGCCCGCCTTGCTCTGTGCAGTCGCTTCCAGCTTGGCATCGTCCTGCTCCAGTTCATGCACTTCGCCCTGGGCAGCCAGCGTTTGGGCTGTCTGCTTGATCAGGTCTGCGGTGCTGGTGAACTTGGGCAGGGACTGCACAGCGCTGGCCGCGCTTGCTGCGCTAGCTGCAACAGACTGCGCTACCGAAGAATCAATCTTGGTAGTTTCGGCTGCTGCGGGAAGCGCCACGCTTTGGGCAACCATGGCTGCTGCCAACACGGATGCACCAAAACGCTGAAGGTTTTTCTTCATAGTTTTATCCTCCCTTAAGTGTTACTACTTTCCCCTTTTGTGTGAAAAGTGGTACGGCAGATGTGCGGCACTTTGCAGGTGTTGATTGCAAAACGCCTGGTTGTGCTCCCCTCGGTCTGGCGATCCCTTGCCGGGCTGCGGCCTGCTTTTGGGGCTTTTGGCCCCGGCACAGCGGCTGACAAAACGTTGTACCGGCTGCATGCCTTGATCCCGCAAATGATAACCTTTCCGACACATCTAGGTATATACATTATATCACAGTTGCCAGAATTTGCATAGTTCATTAGCGCGGTTTCTATCTAAATTTTTGTCCTTGAATCAACTGAAACCTGTTTTTCGCACATTATTTGCGTTGCGGTGCGGTGACCCTTTGGCGGTACTTATTAACATTTTTGAATGGTTTATTCCTAATTTTATCAAATGATTGAACATTTACCCCGATAATGTTCTTTGCAATCTCTTAATCCAATCACCCGGTATTGTGATCGCGCATTTTTTGCCATTTCGGTTTGGCTTGTTGTTGAGAGATTTGGCAGAGATTGGAGGAAACTTGAAGGGAAAATTGTAGGTTGAGAATTGCCCATTATAAATTGTACTGTAGAGAGCCTTCCTGACCGTTCCGAAAACTTAGGGATAGATCAACCCTTGCCCCTTAACCGCGACCTAAAATACAACTTCCCAAGGTAGGGCGGTGTGAGTGCCCCCTTCTGCTCCACTTTTTCAAAGTTCCGAATGGTGTCCTCTCCCCTATCTACAATTCCTGATGTTTTCATGATGCCTTCCTTGGTCTTCCACACCCGGCCTTTGCCCCCTCCCCGCCCCATAAGTCGTACACAACAAAAAGGCCCCTGCCTTAACAGCAGGAGCCTTGAAAGCTATATCACAAGCCGAAAATTACTTCTCGATCTTGGAAACAACGCCGGAACCAACAGTGTGGCCGCCTTCGCGGATAGCGAAACGCATGCCTTCTTCCATGGCAACCGGGGTGATCAGCTCAACGTGCATATCAACGTTGTCGCCGGGCATGCACATCTCAGTGCCTTCGGGCAGGGTGATGATGCCGGTAACGTCGGTGGTACGGAAGTAGAACTGAGGACGATAGTTGTTGAAGAACGGGGTATGACGGCCGCCTTCTTCCTTCTTCAGGACGTAAACATGGCCATCGAAAGTGGTGTGGGGATGAACAGAACCGGGAACAGCCAGAACCTGGCCACGCTCGATCTGGTCACGGTCAATACCACGCAGCAGAGCGCCGATGTTGTCGCCAGCCTGAGCGAACTCGAGGCTCTTGCGGAACATTTCCAGACCAGTGATGGTGGTGGTCAGCTTCTCTTCCTTCAGACCAACGATTTCCATCTGATCGCCGACATGAGCAGTACCACGCTCAACACGACCGGTAGCAACGGTGCCACGGCCGGAGATGGTCATAACGTCCTCAACGGGCATCAGGAACGGCTTATCAGCAGCACGGTCCGGGGTCGGGATGTAGCTGTCAACAGCGTCCATCAGCTCCCAAATGCACTTGTATTCCGGAGCATCGGGATCCTTGGAAGTGCTCTCCAGAGCCTTCAGAGCGGAACCACGGATGATCGGGGTGTTGTCGCCGTCGAAATCCTGGCTGTCCAGCAGTTCGCGAACTTCCATTTCGACCAGGTCGAGCAGCTCTTCGTCGTCAACCATATCGCACTTGTTCAGGAACACAACGATCTTGGGCACGCCAACCTGACGAGCCAGCAGGATGTGCTCACGGGTCTGCGGCATCGGGCCATCGGTTGCAGCAACAACCAGGATAGCGCCGTCCATCTGAGCAGCACCGGTGATCATGTTCTTGATGTAGTCAGCATGGCCCGGGCAGTCAACGTGGGCATAGTGACGCTTCGCGGTGTGGTACTCAACGTGAGCGGTATTGATCGTGATACCACGAGCCTTCTCTTCAGGAGCCTTATCGATGCTGGAGTAATCCATGAAATCGGCGTCGCCCTTCAGAGCCAGAACCTTGGTGATAGCGGCAGTCAGAGTGGTCTTGCCGTGGTCAACGTGACCGATGGTACCGATGTTGACATGCTCCAAAGAGCGGTCAAATTTTTCCTTTTCAGCCATTGGAAGTATCCTCCTTTAATTCAAACAGATAAAATAGCCTGTTGTAAGGCTATCATACTAGATTTTTCAAGAAAAATCAAGTATTTTGCGCGAATTTGTGCAGAATCAGCCCTTATTGCGCTCGGTCATGATCTTATCTGCAACACTCTTGGGAACCTGCTGGTAATCAGCCGGCTCCATGGAGTACTGGCCACGGCCCTGGGTCTTGGAACGCAGGTCAGTAGCGTAACCGAACATCTCGGACAGAGGAACCATAGCGGTGACACGGGCAGTGCCATCGGTGGATTCCTGGTTCTGGATCGCGCCGCGGCGGCTGTTCAAGTCGCCAATGACGTTGCCCATATACTCGTCAGGAACAACAACGTCAACCTTCATGATGGGCTCCATAATGACGGGATCAGCCTTCTTCATAGCATCCTTGAATGCCATGGAGCCGGCGATGGAGAACGCCATTTCAGAGGAGTCAACTTCATGATAGGAGCCGTCCCACAGAGTGACCTTGACATCCACGACGGGATAGCCAGCCAGAATGCCGGACTTCATCGCGCCCTGGATACCGTTGTCAACAGCGGGGATGTATTCCTTCGGGATAGCGCCGCCAACAATACCGTTGACAAACTCATAACCCTTACCCGGGTTGGGCTCAATCTTGATCTTAACGTGACCATACTGGCCCTTACCACCGGACTGACGTGCGTACTTGGTTTCCTGGTTAGCATCCTTGCGGATGGTTTCACGGTAGGCAACCTGAGGTGCGCCAACGTTAGCTTCGACCTTAAACTCGCGGAGCAGACGGTCCACGATGATCTCCAGGTGGAGCTCGCCCATGCCGGCGATGATGGTCTGACCGGTTTCTTCATCGGTCCAGGTACGGAAAGTCGGGTCCTCTTCAGCCAGCTTAGACAGGGCAATACCCATCTTCTCGCTGCCAGCCTTGGTCTTGGGCTCGATGGCAACGCGGATAACCGGCTCGGGGAAGTTCATGGACTCGAGGATGATGGGATGCTTCTCATCGCACAGGGTATCACCAGTGGTGGTGTTCTTCAGACCAACAGCAGCGGCGATATCGCCAGCGTAGCAGATGTCGATATCCTTACGGTTGTTTGCATGCATCTGCAGGATACGGCCGATACGCTCGTCCTGATCCTTAACAGAGTTGTAAACAGTGGTGCCAGCCTCAACGGTACCAGAGTACACGCGGAAGAAGCACAGCTTACCGACATACGGGTCAGTCATAATCTTGAATGCCAGTGCAGAGAACGGCTGATCATCGGAAGAAGTGCGATCTTCTTCCTCGCCAGTCTCCGGGTTGGTGCCCTTGATGGCCGCAACGTCGGTCGGAGCAGGCATATAATCAACGATTGCATCCAACAGTTTCTGAACGCCACGGTTCTTGTAAGAAGAGCCGCAGACAACAGGAACGATCTCGTTGGAAATAGTAGCCTTACGCAGAGCAGCCTTGATTTCTCCCTTGGTCAGCTCTTCGCCTTCCAGGTACTTCATCATCAGCTCTTCGTCGGTCTCAGCAACAGCTTCGATCAGCTTGTCATGATATTCCTGAGCCTGTTCTTTCAGGTCTTCAGGAATTTCCTCAACGCGCACATCATTGCCCATATCATCATAGTAGATATCAGCTTTCATGTCGATCAGATCGATGATGCCGCGGAAAGTGTCTTCCTGGCCGACAGGCAGCTGGATAGGCACACCGTTGGCATGCAGACGATCATGCATCATCTGTACGCAGCGGAAGAAGTCAGCACCCATGGTATCCATCTTGTTGACGTAAACCATGCGGGGAACCTTGTACTCGTCAGCCTGGCGCCAAACGGTTTCAGACTGAGGCTCAACGCCACCCTTTGCGGCCAGAACGGTAACAGAACCGTCCAGAACACGCAGAGAACGCTGAACTTCAACAGTAAAGTCAACGTGGCCCGGGGTGTCGATGATGTTGATACGATGACGGTTCTTTTTGAACAGAGCCGGATCGTGCTGGGTCTCGGTGTGGCTCCAGTAGCAGGTGGTTGCAGCGGAAGTGATGGTGATACCACGTTCCTGTTCCTGCTCCATCCAGTCCATCGTGGCAGCGCCGTCATGAACTTCGCCGATCTTATGGTTAATACCGGTGTAGTACAGAATGCGCTCGGTGGTGGTGGTCTTGCCTGCGTCGATGTGGGCCATGATACCGATATTTCGGGTCATTTGCAGGGATACGTCTCTCGGCGTTGCCATGGCTTAAACCTCCTCAGTAAGCAGATCAATAACGGTAATGCGCGAAAGCCTTGTTGGCTTCTGCCATCTTGTGGGTATCTTCGCGCTTCTTGACAGCGCCGCCAACGTTGTTGGTAGCGTCGATGATCTCGGCGGCCAGGCGAGCGGACATGGTCTTTTCACCACGGCTGCGGCTGTACAGAGTCAGCCAGCGCAGGCCGAGGGTCTCGCGGCGGGCGGGGCTGACCTCCAGGGGAACCTGGTAGGTGGAGCCGCCGACACGGCGGGCCTTAACTTCGAGGCTGGGCATGATGTTTTCCATGGCCTTCTCGAACATTTCGAGAGGATCGTTGCCGGTCTTCTCTTTGACAGTCTCAAAAGCTTCGTAAACGATCTTCTGAGCGACGCCCTTCTTGCCATCCAGCATGATGCTGTTGACCAGACGGGTGACGAGCTTGGAATTGTAAATAGGATCAGCCAGAACTTCGCGCTTTGCGATTTTACCTCTTCTGGGCATCTTTCTTCCCTCCTTCACATTAATGATATCATCGGTACTCGAAAGTTAAAGAAAACTCCCGTTATGCCACAAAAGGGTCAGCTGACCATTTTATGGCGAAAAGATGTTTCCTTACTTCTTGGCACCGGCCTTGGGACGCTTTGCGCCGTATTTGCTGCGAGCCTGGTTACGGTTTGCAACACCCTGAGTATCCAGAGTACCACGGATGATGTGGTAACGGACACCGGGCAGGTCCTTAACACGACCGCCACGGATCAGGACAACGCTGTGCTCCTGCAGGTTATGGCCGATACCAGGAATGTAGGAGGTGACCTCGATACCATTCGTCAGGCGGACACGGGCAACTTTACGCAGAGCAGAGTTGGGCTTTTTGGGGGTCATGGTACGAACAGCGGTGCAAACACCACGCTTCTGGGGGCTGTTCATGGTGGTGTACTGCTTCTTCTGGGAGTTGTAGCTCTTCTGAAGGGCAGGAGCAGTGCTCTTGGTTACCAGGACCTCACGGCCTTTGCGTACGAGCTGGTTAAAAGTAGGCATTTCTTTTCTCCTTTCTTGATTATTCCGCGCAGTTTTTTGCGGGGGTTGTGCTTCCATTTTGGCCGCACTTGACCCCTTAACTCACGCATTTATTATAATAGCGGATAAACCACGCTCTGTCAAGAGTATTCACAAAAAATATTTCAAATAATCGTGCAAGATGCTGATTTTCTGCACTGGGGGTTCTAATTGTGCGCTTAAGGTGTATCTGAAAACAAAGAATCAGATACACCCTCGGACTTTCCCCTGCTTATTTTGCAGCTTCCAGCTGTGCCACGCAGGCTTCGGCTTCGTCCAGAATGCGGCCGAACTTATCCAGGGCAGCATCCACCGGGGCGGGGGTGGTCAAGTCCACACCGGCATGGCGCAGCTCATCCAGCGGGTAAGCGCTGCCGCCCATGTGCAGGAACTCCAGGTACTTCTTAACAGCCGGTTCGCCGTTCTTCAGGATGCCCTCGGACAATGCCACGGCAGTGGAATAGCCGGTTGCATACTTATAAACATAGAACGGGCGGTAGAAGTGCGGGATGCGTGCCCACTCGTACTGTACTTCGTCATCCACAACCAGCTCCGGTCCAAAGTAGTCCACAATGAGCTTCTTGTACAGATTGTTCAGGGCGGCGGGGTTCAGGGCTTCGCCGCGCTCGGCCATGGCGTGGGCATCGCGCTCAAACTCGGCAAACATCGTCTGGCGGTAGACGGTTCCCTTGAAATTTTCGAGGTACTGATTCAGCAGGGCCAGGCGGGTTGCGGGATCCTGGTTCTTTTCTGCCAGCAGGTGCTCAATGAGCAGGTTCTCGTTGACGGTGGAAGCGACCTCTGCGACAAACAGGGTATAGTCGGCATACTGGGCAGGCTGGGTATGGCGGCTGAACCAGCTGTGCATGCTGTGGCCCATCTCATGCGCAATGGTGGAAACGCTGTCCAGCGTACCGGTAAAGTTGCACATGATATAGGGGTTGGAATCATAGCTGCCGCCGGAGTAAGCGCCGCCGCTCTTGCCCTTGTTGGGGAACACATCGATCCAGCGCTCGGCAAAGCCCTTGCGAACGATGGTGCCGTACTCTTCGCCCAGCGGTGCAACGGCATCCAGAACCATCTGCTTGGCCTGGTCATAGGTGTAATGGGCGCTGACGCCCTTGGTCAGCGGGGCGTACACATCATAGTAGTGCAGCTCGTCCACACCCAGGATGCGCTTGCGCAGAGCAACATAGCGGTACATATCCGGCAGGTGCTTGCGCACAGTAGCCACCAGGTTATCATAGACCTGGCCGGGCACGTTCTCCCCTGCCATGGACATGGCGCGGGAAGATTCATAATGACGGACGGAGGCTTCGGCGGTAGCGGTCTTGACAGCGCCGGAGTAAGAGGCAGCCAGCGTGTTGATGTGCTGGCGGAAGCTCTTGTAGTAGCTTTCAAAGGCATTCTTGCGCAGCACGCGGTCATTGGAGGTTTGCAGCAGGATGTAGTTGGAAGCGGTCAGCTCCACATCGTTGCCCTCGCCATCCTTGACGGAATCGAACACCATGTCGGCGTCTTCCAGGTTATCGGCAACATTTTTCGGGGTGCCGAATGCCTCACCGAAAGCAGCCAGCAGCTTTTCTTCCGGGGCGGTCAGGGTGTGAGGCTTTGCACGCAGCAGGTCTTCCAGAGCAAAACGATAGGGGGCAACCTGCTCGTCAGCCATGATGGCATCCAGGGTTTCCTGCGGCAGTGCCAGGATTTCCGGCTGAGCATAGGCGATGGTACCGACAGCCTTTACATATTTGGCGGTAGCGCGGGCATCCATGCTCTGGGCGTCATCAGCACGGGTATCCTCGCTCAGACGCAGGCTGGTGTAGACAGCCAGGTTTTCCAGTTCACGGAACACGCCGATTTCTGCATCATAAAATTCACGAATGCTGGCAGCGTTGTTCAGCTTGCCCTCCCAGGCAGCCAAAGCTTCAATTTTGGGGTCAATGGCGGCAAAAGCCTTTTCCCATTCCGCATCGCTGGCGTACATTTTGGTCAGGTCCCACTGGTACTGCGGGTCCATCTCTTTGCGTTCTTTCAATGCTTCCGACATGGCGGATTCTCCTTTTCTATATGGTGTCTTTCTGAGCCTGTCAGGGAAGCGTTCTCCCCTGCCCTCCATGCAGGCACCATTCATCCTGCACAGACAAACCCAGTATAAAAGTATTATACACCAAATGTTAGAAAAAACAAATCCGTTTTTATTTAAGGCAATACCGCACAATTCCCGCCTTACGGCTTAAGCACCGCTCCGACGGCTGCGGCACGGC
>ERZ827101.2068-NODE-2068-length-19403-cov-20.481497_pt1 | contig 19403 bp, 14 predicted proteins | sample MGYA00519869_ERZ827101 | MGnify/ENA primary metagenome ERZ827101 (study PRJEB31778, sample SAMEA3449256) | human gut metagenome | biome: human gut; feature: human-associated habitat; material: faeces | place: United Kingdom | collected 2010/2012 ...
ATGCCGTTCCCGGGAATGGATTGCCAGTGCGGGGACTGTGGAGCTTAATTCCGGTATTGGTGGCCTTTCCGTTGATTTTGAGCCAACAGCCCCCCTGTGACTGACAGGCTGCCTCGTCATTCCATTCGTATCTCCAGTAACAGGGGGTGTATTTTATTGGTAAGCGGCTCGCCAGAACCGTATTGATATTTACTGAGAGCTCAGATCAACTTTCCAGGGCAACAGATCGCGTACCCGGTTTGCCGGCCAGTCCTGGATATGCTCAATGACGTAACGCAGCCATTTTTCTGGATCCACATTGTTCAGACGGCATGTGCCGATCAGCGAGTACAACACCGCCGCATGTTCGCCACCGCTGTCGGAACCCGCGAACAGCCAGTTTTTCCGGCCTACGGCCACTCCCCGTAAGGCGTTCTCTGCGATGTTGTTGTCGATTTCCACCCAGCCATTACTGCAGTACACGTTCAGGCCATCCCACTGTTTCAGCAGGTCAGGTATGCGAACGCTTTTGCCGTATCCGAGTGATGCGACAGTGTTTTCATCTGAGTCTGTATCCAGTCATACAGTGACTGCATCAGTGGCGCAGCTCTGGCTTTTCTTGTCGCCAGACGCTGTTCTGCTGAACATCCCCGGACTTCTGCCTCGATGACATACAGTTCACCGATACGCTGCAGGGCTTCCGTGGTGATGTCGGTTGGCACTCTTGCATGCACATCGTGGATTTTTCTCCGGGCATGAGCCATACACGCGGCTTCCGTTATTCTGCCGGATTCGTATAACACCCGGTAACCACCGTAAGCATCGGCCTGAAGCACACCGCTGTAACCGGCCAGATGATTTTGTGGATGGATACCTTTCCGGTCCGGTGAGTACGCGAACCAGACCGCCGGGGGCATCTGTGAACCGGCATTACGGTCATCACGGACGTAGGCCCACAGCCGGGCAGTCCTTGTTTTACCACTGCCCGGCTCCTGGACCGGAACGGGGATATCATCGGCATGGACTTTACCGGGCATCAGCACATACTGGCGCAGGACGTCATACAACGGCTCCAGCAGTTCAGCAACAGCACCTGTCCAGCGCCCCAGTGTGGCACGGCTCAGCTCCACTCCCTGACGACGATATATTTCTGACTGGCGGTATAACGGCAGATGGTCTGCATATTTTCCAGCGACAACATGGGCCAGAAGCCCCGCTCCGGCATAACTGCGTGCAATGGGTTTTGAAGGCACCGGAGCCTGCACGATATGGTCGCACCGGCAACAGGCCAGTTTCGGACGTTGTGTTTCGATAACCTTAAAGGCGCTGCTGATAAGCTCCAGTTGCTCTGACACATCACATCCCAGAGAACTGAGTTCGCCACCACAGGCAGGACAGCATTCCTCTTCCGGCCGGATAACCCGGGTTTCACGGGGAAGTGAGGTCGGTAACGGTTTACGGGCTGAAGACTGGCGCAGGGCGGATGGCAGTACCGGATCATACTGCTCACCCAGCGTTTCCGCCATTTCTTCCTGAAGTGCGCTGATTCGCTCCTGTGCTTCCTGTATCTGTCGTTCGGTTTTTGCGCGAAGTTTTTCTGAGCTTTTACCGAACTGCATGCGCTGCAGTTTTGCAACCAGCGCCTTCAGCCGGTTGATTTCAGAAGCATAAGCCGCCACCCGCTGTGAGAGCAGGCAGTTGTATTCGGCCATCTGGCGGATGGTGTCCTGTTGCGTCTGCAACAGTGCCCGCAGGCGGGCATTCTCATGAGCAAGTGAGGTGTCCATATCCTCACTTTACAACGGGTTATATACGGATTCCAGCGCGTTCCGTTCGTTTCGGGTGCTTCCAGTTGATGCCCTCAAGAAGCATGGACAACTGAGCCGGAGTAAGGTGAACCTTTCCATCGCGGGTGACCGGCCAGACGAAGCGGCCCCGCTCCAGGCGTTTGGTGAAGAGGCACAGTCCGTCACTGTCAGCCCACAGCACTTTTATCTGGTCACCCCGGCGTCCGCGGAAGATAAACAGGTGACCTGAGAAGGGGTTCTCATCCAGCACATATTGTACCTGTTCTTCCAGCCCGTTGAAGGATTTACGCATATCGGTAACGCCGGCAACGAGCCAGATGCGGGTACCTGATGGGAGTGAGATCATCTTCCCCTCCCGGTCAGTTCACGGATCAACACCGTGAGCAGCTCTGGTGAAGGATTTTCCAGTGTCATTTTACCGTAATGGAATTCCACATGGCAGGAAGCCGCACAAGCAACTGATAATGCCTCCGGAGCAGGAGCATCTGTAGCATAGCGCGGGGTGTCGATAAGTTCCACTGGAACCAGAGTCGGAGAGGCCGGAAAAGATTGTGGTACTGTAGGGCCTACAATAGTTGGAGGCATTCTACGAGAAATACGTCCTTCTCGTTGCCAGAGGCGTAGCCATTTAAAAATCAGGTTGTTATCAACGCCATGTTCCCGGGCCAGTTGTGCAACATTGGCATTTGGTTTCGAAGCCAGTTCAACCATATGAAGCTTAAATTCATTAGAAAATATCCGGCGGGTCCCAGAGCACCAGTTTGTAGGTTTATCCATCAATAGAACTCCGTCTAATTTAGAAGGAGCTCTAATTTAGTCTGCAAGGATCAGGAGTTACAGACGGCATTGGCTTTACGCTTACACCCACTCACGTGAGTGGACTGATATAACAATCGACGATTTCTGGAAAGGCTGGGCCATATTCCTCCGGCAGAAGCAGAAAAAGCTTATTATGCTTCCATCGGAAACAATGATCTGGCAGCCTGAGTTCACAGATAAAATGCTCTCTAGGAAACCCGGGTGGTTCAGTAGTGTTGATCGAGCTAAAGACTTAAAAACCAGTCTGGTTCAACTGTTACTTTTTCAACCAGCTCTGTTTTAACACCTAAACTAAGTTCTTTAAGCTTATCGGCTAACTGATCACCATCAACCAAATCAATCGGAGCAACGCCATCACGATTAGCTTCTTCAATAGCAGCTTTTGTAAAACTGCCTGTGGTAATAAACATGCCACGATCTGCTCGTCCTACAGTTGCCCCTCTGAAATCTCGGATTTCTGGTGCCCCAACTGAGCCTTTGTATTTCTTACACTGAAAAGCAATATGAAAACTCATCAAGCCGTTAATTCTGGCAATTCCTTTACCATCGATACCACCATCACCAGTGCGGCCAGTCACTTCAACATGAATGAATCCTGACTCTCTCAGTAACCTCTGTGTTAATCGCTCAAAAGCATCAGGGCTCATTTCTTCAATTAGCACATGATGCAGTTTTTCACGCCAACGCATAGCCTCTTCTGGGGAGTCATCGGACGACAGTTCGGGGGCCGATGGCGTAGTACTAGTCTGTTCAAGCTTGCGGTCCAGAGCTCTTACAAAATTAACAATTTCTCTGCTATCAATTTCCGGTTCCTGTCTGGCTTTATCTGTAAGAGCCCACACGCCACGAGATGAATTTTCAAGGTATCCAGCTTTCTTAAGATAGGTTCTAGCCCAAGCTAACCGATATCCAACCTCAGTTTGGCTGCTTTTTTCAGGGTTGTGCAGAACCGCCAAAGTATCCTCATCAAATTTCTCAAGCTCGACAACCTCTTCGTATATCTCGTCGATGCTGCCTGAACCACCAAGTTCAACCAGCGCTTTCATCAAAGGCAGCATTAGTTGATCGTAAGTCACCATTTTTCCAGCGCTCATTTGCTTTCACTCCATCCGGATGTCATCAGCTCAGTAAAATCTCGGCGCGAGAGTACGATGGAGCAATCCCGCCAATCTTTTTCGGATGGAGACATGGTATCGGTATATCGCAGGTCGAATCCATTGGCCTGTTTCTGGGCGTTGATATACTCATCCATTTTTTCGCCCATGGTTTCAATGTCCTCAATCCATTCATCACGAATGGTATCGGGCAGCGAGCCAAACAGGTTGTATCGGTCTTGCATTCGTTCGGACAGCTTTTCATAAACTTTTTCGTCGACAGTTTGTTCGTTGACGAGGTTTAGCATGTCGACTTTTTCGCGTACCTGCCCAAAGCGCTTGATGCGTCCAATACGCTGCTCTAAACGAGTAGGGTTCCATGGCAGGTCGATATTGATTAGGGTGCCCAGTGTCTGAAGGTTCAACCCTTCGCAGGCTGCATCGGTGGCCACCATAATTTCGAGCTGGTGCTCGGCCACCATGCGCTTCAGTGTTTCCCGTTCAATATTGACGCTATCACCCTTTTGGTACAGCCGACTGCGACCTGCGCCGGCATAGAGGCCTACCGCTTGGTCTGGGTAACGCTCTGCGAGCGAATCTGCAACCCATTTTGCCGTGTCGTAGTACTGGCTAAAAATAATGACGCCAAACTTTAGCCACCTCTCGTTTTCAAGGTAATGGATTACCGCGTTGAGCTTTGGGTCTTCTTCAATTCGCTCAAGCCGGGCGATCATTCGTTCGAGAACGGCAATTTCATCCGGGCTTTCGGCTTTGACCTCTATCAGCTGGTCGTCACTTTCTTCACGAACAGTCCTGCCTTCCAGCAGCATTCGTGCAGTGTTCAATCCAGCCGCGATACTTGAGCAAATCCGTTGTTCCATCAAGTTTTTCATAAACCCGCTGCCTTTGCCACTTTGAGCAAGAGCTTTAGCAAAGTGTCTAGCTTCGGCGTAGGCTTGCCTGAAGTCCTCGCTTGTTCGCAGTGCTTTACCCTCGAACAAGCTGTTAAATTGGTGAACTTCCTTCGACAATTCTCGGTCGGGATGCAAGTCGACGCCTATACGTGGCAGAAGCCCCGCATCTTCAAGCGTTACACGTTTGCGTAAAACGACGTGGCGAATAAAAGGATTTTCTCGCTGAAAAAAACTGGCACCTGATATATTTCTATACAGTTCATCTTCAAGGTATTCCAGCGAATCATCTGACAAATCAGAGAGTGTGCTCTTAATGTCCCACTTGTCGTTTTGATTAATTAATCCAAGATCCTGACGAAGAGAGCTGAATAAGCGGCGTGCATACTGCTCGTTGGTTGAATCGACGACGGGCAGTGGTGAGCGAAGCAGCTCCCAAGCGAAGCTGGGTTCTGTAACGCGCTGCTCACCGGATAAAATAGGTAGCACCTCTGGTGGACGGTGCCATTTGGCAAAATCGTTGCCGAGCACAAAATTACCCCTGCCTTGATGCAGGATACCAATCAAGTCCCACAAATCTTCGGGGCGGGTTTGTATAGGTGTGGCCGTACCAAGAATGACGTGATCTGATCGCGCGGCAATCTCGCGCATAAAGGCCAGTAATTCATTGTGGGTACCCGCATCTTTACCGAAGCCTTGCCTGCTTCGCGCCTTATGTGCTTCATCCAAGATAGCCACGCCAAAGCGTAACCCCAGCAGGTGTTGCTTCTCCAATGAGTCGCGCATAATTAGCCCGGTGGATACAATACCTACACGCAGCGGGCACTTGGCAATATGTTCTTGTCCTGAAGGAGAAATAATTCGCCCCTCAGGATCTAACCAAGCTTTCTTCTGGGTTTGCCAGCGGGCACAGGGAATCCCCAGCTTATCAATCATTTCTACTTGCCACTGCTCGCAGAGCGTGGCTGGGGCGAAGATGATGACAGGTTTACGCTTCTTGTTCTCTCTGTCGCTCAGTAAGCACAGCAAAAGCGCTGCCGTAGCCATGGACAGGGTTTTGCCTAGGCCAACCTCGTCGGCAATCAGTAAACGCACGATACCGTGGTTGTGATAATGGCGAACGCATTCGCCGACAAAGCCTTGTTGCCAAGGCTGCAAAGAGAAACCTTGGCGATACAATGGGGACTCAATCAGCGCAGCAGGTGCAATATCATCGTCTTCGACAATATCTTCAAAAAGCACCTCTCTGCGATAGCCACGGCGTTTCACCTCTCGGATCACTGCTTCAGGCAATGGGCGCGCGGCATTCCATAAATACTCAAACTCATGCTCAATCCACTGCACACCTTCTGGTGATTCGTCTTCCCAGAGGATTTCATAGTGACGTTGCCAGCCGCTGCTGGTTTCGTTCATGGAGCCAATGAAGCCAATTTTTTTGCCGTTGGCTAGTTCAATTACGCCAGCCTTGCCATGAAGAAAACCGCAAATGCTGTCGGGCGCAACGCGGATGACCTGGCCATGTTTGGCAAGGAAGCTGTCCAAGCGACGATAGCGGTCACGGTTCAGCAGGCTTTCAGCTTCAATATCTCGCTCATTCCAGCGCCCAATCATCTTAGTTTCGCGCAGCTGTGCCACCTTTAAGTCATCGGGATGGATATCCACATTGCAAACGATCTTTACATCGGGGATAGACTCGATCAGCTCATTGGCCACTTCAAACAGCGAGCTAGTAAAGTAACCGGCAATACGCTTATAGCTGCGAGCACCTTTGAGGTGCTCCAGCAAGAAGCTACTGTCGAGCCTATGGGTGCGCGACGAAAATCGACGAATGCTCATTATTGCGGAATCTCCATCCCTATCTTCATAACCAGTTGTTATTCAACTAATCGATTCATTGGCTTTCATTTTGCTGTTGCCATTATCATTGCTCTATTCATCACTGACCCAAGGCACGCATATTCTTCAAGCGCGCGCCTAACACTTCAGCCGCATCTCGAGTGGCCTTTTCTGGCGCCTTTTTCTCAATAAAGGTCAACATGTCGATCAATATCGGCCGTACTTCCATAAACTCTGGTAAGTCTGCCTGCAACTGACGGATAACCGTCTGCGGCTCTTTCTCATTGAGAATCTGTTGCAAACCAATAACCAAGTGCCCCAGCCAAGTGGAGCCGATTTCAGTGCTATCTGTCAGGTCGCGAGAAGCAAACTCAGGGATCCGCTTAAGCTGGGCCTTATTGGCTGCCATATTACCCATTACCCGGGCGTAATCTTGAACGCGGAAGGCTTTAGCAAAGTTCTGGTAGTTGTCTAGCTTAGATGCACCGGTAGTTTCAATGTCCATCATGCGCAAATAGAAACGCTGAATGCCGTTGATTTTTTGCCAGGTATCGTTCGACAAGCCTTCTGGGACCAACAAGCTGTTTGCAGCTTCCGCAGCTTGTTGCACGATCTCATCGACAACCGTTACTTCACCTTTGGTGCGTGGCCGCAGGGCAAAGCTGGTGACATCTTCACCGCCAATATGGGTATAGGAAGTCAGCACTTTGAGAGCCGCCGCATAACCCGCCATTTGCAGGTCGGAATCGTTAAAGACTGGCTCACCCAGCTTGTCTTTTACCTCATCGTTCAGGTGCATCATGGTTTCTATCTGGCGCTTCACTTCCGCGCGCACAGCGGGGAGCAGTCGCTGTTTAAAGCCCGCGTTTTCGCCGGCAGGACGCTTACGCAGCATTAGTATCACTGTACCTTGTACATAACCGCCTTTTTTCAGCTCGGTGCTGGTTTCAGTGGCGATATACCATGCACCAACAACCTGCAATCCGGATGCCCAGAAAATACCGATCATGTCCGACCAAACCCCGGTATCCTGGTGGGTGAACATCACGCATTGCATGCCGTTGTCGGGCATATGGTCAGCCATGGCTTTATAGGCCTTGACCATGCCTTTGCGAAAGTCGTCTCCTGAGCCCTTGATGGCTAGAGCACGGCGCGAATCCCAAGTCCATTCATCAAATGGTTTGGGTGGATTCTTACGTAGCCATGCGATGAAGTACTCGGTGATTTCGTGATAATGAACAGCATCGGCATAAGGTGGATCAGTGATATAAACGTCGTTTGACTCAGTTAATGCCGATGCTTCATGATTCTTAATTCTTACCGTTACATTAGGAATTGGTGCATTTGCAAAACCAAATGATCGACCAGCCTCATGACTGGTAAAGCAGCGGATACCGTAATTAAAAAATGTATTAAGCGCTTGGTTATAAAAAACGTTGTTCGTCTTTTCCCAATGGATCATCCAGTTGGCAATTCGCGCATTCCAGTCCAGAGTCTTCGCGTTAAAAATATAGTCTTCTGGTGTTGAATGTTTGAAATACATTGCATACATCAAAAGCTGGCGGCCATTGAAGAGATGATGCCAATGTGACCACCCCCTTTCTCTCTTCAATCGAGTCGTCTCTTCTCCATCTTCAATCGGCATATCTGGAATAAGACCTGATTGTTGCCATGTCGCGATATTCTTGTGAACGATATCGTTAACTAATGCCTCCCGTTCTAAATCTTTTTCAGTGACACCTGTAAAAAATGTTTCTTGGCGGCCCTGATCTAAAGTGTCTTTGGTTATCCAATGAATGGCATAGAGCCGCTCTTGAAAAATGTCGTCCGGACGCGGAGCAAAATCTTCCTTCTCCCAAAGACGAAGTCGGTTTTTCGTATTTCCATTAGCGTCTTTATAGTCGCCTCTCAGGGTTTTTATTGGAGTGCGATAGGTTTTTCCATCCAACTCATACACCAAAGCGCCATCTCTTACGGTGCCTTGATCTGCCGCTTTCATTTCAGCCGCACTGGCGTTTGTGATCACTTCAATGTTGAAGCGCTTATGTTTATGATCGGGAACCAGTTTTGCGATTACATTCTTCAACTTTGAAATAACCCAGCTAGGGGACATCGGCACCATCCAGCCGGTTTCTGGGCATTTGGTTTCTAAGCAATAGAGGTACGACTTTGCACGATTACCCCGGTGGTCATGTTCAATGCCTAAAGCGGTTATTTCTTGATCGACAATGTTTGCCACGTTTTTCTGAGCGGCTTCAATTTCTTGCTTCCTTTCTGGTGAGGCACCGATGACATTCATAGCGCCCCAAGTCAGCATAAGTGCAACTGGGTTTAAATCAGATGCATATACATCGCATCCCAATCTGGCTGCCTCAAACGGAATTGAGCCACCACCACTGAAGGTGTCAGCCACTTTGGGGCGATGCCCATAACGAAGCTGGCCAAGCTGTTCTATCAGTTCTTGATGTGATTTAGCCTTAATGTTGAGGCTTTGATAATGCCGATTGACGGTGGACCAAATGTGTCCATAGAGCCACTCCTGATCTACCTCTTCCGGTCTTTTACAAAGACTTGCCTTTGCCTCGTAGCCTTCGATCGTTTCTAAATAGTCACGATAAAGTGCAAGCTTTTCGTTCTCTTCAATGTCGCGACGCCAGCGCAGCTTTAAACCGAGCGCATCACTATTGATGGGAAATTGCAGTGTATCGATTTCGTTGAAACTATCGTCGGTAACTTTGACGTTGTGACTAAAATAATCCCAAGGGTTGTGCAGCTGAATGCGTGCAGCGATTTCTGCGGGTTTAATGTCATTTTGAATGAGCGCGCGCTTAGCGAGGCTTTCGATATCAAAGCCCATCAACATTTCGAATATTTCGAGATCTTTTTCAGTATCTTCGGTTTGGGGTAAGAGTGTGCCCAGCACCACCGAGCGAACAAGGATTAGCGGTTTTCTGCCTTTCCAGTATGACCCCAAACCTGTAAGTGTTTGACCAAGATTGGCTTTGCGCTCTTTTTGCGCTTCGAATGAAATTTTTTGTGCTGGATAGACTGCTTCAATGAGTGCGGGCGCATCCTTGAGTTCGAATGGTGTTAATTCTATCATTTACATTTTATCTCCAAACATGCTGAGCAAATGCTGATTTTTTGCTCCCGCTGTTTTTCGTTTAATTTTGTATTATTCAAAAACCAAAAGTGTTTTCTAGCTATTGCAACGGCGGTTGTTCAGTTTTTTTGCCGTAGCCTAAGTCTTTTAGGCTATTGCCTTGCAAATCTTTCCAAGCATCCATGCCGCTGCGCGGATTACCGGCTATTACACAAGCGGCAGCGCTGGGGCTTTTGAACAAATAATCTTGAGAGAAAGAATAAACTTCCCCTTGATGAACTAATATTCTTTGTTCCAGCATCTGTTGGCGTAAATCTCGTATAGCTGGACGTAATGATTTGGCCATTGCGATGTTTGCGGTAGACCCCTTTTTCACTAAAAACTCAGGGCTACTCTTGTTGCCAACAGGAAGTCCGATCGCTTTGGCATGCTTTGCTTCAAACAAAAATAAATTTTCTTCGCCTATAGCTAAATCATCTTGGTCAAGTTTAGTGCTTGCAGGAGCTAATGGCATCAAAGGGTTGCCATTCTCAGACGAGAGATGAAGCAATAAGTCAGAACCATTATTTAGTTGCTTCTCGATATAGGTTTCTGATGTTTCTTTAATATCTTGTGCTCGTGTTACTTCACGAGAATAATTTGCATCTTTGCTTTGGGAAAATTCTACCTGTTCAGCCTGAACAATATCACCTAGGGCATGACGCAGTGCAATACGCCAACCGACGTCACGGTCTTCTGCAGCTCCTGTGCTTCTTGCTGTCATACCGAATAACCACCAGCGTTCTTCCGGTACTAATGCCAACCAATTACGCACAGCAACTGGAATGTTTTCAACATCCATTCCTTCAATGGCCCATGCTAGAACACATAACTCTTTGCCCAAAAGGCGATCAACGACGTTTTCTCCTACTTGCCATGAGCTTGTGCTTAAGCCATAGCTTTTCAGCCTAACGTTAAATGTACGCTGAACTTCTGAGCGTATAGCCGTCCAACGGGAACGATCAAGTAATACCCTTTCAATCATGGCAAACTCGTCACTCTGAGCTTGTAGACCAAGGTACTCATTGATTTGCACTTGACCACTATTTGATTTGGGAATGATAACTTTAAAGTGATGTGGATCGCTTGTAGCGGGCACACCAAAGCCCAGCGTCGCATGCTTCACCGCTGTATTGCTTGTCTTTGATGGTGCCTTTGCCATATTTCTTGCCTCTATTTCTTCAAACGTGTCGCTCAAATGCGACGCTTACTCGTCCTGAGCAATGTCTCCAGGTTTTAACTCAATACCAACTAATTTGGCGAACTCTTTGGCTTCAAAACCGTTCTCAAAATCGATGCCATCTCTTACTGCAATCGAAACATTAGCATCAGCTTCATTTAATACATCGCGCAAACTATTAACAGTAGCCTCGATCATTGCGGCGGTGATCTGACGTTCGCCAAAGCGAATACCCACTGTGTTTTCACCTTCGCCAATTTCGATCCGCACACCTTTAAAGCGCGTATTGGCTTGGTCTTTATAACGGTTTATCACAGCGAATACTTTTTCCGTGCTATCCAATAGAACACGCTTGCCGCCATTCATGCGAGCAGGCTTGGTGTCATGAATTTGCACAGTCTTGTCTCCACTGTGTGGGATCTGAAAGTCGGCTGTTTTGGTTGCTTCATTTGATTTAGCATAAACTAGCAATCGGGCCGCTTCTAACCCCACTTCGAACGGAGCGGTATAGGGTTGCCCATCTTTGGGATTTGAACCATCCAACGTGTAGAACATGTCGGCTTTCGGTGTGCACTGCAGGGTGACCTTACGCTGATCGGCGGAAGGCTCAATTTGGTGTCGTACTTTTAAGTCGGCCACCCAGCGAGTCGGCAAACCGTTTTCGTACTTGCCCGTTGGATCAACCACAAGGAAATAAAGCGTCCCCTCAGTGGTAGCAAAATTTTCTAAATCATCCACGTGCGGGTCAGCAATCGACACAGTAGCTGAGGTTGAATAATAGATGACAGGACTTTCGCCAGCATTTCTCGGTGTCAGGCTGATTAAAGACTCACCGGTATCTGGATTGGTTCCCAATAGCGATACGTTGACACTGGTTTTTTCTTTCGGGAATGGGCCTTTTTCAATGTATCCGTCCTCGCCCAAGCGCCAGCGACCTTGTTTCAGGGCTTCGGTTTTCAGTGTGTCCATACCACTACTGCCAGGCATCCAAGGCCAGCCCGGATTGCATTTGGCGCGGTTGACGACATCTTTCCATGGGGTTCGACGGTTGTTAGCACCGGAAGGCCACAGTTCAGATTCGGCCATAGCGAAGTATTGCCCGAAGTCATCTTTCAGATCAGCGGCCAGTTTGTAGTTAGCCCGTGGGTCAGCCATCAGGTTTTCGATTTGTACTTCAGCTGATTGATCACCTTCGCCCACTTTCAAACCATTGTCTATGGTAACTTTGAGCAGTCGTTCAGAGCCATCGAACTCATCGATGCCAGGGAAAAGAATGGTGTTGTAAGCGGCGGAAAGTGCTTTGGTAAAGCGGCTTTCCGCTTCTTCGAGTCGGTCTCGAGCTTCTTCAAATAAAGTATCGCCAGCCTTGAGACGTTTCTCTATCTGCTCAATAGCATAGAGCTCGCGCAAGCGTTCTTCCACAGCCTCTGCCATGATACTGTCTTGGCCAGTAAGCACCAATAGATTGTTTTTTTCTTGTTGGAACTCGAAGAAGTTGATGAGTTCATTAGGTGGTACTTTGCCATCTGGCTTTATCACAATCAATACACGAGGACCACTCAACTTGAGTTCGTCCATACGCGGAAGAATCTGAACCTCCTGATAAACGTTGCGGCGATTAGGTTGAAGAATTCCCTTGAGCCGGTTAATCAGAGCTTGATCAATTTTGGGCTGGGGAATTTCCTTAGCGTTACGCTCTATCTGGCGAGAGAGGTTTTCGGTTTCTTTAATAAAGAAACGCTGGTCTTCACGGTGTAAGTACCAAGCTTGCTCACGCAGCTTTTGAAGGGCTTCTAAGAATTCATCAGCTTTGCGGTTAGGCGCAGCCAGGAATTCAATTACTTCACTTTCTGACAGACCAATGCGCCCCCCCACAGCACGTGATAGTGAGGATGCCAATAGCAGTGTCATTAATTGACTGGCAGCATCGTTGCTTTGTTCGGCATCGATGCTTTCCGCAATGGAATCACCTTTATCTGCAATATCTCGAGTAACAGCTGGAATCAGTTTTGGCGAGATTCGTTCAATCTCGTCTTTGACTTGTTCATCATTTAGGTCTAGATGCTGAGTGCCTACTAGAAATACGTCATCTGTTTGGCGTTGCTCGACGCTTTTCAGCAAGCGAGCGGTAAACTGCATCAAGCCGCGTGTTTGACGGAAGCCTTCATTTTCTTTAAAGAGCGCAACCAAGTGCTTGAACGAAGGGTGGAAGGGATAGGTCTCTCTGACCTGTTCGGCAATTTGCTCGATGCTAGACGCAATGATGTAGCCACCGTCTTCCGCTTTTTTTACTTGCTGCGCATATTCCTCAGCGACATCGCTGATAGTTTGCTCATCCGGCAGTTCATCAATAAGGCGCTTCTTTAAAATTTCATAAATTTCATTACCTGACAGTTGCACCGGGGTAATGGTCATCGACTGCCTGCGGGTTTCTTGCTGCAGATTAGAAATAGCTTCTTTTAGTGTTTTGGTTTGCGCACCATAGCTACCAGATAGGTTGGCAATGACTATACAGCAGTTAGGCAGCTCAAGTGCTGCACTCATAAGCGTACTTAGACTGTAAACCACCATATTTGCCAAAGTGCCTGAACCATATACTTGGGTGCTGGCGTTATCGAGGTAAGGTGGCAACTCGTCGATCATAATCAGCGTGGGAGTATCACCGATTATCTCTTTCCATTTTTGCTGGTCAACTGATTTAGGTCCATTGATCCAATGAGGTTTTATTTTCTCTGCTTCGCCTAATTGAGTAGCAATTTCGCCCCAGATGTAGTTGTCGGGGTTATTACGACCATTAAAAGCAGCAATTCGAGCATTGCCAAAATCCAGTCGCTCACTTAAATCAGCAGGTAATACATCAGGCCGCAGATGGGCATGCTTTGCCAGCAAGCCTAGGGCGATCATCATATGGGTTTTACCCCCCCCCATTGCTTGTGTAAGTTCAAACACTGCCTGGTCTGATTTGCCTGATAGGCGAAGCATACCCTCGCGGAAGAGTTGTTCCATACCATGAGTAACATAGTTGCGAGAGAAGAACTCTTTACCATCACCTGCGTCGTTAATGAGATCAGCCAGGTTCTCAATTCCTTGGCTCATTCGATAATCCTGGATCACAGGATTAAAACGACATGCCTGCTTAACTGTCTTGATCATGCTTAACGCTCCCACGTTGATCTGAATCTTGGGCTTGCTCTATGGCTATACCATTTTTATCGCAATGCTCGCGTATTAGAACTTCTATCATGTTAGCGATAGAACGATGTTCCGCTTGCGCAGCTACTCTCAACGCCTCCTTCAAGTCAGGATCGACTCGGATGGTAAGCGTCGCAGTTTTGATGGTAGCCATTACACTCTCCCAGAATGCCTGCAAATGTACTGCATATTACATTACAGCATTGTAATCAACAAGAATAAAATTTACGGTGTAATTAACTTATAATTCCTTATTTTTATTATTTTTTTTGGAATAAATCATCACACCAGTATTGTTATATTTATTCTTGATAGATATCTCCCGAATGCGCCAGGCAACTTCAGCCTGGGCTGGTAGCAATGGCAACATCCCTTCAGCAATCGCGTCCGATGCAGACTCTTGCCCACAGGACATCAAATGCTTCCATGGATCTTTAAGAAAGCACTCGAACGTGATGCCAAATTCAATGATGCGGGCAGAAACGAAGATTTCGCCCCAGTATTCAATGTAGGTGTCTTGGTACATGGAAAGGTTCCTCTTGTTGATAAAACCATGAGTTCACTTTCCATTTTCCAGAGGTTTTCAAATATGCAAGGGGCTATGACAAAGCTTTAAATCGATTGCGGGCATCTTTGTAGTCATAGTGGGCATGTTCTGAGCCACGATGGTACAAACCATCTAAGTAAGTTTGTTCCTGCGGCAACTCGTCTTCGCTGATTGCGCGCCTCCAATGTTTGTTGGCACCTTTAACACCGTCATGCGTGAACCGCTCCGGAAATCCTGGAGACTAAACTCCCTGAGAAAGAGGTAAACAGGATGACTAAAAAAACACGTTTTTCCCCCGAAGTCCGTCAACGGGCAGTTCAATGCTTTGTCGAATAAACATTTACCTGAACGATTAACTGCAACGGCTATCCTTACCGACAATCAACGTCAATAAAAATCTGTACTGACTCGTCAGCACTGGGTTCGATCAGTAGGAACATGAATTCAAAGGCCACCTTGCTGAATCTCAAGACTCCTCCGATTCCAAAGATAAACCCCGTCTTAAGTTCGCTGGCCTGAAATTCGGTGACTATTGTCTATATCGGGATCACCACGGTTGTGTGATTAATCATCGTCGATCATAAAGCGTCTATGGATGTACTGCGGCGTTCCTGCTACTGGTGATCACCCTGTGGTTGTGCAATTCCAAACGGCTGAAGCGAGAGTAACAGACATCACGCCGCAATCGGGGGCGGCGTGTAGACGTGGTTAATTACTATCAAATATATTAATCAGGCCGATTCGATTTGCTTTCATTTATGGTTTCCATCATGAGCTGTTGCTGCTTTTCTTTGGACAGTCGAGCGATACCAAAGCCTGTGAACCCCCACAGCGTCGCAAAGAAAATGCCACTCCAGCAGAGAATAGCCCACGGAAGATAGCTTAATGTAGCAACGCCAAGTGTACCTGCCATGTAGGCACCCGCGGCAGTCCAGGGCAGAATTGGTTCAAATATGGTGGCAGAGTCTTCTACAGTCCTTGCCAGATTTTTTGGATGTAGGCCGCGCTCAATATAAGCACTTCGTAGCATTTCAATCGGAATCAGGATTGATATCTGACCATTACAGGTCACGCTAATCATTGTTAAACCACAGGCAATAGTCGCAAGAATCATGGTTCCTGTGGAATGAACTAATTTGAGCAGATTATGGACGATGACTTCTAAAGCGCCGCTCAAGGCTAATGTTCCCGCAAATGAAAGGGCGCAGAAACAAATAAGCAACGTACTCATCATCGAGTTCATGCCACCGCGGTTTAACAAATTACCTAATAGCGGATTAACATCTTTATCGGTAAGCATTGAAACGTTAAATCCGTCTACTGCACTTTTAACAATGTCGTGTAGTGCGAACCCCTGAATAACGCTGGCGTTGATCATGGCTACCAGTGCCGAAACAAGCATAATTGGAATGGTTGGTTTCTTGGTAATCGAACCGTACAGGACAATGGCAATGGGTAGCAATAACAATAAATTAAAATGATAAATTCCTTTTAATCCTTCAGTGATTAGCTGAATTTTGTCGGGAATGGTTGAGCCGCCGAGCTCGCCATTCATCCCATAGAGCGTCATAACAAAGGCTGACAGTATCAATGAAGGAAGGGTTGTATAAAGTAAATGAGCGATGTGTTCATAGAGATCTATCTGGGCTGCCATTGCGGCTAAGTTAGTATCACCAGAAAGGGGAGACAGTTTGTCCCCGAAGTAAGCCCCTGCCACAATAGCGCCTGCAGTTGCTGCCAGATTAGCCTCCATTCCGATAGCCACACCCATAAACGCAACACCGACGGTGCCTGCGGATCCCCAGGATGTCCCTGTGCATACAGAGACGACGGCAGTAACGAGCAGGGCCGTCACATAGATCATGGAAGGATTTATCAGATTAAGGCCGTAATAAATCATCAGCGGAATAGTACCGCCTATCATCCATGTCCCAATCAGGAGGCCCACGCTGATCAAAATTAGCAGAGCAGGCATTGTTTTAGCGATTTTCTGCGATATTGATTCAAGGATTGCATTGTAGCCATACCCCAACCGCTTAACTAACAGTGCAGCAATGACGGTTGAAAGAACCATTAATGGCTCAGGTGGCAGATCGAATGCCGCATAACCAAATCCCAGCAATAGTATCATCGCTAGTATTGGTAATAATGATTCCACCAGAGTTGGGGATCTTGGAGTATTGTTATTATTCATGAAGGGAAACTCCTGTAGTGAAGGGGATGCTCTGATAAATCCGTTCAAATGCTTGTGTAAGATTGCTTCTCGGCGTGGCTATGTTCACACGGAAAAAACCAAGTCCTTCATCGCCAAAATCTGATCCCCAGCTCATCTCAACACCTGCGAGCGAGACAAACCAATGGCGTAGTTGCTCTTCGCTGATGTTCATTGCCCGGTAGTCGATCCACAACATGTAAGTTCCGCCACCAGAGGCGACAAACCAGTCTGGAAAATGAGCCTGGCAGAATGATTGAACCCAGCTCCTGTTTTCGACCAAATAATCTTTTAATGCTGCTAACCAAGAATCGCCATGGCGGTAAGCACAGAGAAATGCAGGAACAGAGAAATAACCAGGATTATGGATACCTGCTGCAATAAGAGCTAATTTAAACTGTTCACGATATTTATCGTTAGCAATAACAATATTTGCGACTTCAAGTCCGGCCATATTAAAAGTTTTTGCTGGAGATGTACAAATAAACGAGTTTTGTGCAACGTATGAGCTTATAGAAGAAATTGTTTGATGTTGTTTTTGGGTGAAGTTGAAGTCTGCATGAACATCATCAGAAATAATAAAAACATTATATTTTTCTGCTAATGAAGCTATTTTCCTTAGATTGTCTTCTGACCAGATTGTTCCTGTTGGATTATGCGGCGATATTAGAATGAAACAACAAGCCATTTTAAACTTATCTTCGAGATCCGCAAAGTCTATTTCATAGTGGTGGTCACGATAAAGTAACGCACTTTCCAGCAATACTCGATGGTTGACTTCAACTGCATGACTAATAGGATGATAGGCTGGTGTCAGGCTGACAATAGCATCTCCCGGTTGGGTAAAGTTCTGGATAAATAATGAGACGGCCTGTACTACCCGTGGGCAAAAAACAATGTGTTCAGGGTTGACCTTCCACGAGTAATGGCGTTGATACCACTGTGCTGCCACTTGCTGCCAGTCATCACTTAATAATGTATAACCGTAGATACCTTTCTGATTTGCGACAGATAATTCAGAAACTATAAAATCAGCTACAGGAATATCCATATCAGCTACAGACAGAGGAATGATGTCACGCCCCTTGTTATTATATTTAGCGCTATAGGTTCCGTCGCGTGAAATAACTTTATCAAAATTATAAACTTTCATATTTGTTACTCGCCCGATTTTATCGTTAGGGTAATGTAATATTTCGAGGGAGGAAGTGTTATTCTGTATTTTGTTTTCGTTATTATGAAAATTTGCATATGTGATGTTTATCACAAAGATGTTAACTATCTGTCAATAAAAAGACTCCAGCAAATGTAAACGTTTTACATCGCTTAAGCCTATGGAATTTACATAAAAAAGGGCGTGCCGAGTCTTTCGACCCAATCATTATCTCGGTAACTCCATTCACAAGGGCAGGAAATAACCCCTTCAACAAATAACAGACTGATGCCTGCGAGCGCGCTCCCCAGGTTTCCGGGCTGAAAGTACCGCCGCACTCGTTTAACGCGGAACAGTCTGTGTTGGCGGTTTAATGGTGGATGTTGCTGTAGACCACAACTGATGAGGCAACGGAGTTTACCGTGATGATTCCTGTTTATCATTTTCTGGTCAGTGCCGCGATTCTGGTATTCATGGTGATTTTCTGTCAGACACGCCATCGCGACCACCGTAACTGGCTGGCTCTGCTGCTATTCGTATTATGCTCTGTAAACAGCTGGTCATTGCGGATGGTTAAAGGAATAATTGTGGGGACAACTGACACATTGCGTAAAATGCAGCGTTATGAACAACTGAGTCAGCACGGGGCTGACAGCTGGAAAATCCTGCTGGGAGCACCGTTATATGACACGATTGTTATTGTCACTAGTGAGAGTGTGCGCAGGAATTATATGACAGCGTATGGCTATCCCGTACCAACCACACCGTGGCTGAATATGGCACCCGGTTTATTTATTGACGGTTATAACTCGACAGCCTCCAGTACTGTGCCTTCCCTGAGCCGGACACTGATTTATGACTATGAGCAGCCCCCTGATTCCGACAACAACGTGGTGGCGCTGGCAGCAAAAGCAGGATACAGCACATAGTGGATATCCAATCAGGGAAAACTGGGGGAGTATGACACACGCATCTCTGTTATTGCTTCTGATGCGGAGCATGCCGCTTTCCTCAAGAAAGGCAGCTTCGCTTCCCGTAAAACAGATGACATACTGTTGTTACAGGAAACAGAACGTGCGCTGGCGGATACATCCTCTCCGAAGATAATTTTCCTGTACATGATGGGTTCTCATCCAAATCCGTGTGACCGGCTTAACTCCTGGCCGAATAATTACCTGGAGCAGTATCCCTGAAAGATTGCCTATTACCTCGCCAGCATCAGTAAACTGGATAACTTTCTTGGCCAGCTTGATGGTATCCTTCGCCGGCACTCACGTCATTTCGCCATGCTTTACTTTTCTGACCATAGGCTGTCGGTCAGCGACAGTGCCAATCCTGTTCATCATGATGGTCATGTGCAGGGAGGCTACAGTGTTCCGCTGATTATTACCACCAGTGACATAACGTCTCATCAGTCCGTCAGCAGAAAAATCAGTGCCCGTCATTTCGCAGGTATTTTTCAGTGGATGACCGGTATTCGTACTGAAAATATACCGCCATTCAATCCACTGACAGACGAAGATAATGAAC
>ERZ827101.2098-NODE-2098-length-19059-cov-2.703852_pt1 | contig 19059 bp, 14 predicted proteins | sample MGYA00519869_ERZ827101 | MGnify/ENA primary metagenome ERZ827101 (study PRJEB31778, sample SAMEA3449256) | human gut metagenome | biome: human gut; feature: human-associated habitat; material: faeces | place: United Kingdom | collected 2010/2012 ...
CCGCTGCAGATTTTCGATCAGTGCCAGCTCCATGACCTCGTCTTCCTCAGCCTCAAGCACCATCGCAGGAATGTCTTCCAAACCTGCCTGACGTGCTGCACGCCAGCGGCGCTCACCTGCAATGATCTGGTAGTAGCCGTCCTTCTCGCCCTTGCGCACCGTGATTGGTGTGATGACGCCGTGCAGGCGAATGCTCTCTGCCAGCTCGTCCAGAGATGCCTGATCAAAGACCTTCCTCGGCTGATCGGGATTCGGCTCGATTTTTGCCAAAGGCAGGTTTTTTGTGCCGTTATCCAGACTTTCTTCCATTAAATCGCTGGTATCACTGCCGAAAAGGTTGGACAAGCCGCCGCCCAGACCCATTTTTGCGCCTGCCATCAGCTTCTCCCCTTTCGGTCATTTTTCTTCAGAATCTCGTCCGCGAGAGCCAGATAAGCCTCTGCGCCGCGGCACATTCTGTCGTATGCCGTTATGGGCTTGCCGTGGCTCGGCGCTTCACTCAGACGCACGTTGCGCGGCACAACAGCCGAAAATACCTCGCCCGGGAAGTGCTTTTTCACTTCCTCAACCACCTGAATCGACAGATTGGTGCGTCCGTCAAACATGGTCAGCAGCACGCCTTCCATCACCAGCTTGCGGTTGAGCGCCTTCTTTACCATGCGCACGGTCGTCATCAACTGACTCAGACCTTCGAGCGCGTAATACTCGCACTGCAGCGGCACCAGAAAGCTGTCGGCTGCACACAGGCAGTTGAGCGTCAGCAGACCGAGTGACGGCGGACAGTCGATAAATACATAGTCGTAATCGTCCTTCACCTGATCGAGTACGTTTTTCAGACGGTACTCGCGGTCGGACATTCCAATCAAATCCAACTCAGCACCCGCCAGATTGACGTTCGCGCCCAGCAGATCAACCCACTTGGTCGATACGATTGCGCTCTTGACATCCGGCTGATCGGCTACAATCAGGTCGTAAATCGAGGTTTCCAGTGAGCGCGGATCCACGCCAAAACCGGAGGTTGCATTGCCCTGCGGATCGAAATCACACAGCAAAACGCGCTTTTCGCGCTCCGACAACGCTGCCGCGAGGTTGATGGCGGTTGTAGTTTTTCCCACGCCGCCCTTTTGATTGGCAAACGCGATAATCTTCCCCATAGTCATTTCCTCTCGTCCATGGTTTTTTCTACGGATTTCATTATATCACATTGCACTTTTAATTGCAAAGCAATCGCAGTATTTTTACAGCTGTTTCACGTGAAACATCAAGTATTTTGCCGTTTTACAGGATACAACTGGTAAATTCATTGACTTTTGTTTCACGTGAAACAAAAGAGAGCCGTTCGGCTCTCTTACCTTATTATATATACACCTTTACACGCTCTCCAATCTGCTCCCGCCCTACCCAGAATTGCCGTGCATCATACACAGTAAAACCGTTGGTCGGCACTGTTATGCCGACCCTGCGTAGAGTAGCCGACATGTGTAGCAGTACGTTATCTGTGAACTGCGAATCGTTTTCGAAAGCCACGCAAGAGTAACCCGACTGCCGTTCTCCTTTTCCCAGCAGTCGCCGCTCTCCGATTTTCGCCGTGCTTCCTAAAGGGAAAGGGGTAATTCACAAGAGGGTGGTACTCATTTAATCCGCGCACGGCGCGAAAAAAAGGTTTAGTGGCCTACGGGCCCTTGGTGTCTACCCTCTTGTGCGCCTGCGCGGCGTCAGCGCAGATTCCGTTTGCTTCGCAAGCAACTATCCCATGTTTCACGTGAAACAAAATCCGCCCTCCTGTGGAACAAAAGTGTTTCACGTGAAACATCAGCTTTTTGCGTGCGGAATATTGATTGTCAGTGTAATTCCATCCTCGTTTTCCTGCCGGTCTACGGTTGCACCGATTCCGGCATCCACCATCACGCCAACCGCCCGATTGAGCGTATTCAGGAAAAAACGCACATCCTTAATAAGCCGCACAACATTATCCTTATGCGGCGGCTCGGTCAACTCCGGATGCTTTTTCTGCTCCAGCAGGTTCTCGATATACTCCTCCGATCGGCTGACGTTTAATTCGTTCTCGATAATATAGTGTGTGGCGTTCATCCGTTCCTCATCATCACGCAGACGCAGCAGACAGCGCGCGTGCCGCTCTGTAAGGTTCGCACTGCGAATCAATTCCATATTTTGCGGAGAAAGCCGCAGCAGACGCAGCTTATTCGCCACCGCAGACTGTGTTTTCCCCACTTTGCGCGCGGCTTCCTCCTGCGTCAGTCCGTACTGATCAATCAGACGCTTGAAGCCATAGGCTTCCTCGAAAAAATCCAGATCACGCCTTTGCAGGTTCTCCACAAGCGCAATCGCCGAGGAATCTTCGTTATCCGCCGCAATCAGCAGACACGGTACATCGTTAAGCCCCGCAACACGCGCCGCGCGCAGCCTTCTCTCCCCTGCCACAAGCTCGTAACCGCCTCCGGGAGCACGCCGTACGGTCAGCGGATTGAGTACGCCGTACTGCCGGATGCTCTCTGCCAGCTGCGCAATTGCCTCCGGATCAAAGTATTTCCTCGGCTGATTGGGATTGCGCGCAATCTCACTCACGCGAATACGCCGCAGCGTGCGATCCTCTTTGCCAGAAACCAGTGTTAATACAGACATCATGGTCAACCACTCTCCAATTCGTCTTATTCGTTCATTTCATTCGCGCTTATCTCTGCCGCACCACCAGCAGAAATGTCGCCCTTGGTAATAGATTACCATATAATTACATATTGACAAGTAAAATCGACCGCGCAATCTGCAAAATTCGACGAAAACATGACAAATTCTACCTGATATCTATATTTTCCCCTATTTTCGGACAAAAAATACCCTCTGTAATTTTCCGTACAGAGGGGTACTTTCCGTATATTTCTCGCCTGATTTACAGCGGCGAAGTCTGTATTTTCTTGAAGCGGCGCGGATACTTTTCCGGTGTTTCCTGCGTTTTCTGCAGGCGCACGATGGCGCGGGAAACCTCATCGAACGGCACAGTGTAGTGCAGCACTTCAGCGTCCGGCGCACCGAGAACCGTGCAGGCGTTTGCCGCTGTTTCAACTTCCTCTGTGCAGTCTTCGGCCTTCATAGCGAGGAACGCACCGCCGACCTTGACCATCGGCAGCGCCAGTTCACTCAGCACGCGCAGATCGGCTACCGCACGCGACACCGCAAGATCAAACGTGCCGCGGTTGTCTCTGGCGTAATCCTCCGCACGGGCATGCACCGCCGTGACATTGGTCAGACCCAGCTCGGCGATGACTTCATTTAGAAAATCAATGCGCTTGCGCAGTGCATCGAGCAGCACAAACTCGGTCTGCGGGCACAGAATCGCCAGCGGCATGCCCGGAAAACCGGCTCCCGTTCCCACATCGAGCACGCGTCCATCCTGCGGCATATACGGTGCAAGTGCCGCGCAATCGAGGAAATGCCGGGTCACGATTTCGGTCGGATCGGTAATGGCAGTCAGATTCATAACCTTGTTTTTCTCGCGCAGAATCTCGGAATAACGCAGTAAGTTGTCCGCTGCAGACGGACACTCTGCGACGCCCAGCTCGCGCAGACCGGCGGTCAAAAGCTCGCGTTCGGTCATGCCTTTTCCTCCTTTTTATGGGTCTCGATGTAGATCATCAGTGCCGTGATATCCGCCGGTGAAACGCCCGAAATACGGGCCGCCTGACCGAAATTCAGCGGCTTGACGGCGTTCAGTTTCTGACGTGCCTCCAGTCGCAGCGAGTCCACCTCGTTGTAGTCCAGATCGAGCGGCAACGGGCGGCTCTGCAGCTTGCGGTACTGCTCCACATCGCGCATCTGGCGCTCGATATAGCCCGCGTATTTGACGCGGATTTCCACCTGCTCACGGATAACAGCGGGCAGCTCCGGACGCTCAGGATCGAACATTGCAAGATCCGCATAGCTGAGTTCCGGACGGCGCAGCAGGTCGATCAGCTTGCAGCCCGCCTTGAGCGGTGTAGAGTTTTTACCCGCAAGAAAGCCGTTCAATTTATCGGTCGGCGCTACGCCGACCGAGGCTGTGCGGTCGATCTCCGCCTGCACTGCTTCGTACTTTTTACGCACCTTTTCGCCGCGTTCCGGCGGATTTAAGCCAACTCGAACACCAATCGGCACCAGACGCTCATCTGCGTTATCCTGCCGCAGAAGCAGGCGATACTCCGAGCGTGAGGTCATCATGCGGTAGGGTTCGCTCGTGCCGCGCGTCACCAGATCGTCGATCAGCGTACCGATGTAGCCGTCCGCACGGTCGAGCACAAGCGGCTCCTCACCCTTGATTTTGAGCGCAGCATTGATGCCCGCAACCAGTCCCTGCGCAGCCGCCTCCTCATAACCGGACGAGCCGCAGAACTGGCCTGCGCCGTACAGTCCGGGCACCTTTTTAGTCTCGAGCGTCGGCCGCAGCTCCAGCGGGTCGATGCAGTCATACTCGATGGCGTACGCCGGCCGCATAATCTCCGCGTTCTCCAATCCCTTGACCGAGCGCAGCATCTCGCGCTGCACGTCGAACGGCATGGACGACGAGAAGCCCTGCACATAGACCTCCTCGGTGTCCAGACCCATCGGCTCAAGAAACAGCTGATGACGCGGCTTATCCGCAAAGCGCACCACTTTGTCCTCGATAGACGGACAATAGCGCGGTCCTACGCCCTCAATCTGGCCGCCGTACAGCGGCGAACGGCTCAGATTTGCGCGGATGATTTCATGTGTTTTCGCGGTTGTGTAGGTCAGATAACACACCGCGCGGTTGTCCGGCGGGTGGTCGGTCTCAAACGAAAACGGGATGATCTCATCCTCACCGGCCTGCTCTGCCAGATCGGTATAATCGATTGAACGGCGATTGATGCGCGGCGGCGTACCTGTCTTAAACCGCTGCAGCCGCAGTCCCAGACCGCGCAGCGACTCGGTGAGCGGCTTGGCTGCCGCCATGCCGTCCGGACCGGATTCACGGGTGTACTCGCCGATGATCACACGTCCGCCGAGGAATGTGCCGGACGCAATAACAGCCGCCTTGACCGGATGTCGTGCGCCGATGGCGGTAACAACCGCGAAAACGGCACCGTTCTCCACCTCAACGGACACGATCTCGTCCTGCATGAGAAACAGGTTTTCCTGCCGCTCAAGCGTGTGCTTCATATACTCTCTGTATTTAATGCGGTCGGCCTGTGCACGCAGCGAGTGCACTGCCGGTCCCTTGCCGCGGTTGAGCATGCGGTACTGGATGCAGGCCGCGTCAGCCGCACGCGCCATCTCACCGCCGAGCGCATCTATCTCGCGTACAAGGTGTCCCTTAGCTGTTCCGCCGATCGCCGGATTGCACGGCATATTGCCTACGGCGTCCAAATTGATCGAAAAACACGCTGTTTTTGCACCCAAACGTGCTGCAGCCAGCGCCGCCTCAATACCGGCATGACCGGCGCCGATCACCGCTACATCAAAGCTCTCTGCCGAAAAAACCGTCATTGGCGCTCTCTCCCCTTTCAAAAAATTCCTGTGATTTCGGTTGTGTGAAACCTGTGCGTAACTGTTGATAACTCTGTGGATACTGTTGATAACTTGTGAGTTTTTGACCGCATTTTTATACGCACAGTTTTATTTGCGTTTTATTATTACAATAAGTAGTTGAATATAGGGCAATTTTCCGGGTTATCCACTATATCTCGTATACCGCCGGATAGAAGTTGTGCACAAGTGGTTTTTACCTCATTTTTACCTGCGGACATACAGTATATATCATACACGATTTCAGCGCAAAATAAAAGAGGACGTTTGCACAGATTGCAAACGTCCTCTCTGAATTTTAAGTGCAATTTCTCTTAATAACAGCTGCAGCAGCATCACTTCCCGACGCAGAAGTCGCTAAAAATGCGGGTGACAACGGCATCGGTCACGGTTTCGCCGGTGATCTCGCCCAGTGCGGTAATCGCGCCCTCGGCGTCCATCACGACCGCGTCCGGCGTCATACCGGATTGCGCCGCATACAGCGCTGCTTCACAGCGTTCGGCAGCACGCGCCAGCGCCGCCGCCTGTCTTGCGTTAGTGATGAGCGCACCGTCAAACGCACCGTCGCCCAGACCCACGGTTCGCGGGATAAGATTGAGCAGCTTATCCAGTCCGTCACCGGTTTTCGCAGAAAGCGGCACGATATGCAGGAAGTGCTTTTTCAGCAGCTTTTCATCCAGCTGCTGCGGCAGATCGACCTTGTTCACAACCGCGATCGCGCGGTGGCCTGCCGAGCGTGCCAGCACGAGCATATCCTCGTCACTGATGGGCTTGGAGCCGTCGAACACAGCCAGGATGAGCGAGGAAGCCGAAGCCTCCGCCATCGCCCGGTCAATGCCCGCCTGCTCCACCGGATCGTCCGTGTTGCGCAGACCGGCGGTGTCAGTCACGCGAAGCAGAATCTGGCCGACCTTGACATTCTCCTCGATGAGATCGCGGGTCGTGCCCGGAATATCGGTCACGATCGCCCGCTCGCGGCCGAGCAGCGTGTTCAGCAGTGTGGACTTGCCGGCGTTCGGCCTTCCGAGGATAACGCACGGTACGCCTTCTCTAAGAATACGGCCGCGCTCATAGCTTTCTGCCATGCTGTACAGACGGCTTGTCGTGCGGTGCAGAAGCGCCGCGGCGTCCTCGAACAGCACCGGATCAATGTCCTCGTCCGGGAAATCCACGACCGCGTGGAAATGTGCCACCATGCCGAGCAGCTCATCGCGCATCTGCTGCACGGGAGAGCCAACCGCGCCCATGACCTGTGCCGCCGCATTCTGCGCCGCCTCTGCGGTGCGCGCGGTGATCAGATCATGCACGGCTTCAGCCTCAGAAAGGCCCATTTTGCCGTTTAAGAAGGCGCGGCGGGTAAACTCACCTGCCTCTGCCTGCCGCACGCCCTGCGCGAACAGAGCGTCCAGGCCGGCACACAGCACGGCTGTCGAGCCGTGGCACTGCAGCTCCGCCATCGTTTCACCCGTATAGGTGTGCGGTGCGTGCAGCGCGACAGCGTAGCAGCAGTCGATCACATTGCCGGACTTGTCCGTCAGTGTGCCGTAAACCAGCTTCTGCGAGGGTGCTTCCGTAAGCGGCTTGCCGTTCTTCGCCTGAAAAACGGCATTTATCGCTTCGATTGCGCGTTCACCCGACACGCGGATCAAACCGATCGGTCCGCCGGAGGAGGAAATTGCGGCAATCGTATCGTTCATAACGAATACCCCGATTTAACCGCGGTCGCGGTTGCGATAGCTGTTATCCGGCGCAATAACAACGCGGCGACCCGGCTCAGTGCCGGTCGAATAGGTGGTCACACCGTTGAAGTCCTGCAGCGCGGCATGGATGATGCGGCGCTCATACGGGTTCATCGGCTCAAGCGTCATGGAGCGATGTGCCTTAACGACCTTCATCGCCATCTTGCGGGCCAGACGCTCCAGGCTCTCCGCGCGCTTCTCGCGGTAGTTTTCGGTATCGACAGACAGGCGAACGTGCTCATCCAGTGCATTATTCAGCACCAGAGAGCCGAGGTACTGGATGGCATCCAGCGTGTCGCCGCGGCGGCCGATGATCGGGCCCATATCCGGACCGGAAATCTCCAGACGGAGCTGGTCGCACTCTACCTGAGGCAGGGTCTTAACCTGACCCTCAACGCCCATCTTTGCCAGCAGACCGGTTACAAAATCGGTAGCCAGCTTTTCCGCCTGCTGCATGCCTGCTTCGGAAACCGGGATCAGCTCACGCTCCTTGGGAACGGACGGCGTGATCGGACGGTCCTCACGCGGGCGGCGCGGACGGCGGTCACGGCCATTGCGGTCGCCGCGGTCACGGCGCGGACGGTCGCTGCGCTCACGGCGCGGCGGACGCTCAAACTCCAGCTTTTCCGGTACAAAGTCTGCCGGAGCAGCCTTTACCAGACGAGGCGTGTTATCATCCGTGGTGATGGACAGCTTCTGCGGCTTCTCAGCGGGTTTCTCCTGCTTCGGAGCCGGCTTTTCCGCCTTGACAGCAGGCTTCTCCTGCTTCGGCTCAGCCTTGGGAGCGGGCTTGCGCTCCTCACGCTTTACCTCCGGCTTTGCCGCCGGAATATCCGGTGCTTCATAGGTCACGCGCACGCGTGCCGGCGTTGCGCCGATACCCAGAAAGCCCTTTTTGCCGATCTCGAGTACCTCTACAGATACATCGTCGCGCTCCAGACCGAGCTGCTTGAGGGCATTCTCGACTGCTGCGTCACGGTTTTCACCGGTAGCCTCTAAAAACTTCTGCATGATTTACTTGTCCCCCTTTTTGTTCTTTGCGTTCTGGGACTGCTGCTTCTGTGCAGCCTTGTGTGCTTCACGCTTAGCCTGCTTCTCTGCCTCGATGCGGGCAGCCTCAGCAGCCTGCTTGGCCTCCTGCTTGCCACGGAGCGTCTTGGTGAGAACGATCTCCTGTACGCAGGTAAATACGTTGTTGAAGATCCAGTAGATGCCGATCGCACCCGGAAGGATGAACGCAAAGTACAGCGACATCAGCGGCATCATAAAGTTGAGCATCTTCATCTGACCTGCTGCCGCAGAGTTCTGCGTGCCCTGCATCTTCTGCATGATGTAGGAGGACAGGAATGCGGTCAGACCGGACAGGATCGGGATGATCCAGATAATGCTCGGATGAGAGATAGACGGCGTATCAGCCAGATTCAGACCAAAGAAGTGGAAATCCAGCGGGAAAATGGTTTCGCCGCTCTGCAGGCAGTTGGTAACAGCATCCGAGAAATGGCCGCTTCCGTCCACGAAAGCGTTCAGCTTCTCGGCGATCTTGATCTGAACGGTGTAGTTTGCGCCCGCAAACTGATCCAGACCGATCATCTGCGCCAATGCGATAACTGTCTCGCGGCTCAGGCCGACGATGTACTGCAGCGGCTGCTGAACCGCGTAGTACAGGCCCATCATGATCGGCAGCGGGATAAGGTTGGGCAGACATCCGCTCATCGGGCTGACGCCGTGCTTCTCATACAGCTTCTGCATCTCTTCGTTCAGCTTGACGCGGTTGTTCGCGTACTTCTTCTGCAGCTGCTGGAGCTCGGCGTTCATCGCGCTCATGGCGAGCATACTCTTCTTGCTCTTGATGGTCAGCGGGATGCAGACCAGCTTTACCAGCAGCGCGAACAGGATAACGGCGATACCGTAGTTCTGCACGATGCTGTACAGCCACTGCAGCAGCAGGCCGAACGGTCTTACGATCAAGATGCCGAACAGTTTCGGATCTTTGACCAGGTTAGAAAGTTGATCCAGGGTCATAAAAACCTCCATGTTAAATTGTAAAACGACACAGTGAAAAGGATTTTGCAAAGCAAAATCCTCACTTTACCGCCGTAAGGCAGTATAAAACATGATCCCGTTCCTATTATGGAACCGGATCATAGGGTCCTCTCTTAGAGAAAGGATTGCAGCGGCAGATGCGCTTAAACGCCAGCCAGCCGCCCTTGATCGCGCCGTATTTCTCGATGGCCTCGATCGCGTACTGCGAGCAGGTCGGGATATACCGGCAGCAGGGCGGTTTGTTTGGAGAAATATACCGGCGATAAAACCGGATCATCGCCAGCAGCAGCCGCTTCATGTCCGAGCTGCCGCAACCTTGTTGTCCTTCAAGGCGCGCAGCAGCGATTTTTCGATTTCCTGATAGCTTGCGCCTACAGCCCGTACCCGTGCGACCAGCACAAGGTCGATGCCGTCGGCAAATTTGTCCTCGTTGAGACGGTACGCCTCACGAAACAAACGCTTGATGCGGTTTCTTTTCACCGCACACGCCAGCTTGGCACTGACGGTGAGTCCCAGCCGGTTGTAGCCGAGCTTGTTCCTGCGGCAGTAGATCACAACGTGTTTTCCTGCCGTGGACACACCACGATGATACAATCGGCGGAATTCGTGGTTTTCCTTTAAGGATACTGTTTTTTTCATCTTCTGATGCTCCCGTTTTTTCCTGATGCCCTCGAAAAAAACGTATTTTTTCTTTGCATCTGATGGTTTGCAAAGCTGATTTTACTATTTCGTTCGTTTCGGTCAGTAAAATCCGAACCTGAATACCGTATTTTCGCTGCATGGACTGCACCCTAAACAGGGTGACACCGCTCCAGACATCGATTGCTTGAGTGGTGTTGCCCGCTCGCTGAGTACATACGTGCCGACCTCGGTAACAGGCACACCGTCTATCTCATCCGGCAGACGCACAATATCGTCCTGCGTTTCGCACCGCAAAAGCGCAATGCCGCCGCTCGCACTCCGCGAACAGGTCAGCCGCAGTTCGTTTTCGCCCTCGATCACCCGCATTTGCACTCATGTCCTTTCTGCTTTTTCATTCTGCTACCCATTATAGCACAGTGTGCAGAAAAAGACGATACTGCGCCCTTCATTCTCATAATAAGAATTTATAACAGAAATAATATATTGTTTTTCGCAAATCGCGCTTGACAATCCACTGTTTTGCGAATATACTGTGACCATACCAAGTAAACCAACACAAACCAATGACGAAGACGAGTAGCAGGGAGACCGAACCTCCAAGAGAGCCGCAGGCGGTGTGATTGCGGCAGGCAAGGACCGTGTGAATGGACTTCAGCAGGGCAAGGCGAACGGCTTCGGCCAAGTAACTGCGACGGGGACTCCGCCCGTTATCAGGGGAGCGCGCATTGTTTGATGTGTGAGCAGAGTGGACGCAGTTTGCGTCAATCTGGGTGGTACCGCAAGAGCGTATTCGCTCCTGTCCCAAGAGAAATCTGGGACAGGAGCTTTTTATTTTGTAAAACAAATTGAGAATTGAAAATGGAGAATTGAGAATTGTGGTATCGCGCAAAGCGCGATGATTTAATAAACGCGCTCTGCGCGTCACATTCATTTTCCATTATCCATTATCAATTCTCCATTACTGCAAAGGAGTAATCACCATGGCTAAGATCCCCCACAGACTTTATTTGACCGAAGACCAGATGCCCAAGCAGTGGTACAACCTGCGGGCGGACATGAAGGAAAAGCCGGACCCGCTGATTCATCCGGGCACGCACCAGCCGCTGCCGGAAGAAGCGCTGTATCCTATCTTCTGTGAAAAGCTGGCTCATCAGGAACTCGACAATGACACCCGCTACATTGATATTCCCGAGCCGGTGCTCGATATGTATAAGCTGTACCGTCCGTCTCCGCTGTGCCGCGCGTACAATCTGGAGAAGGCGCTGGACACCCCAGCTAAGATCTACTACAAGTTTGAGGGCAACAACACCTCGGGCAGCCACAAGCTGAATTCCGCGATCGCACAGGCGTACTACGCCAAGGAACAGGGCCTCAAGGGCCTTACCACCGAGACCGGTGCCGGTCAGTGGGGTACTGCACTCTCTGAGGCATGCGCGTACTTCGGACTGGATTTGAAGGTATTCATGGTTAAGGTCTCCTACGAGCAGAAGCCGTTCCGCAAGGCCATCATGCAAACCTTTGACGCGAATGTAACGCCGTCTCCGTCCAATACGACCGCGGCAGGCCGCGCTATTCTGGCACACGATCCGACCACCGGCGGTTCGCTCGGCTGTGCGATTTCTGAGGCCGTAGAAGTGGCTACTACGCACGAGGGCTACCGCTATGTACTCGGCTCCGTGCTCAATCAGGTGCTGCTGCACCAGTCCATCATCGGTCTGGAGAGCAAGCAAGCTATGGAAATGCTCGATGAGTATCCGGATATCGTCATCGGCTGTGCCGGCGGCGGCTCCAACCTCGGCGGCCTGATTTCCCCGTTCATGCAGGATAAGCTGCTCGGCAAGGCTGACCCGCGCATCATCGCGGTGGAACCGGCCTCCTGCCCGTCGCTCACCCGCGGCAAGTACGTTTACGATTTCTGCGATACCGGCCATGTTACGCCGCTGGCCCGCATGTACACGCTCGGCAACGGCTTCATGCCCGCGCCCAACCACGCAGGCGGCCTGCGCTACCACGGCATGAGTCCGATTCTCTCCAAGCTGTACCACGACGGTTATATGGAGGCGGTTTCCGTCAAGCAGACCGACGTATTCGACGCGGCAGTTCAGTTCGCCAAGGTGGAGACCATTCTTCCGGCGCCGGAGTCCAGCCACGCCATCCGCGCCGCAATCGACGAAGCGCTCAAGTGCAAGGAGACCGGCGAAGCTAAGACCATCCTGTTCGGTCTGACCGGTACCGGCTACTTTGATATGGCAGCATACGAGGCGTATCACAATGGCACCATGCGCAACCACATTCCCACCGATGAAGAGCTGCAGATCGGCTTCGATACCATTCCGCCGCAGGAATAAAACGCAATATAAGGTATATGGCAGACCTCCAATTTCTCTGCTGTATATAGCCGCCTGTTCCCCCACAGGCGGCTTTGTTTTGCCGAAAACAGGTTTCCGAAAAAACTTTCAAAAAATCTGAAAATAGTTGTTGACATTAGGCCCCACCCGTGATATTATAATAAGGCAGTCAGCGAGAGCGACAAAGCGAAACGCCGACAGCGAAAGAAAATAGATCTTGTATGCGCCAGTAGCTCAGCTGGATAGAGTGTTTGGCTACGAACCAAAAGGTCGGGGGTTCGAATCCCTTCTGGCGTACCAGATCAACCGGTTATTTCGTAAGAAATGACCGGTTTTTCTTATTTTCTGATATAGGTAAAAGTTTTTGTTCCGATTTGCGAGAGGCAATATAAAGATGCCGCCGCCATACCGGCATACGAGCCGAATACCTAACTTTAGCCCTAAAAGAAACCCTGTCTGTTCCAACACCAGACAGGGTTTTCTCACTTTTACAGCACTTTTACGCCCGCGTTCTCGCACGCCGAAAGGAATTCCGGCGGCAGTCTGCCGTCCGAAATGACGGTATCTACCTCATCGAGACCGCAAATGCGGAATGTACTTCTTCGATCAATTTTAGAGGAATCCAGCAGCACCGCCACATGCTCCGCGCGATGCAGCACAGTCTGCTTGAGCAGCGCCTCCTCCTCTACACCGCAGGCAAAGCCGGTCTCCGGACTGTAGCTCGTCACGCCGAGCAGCAGCAGGTCGAAATGCACGCCCTCCAGTTCCTGAATGCCGCGCACGCCGCACACGCAGTGGCTGAACCGGTTGAGCGTGCCGCCGGGAATGGACACCTTGGGCTTTTCCAGCCGCGCGAGTTCGATCGCACACGTCAATCCGCTCGTGAAGATCAGCATCGGCTCATCCGGCACACAGCGTGCCACGGCGGTTGCCGTACTGCCGGAATCCAGAAACACCGTGGTATTCGGCCGCAGCAGCGCCGCCGCCTTCTCCGCAATGATCTGCTTTTCCGACGCATTGCGCGCCGTGCGCCTGCCGAACTGGTCGTCCGTGCCGACGACTACCTCGACCGATTTGACGCCGCCGTGCACGCGAACCACTCTTCGCGCCTGATCGAGTGCCTTCAGATCGGTTCGCAGCGTCATTTCGGACACCGACGGAAAAGCCTCCTTCAGCTGTACAAAGCTCAGGCTTCCCTCTCGGTTGACCAGTTCGACGATTGCATTGCGGCGTTGTTCCATCGGTTGTTTCCTCCAATTAGTCGTGCTGCTGAAAGTTTGCCAGCAGATATTCCTCTGCCTCCGGGCACCACAGGCCGTTGTGTGCGTCCACAATGTCAGCCAGCGCGGTAAACCGCGCATCTTCCGCGCCCTTTGCCCGCAGATCGGTCAGCGCGGTAAGCGGCATGGTCAGATGCGTGTAGATCAGCTTTTTGCCGCCCGGAATCTTCGGCAGATTGAGCGTAGTCTCGGCTGCCGCATCCAGACCGCCGATATGCGTCACCATAACCGCCGGGTCGATACGTCCGGATGCGGTCAGCTCAAGCGACTCGATCATATCTGCTGTATTGCCGCCGGTCGTACCCATAACGTGCGTGGAATTATAGTGTACATCGTAAAAATTCATCTTGGCAGAGAACTGCTTGTCGGTCGGGCCGGCGAAGAAGTTCAGACAGCCGTCACGACCAAGCACGGCGCTGCACAGTTCAACGACTGCCGCAACCGGCGCGTAGCAGAATACATCGTCAAAACCGGTGCCGCCGGTCATTTCGCGCAGCTCTGCCGCCGGATTCTCCATCTTGCCGGTGTTGACAAAGTGCAGATCGATGCCGTCCTTCTCCTTGACCTCAGCCGGCGGGAACAGCGCCTCGGCGCGTGCCAGACGATCCTCGTTCACATCGGTCACAACGACCATGGACGGACGGACGTCACGGTGCAGCGCATACGTCAGCGCACCCAGACCCATCGGACCGGCACCTGCCATGATGGCCAGCTTTCCGCCCTTTTTAATACCCATTTCGTGGTGATAAACACCCATCTTGGTGTGATAAGCGGCGTTGAACGCACCGATCGAGCAGCTCATCGGCTCGGCAAGAGACGCCTCGTAGTAGGCACGCCCCTTGTACTCGAGCAGGCAGCCAAGTTCCATAACCTCAGCCGGAATGATGCAGTAGGTCGCAGCGCCGCCGAAGAACTCGTAGGAGTATCCGGGGCTCCACATCGTGCCCTTGTAGTTGAGCGCCGGCTGCAGCGTGAACTTCATGCCCGGCTTGAACTTATCCTGATGCTTCGCGCCAACCTTGACGATATCGCCCGCAAACTCGTGACCCATGATGGCCGGATGCTCGGCAACATCAGGATGCACGCGCTTGTGCTCGGTACCAAGGATCGCGCACTTGTAGGTGGACATGCAGATGCTGTCGGATACGACCTTGACCAGAATCTCATCATCGCGAATTTCCGGCAGCTCAAAGGTATCCAGACGCAGATCATTCGCAGCATGCAGACGTACAGCCCTTGCTTTCATAATAATAACTCTCCTTTATCACTTAGGCAATAGATTTCAGTAATTACAGCTTGGAAAAACGTACTTTCGGAAGCAGCTCCTCGATAACCGAGCGCTCGGCGGCCTGTGTGCCGCTGCACATGACATTCGCGGCCCCGGTTGCAGTCGAGAGACGGACAGCGTCCTCCTCGCTCATATCCTGCGACTCGGCATACGCCAGCGCGGCCACCACGCTGTCACCCGCACCGACCGTACTGCCGACCGGAACCTTGAGTCCCTCAGCATAAATCGTGCTGCCCTTGCGCAGATACAGCGCGCCGCGTCCGCCCAGCGAGATAACCACCCGTTCGATGCCGCTCTCCAGCAGCTTTTGACCCTCTGCGGTCAACTCTTCGATGGTTTCCAGTTTTTTGCCCGCCAAACGCGACAGCTCATCATCATTCGGCTTGATGAGGTACGGCGCGGCCTTTAAGCCTTCTGCCAGTAAAGCGCCGTCCGCATCGAGGAACACCCGCGCACCTGCTTTTTTGCATGCACTCGTCCACACGCGGTAGGTGTCCTGCGGTGCGCCCTTCGGCAGACTGCCCGCCAGCACCACGATGTCGCCTGCGTGCACCTCAGCCAGAAGGTCGTTCAGCAGCGCATCTAAATCTGCGTCCGTGACGGTCAGACCCGGCTCGTTGATGTCGGTATTCGTGTGGCCGACCCGGTCAATGATTTTGATATTCGTGCGGGTCTGCCCCTCAACGAACCGGAACTGCGTGGTGAAATTCTCGTTTTCGAGCAGCTTTTCGAGCGTTCTGCCGCTCTCACCGCCCAGAATGCCGACTGCGCGGCTGTCTCCGCCAAGTTTGGCAATCACCTTGCTCACGTTGATGCCCTTGCCGCCGGGATCCGTGCGCATTTCCGTGATGCGGTTGACCGTGTCAAGCGCCATACCCGGAATTTCCACCGTTTTATCCAATGCGGGGTTGAGTGTTACCGTATAGATCATGGAATGACCCCTTTCAGATATTTGAAACTGTTGAAACGAAAGCTATAATTATAATACCAACAGTCTGCGCAAGCGTCAATCTGTTATTTCAACAAATAATCACTTTCGTTTTTGTGATGATTCACAAGAGCGCATTCTCTCTGTAAATTCTGTTCTGCGCGCAAAAGGAGCGGCAATGCAGAATATTTTCCGCATTACCGCTCCTTTTTATGCTTAATTTCCGTGTTCTGAGAACAGACGATCCAGCTTTTCTTCCAACAGCTGCACGGCTGCGTCGCGCTGACCGGTCCGCAGGCGCTCGATCAGCTCAGGCTCCTCGATCAGCTGTGCGCTCACCATGCGCATGACCTCCACCGGAATCGGATCATCGGTATCCGGCGCAAGCAGCACAAATGCCCCCATAATCATCTTTCCGGCCTCGTAGACCGGCGGCTGTGCCTGTAAATAGCCGAATCGGCAGTCCGATACCGCCTTTGTCCTGCAATGCAGCAGCAACGCGAACAGCGGCTTGATATAGGTATCGCCCATGGCTTCCCGTCGGCGCAGCTGCTGCGCCACCAGACGCGATGCGTCCTCATTCGGGCAGAACAGACGGCTTGCCGCGTCAATCAGGCCCTGCCGCGAAACCGGTTTGCACACAGTCCGGATGCATAAATGGTCGAGCATCTGCACCATCGAGCGCGTGAGCCGATAGGTGTAGCGCAGGCCGCCTTCGGCCGCCGAGGCGGCAGACGGCTCTGCCGGTGTGCCGGTCCGCACGGTGCCGTTCAGCCGCTGCACCGCATCCCGCAGAAGGGCGCGATCCGGCTCAAGCAGCGCGGGATTGACCGTAATCGACGGATACGCCAGCTCGAGCGGCACGGTTGCAATCACAAGGTCGATGCCGCGGCTGTGCAGCTGCTCCGGATCGAGTTCGCGCACCGAACAGCAGCCGTCCACCTTGAGGGTCGGGAATTCGCCCTCGATACGCGAAGCCAGAAATCGACTTGAGCTCATACCCAGCGGGCACGCAACCACCACGCGGGCGGCCTGCCGCAGTGCGCCGTTCTGCTCGAGCACCGCGCCAAAGTGCATGGCAAGATATGCCGCTTCGCTGTCCGGAATGTGCGGCAACGCCAGTTCCATCTCAACGGTGTCGCATGCGGCGCGTGTTGCCGCCCACAGCTGCGGATATTCACGCTGAATCGTGTCCAGCTGCGGATTATCCATGTGAATCTGCTCACGCACGCGCAGCAGCATCGGCCGTAAATGCGTAAACAGGTTGTCTCTTAACGATACATAGCCCGAGAAATTCACGCACATCGCGCGTTCTACCTCGCTGATCAGCCGTCCGGTCAGATGGCGCAGGTGCATCTCGCCAGCTCCCCATTTTTCGCCATCGTCACCGGTGATATACGCTGCCAGATACTGCTCTAAATACTGCACTTCCTCGGTCGGCAGCGTCAGGCCGAACGCCTGTCCCAAAGCTGCCCCTAACCGCTGTGCGGCGTTTTCCGGCGGATGAACTGCGGCAGACGAGCCGCCCTGTTCGCGCAGCTGCTGCACTGCCAGCGTGCAGTGGATGGCAAGCGTCAGAAAACCCGCATCCGGCAGACGGAGCTTCTCCTTCTGCAGCACCTGCCATACCCGCTCGGCGATTTTCGTATTCAGCAGCGCGGCAAATGCGCCGCCTGCAGCAAAATTACCGCGCAGCACCGCCTGCAGCTCTTCTTCGGTCAGGCTGCTCTGCAGCAGCGCGGTAGCGGCGCGGCGGCAGGACAGCTTTTCGCCCTTGAGCCATACGCCCACACCGGGTCGGCGGTGCAGCGTCACCGCATACGAGGATACCCACTGCCCGATTTCGTCCAGATCGGCGGCCAGTGTGCTCTCGGAGACGAGCAGCTCCCGCGCCAGTGCTGCGGTTTTCATCGGCTCACGCGCCTGCAGCAGCATACCGAGCAGCTTTTGCCGCCGCTGACGGCGCGGCAGCTCCGCGTAGACTGTGCTGCCGTTCAGCAGCGCGCGCATTTGCTCCCGGCGTGCGGGCGGCTCGTCCAGCAGCAGTCCCTGTCCCGGACTGCGTACAAAGCGATAGCCTGCCGCGGCAATCCATTGCTCCACACTCGGCAGCTCACGCAGCACCGTGCGGCGGCTCACGCCGATGCTCTCCGCGAGCATCGCCGCCGTCACCCAGCCCTGCGGCAGCGTCAGCAGACGGTCGATTAACTTTTGTCCGTTCGCAGTCAGCGAAGGCAGGGTTTCAGACATCGGGATAGCTCCTTTCTATAAAATCCAACAGGTTTAGAATGGAAAATGAATGTCACTGTCAGCATAGTGCATTCATTTGTAAATCCATTTGCAATCGTGTATACGTTAATTCTCCCTTTTCCATTCTCAATTACTTATCTCTATGATACCACATTCTAAAATGACAGCACAAGTGACACTGTTCCGTATCCTGCGTTTTTTGTCACCATCTTCCGGTGACACAACTCCGACAACCCGCTCTGCTGTCACCTCTGTTCTGTGCAGACTGCACAAGCAACCATCCTTTCCCCTGCGCGTTTTCGACAGTCTTACGACATTTGTCACCATTCGCCGGTGACATCAGTCACTATAGTTTCCCTTGTCAGACCCGGATTCCGCCTGTACAATATAATCAAACGAAACGAAAGCGACTCCCCGAATCCCGCAAGTCATGCGGCAACACAGATAAGGAGTTGAAAAGCTATGAAAAACGCAATTTCCCGTTTTGGCAAGTTTTTGAGCGGCATGGTCATGCCGAACATCGGTGCATTTATTGCATGGGGCTTCCTTACAGCGCTGTTCATCGAAAAGGGCTGGTTCCCGAACGAACGGCTCAGCTCGATGGTCTCACCGATGCTGAGCTACCTGCTGCCCATTCTCATCGCCGGTCAGGGCGGCTATATGGTCGCAAAGGAACGCGGCCGCGTCATTGCCTGCATCGCCGTTATCGGCTGCATCTGCGGCTCGGACTACACCATGCTGATGGGTGCGCTGGTGATGGGCCCGCTGGCAGGCTGGGTCATCAAGCAGTTTGACAACCGCGTGGAAGAGCACATTCCCGCCGGTTTTGAAATGCTGGTCCACAATTTCTCCATCGGCATCCTCGGCATGCTGCTGGCGATCCTCGGCTACTACGTTATCGGCCCGTTTATGACCGCCATTCTCACCGTACTTACCGCAGGCGTTGATTTTCTGGTCAGCCACAGCCTGCTGCCGCTGGTTTCCATCTTTATTGAACCGGCAAAGG
>ERZ827101.2113-NODE-2113-length-18963-cov-2.702295_pt1 | contig 18963 bp, 16 predicted proteins | sample MGYA00519869_ERZ827101 | MGnify/ENA primary metagenome ERZ827101 (study PRJEB31778, sample SAMEA3449256) | human gut metagenome | biome: human gut; feature: human-associated habitat; material: faeces | place: United Kingdom | collected 2010/2012 ...
TTGTTGAGTGGCAGCCAGTTTTTTGCGGGCGGCATCTTACTATTTATAATAGGAAAGTTTATGGGCGGGCATCTGGATAAGCTGACTGCAGCCGGAGCTGTGTTGATCCTATATCTGGCATTGGTATCAGCGGTGGCTTATACGTTATGGTCAATATTGCTTGCGCATAATCCGGTATCGCGGATTGCAATTCTTGGATTTGTGAATCCACTGTGTAGCGTGATTCTGTCAGCGCTGGTGTTGGGAGAGGTGCAGGAAGCATTTAATCTGTACAGCCTGTCAGCGCTTGTGATGGTATGTGTGGGAATCTATATCGTGAATTTTCGGAAAGAAACAGGAATTAGTTGAGAAAATGTGCGCCCGGTGATATAATGTCACCGGGCATTTCATATCTTATAGATAGAATCTGAACCGGTGCTGACCGTAAGGCGGCAACCGCCTAAGGGGAGGACGAAGTCTGATAGCGATGCTCATTTCCCTATAATACGTGGCTGAAAGACAGGGGAACACTTGGAAAAGTGCCGTTTTATCAGCAGAAAAGGAGAACAGAATATGGAAGCAACGACAACAACTAACACTAAGGGAGGCACAAAGTATCTTGTAGAACTGGCGCTGATGATCGCAATCATTTTTGTGATGGCATTCACACCGTTAGGATATCTCAGAACACCGGGGCTGTCTATTACATTCCTGACCGTACCGGTAGCAGTAGCAGCGATGATCCTTGGACCGAAAGGTGGCGCAATCTGTGGAGCAGCATTTGGTATCACAAGTCTGCTGCAGTGCTTTGGAACCAGCGCATTTGGGGCATTGCTTCTTGGAATCAATCCATTCGGTACCGTATTTACATGTATCGTTCCAAGAATCCTGGAAGGTCTGCTCAGCGGTCTGATATTCAAAGCAGTCAGAGGCAAGAACAAGAACCTGGCGTATTTTGCAGGCGGACTGGCTTGTCCGGTTCTGAATACCATTTTCTACATGAGCTCTCTGGTGTTATTCTTTTATAATACAGATTACATTCAGGGATTTGTAGATGCGCTTGGCGTAACTAATCCATTTGCATTTGTAGTCGCATTTGTAGGTGTGCAGGGTGCAATCGAGGCAGTTGTATGTACCGTAGTGGGAGCAGCAGTTGCACGTGCGCTGGCAGCAGCATTAAAGGAAGTGTAAGGAATGCAGCAGACAGGCGAATTAGAAGAAATATCTGTCAGAGATCTGAAGGGACTGCGTATCGGTAATGCGCAGGATGATCAGGCGAAGACAGGCGTGACTGTACTTTTATTTGATAAAGGTGCAAAAGTCGGAGTGGATGTCAGTGGTGGCGGACCGGCATCCAGAGAGACGCATCTGGCAGATCCAACTACAGCAGATAATCCGATCAATGCGATCGTGTTGGCTGGCGGTTCGGCATACGGACTTGCAGCAGCGGATGGCGTGATGCGGTATCTGGAAGAACATGGCATAGGATATGACACAGGTTATGCAAGAGTGCCGCTGGTATGTCAGTCCTGCATCTATGATCTGGGCTTTGGAAGTGCCGGCGTGAGACCGGATGCGGCGATGGGGTATGAAGCTTGTGAGGATGCGAAAGCGAATCATCCGAGAAGTGGTAATACAGGAGCCGGATGCGGAGCAACCGTCGGTAAATTGTGTGGCATGGAGCGTGCATCTAAGTCAGGGCTTGGCATTTATGCGGTACGACTTGGCAGATTGGAGATGGCAGCAGTAGTTGTGGTAAATGCATTGGGAGATATCTTTGATCCGGAAAACGGCAAGAAGATTGCAGGACTTCGGTCAGAGGATGGCAGTGGTTTTGCAGACACCAGGGAAGAATTGTATAAGCTTAGTAAGCGAACCGATATGTTTACCGGTAATACAACAATTGGCGCTGTGATTACGAATGGTAAATTTTCCAAAGCAGAGATGAATAAGATTGCATCAATGACACGCAATGCATATGCAAGATGTATTAATCCGGTAGGGACACTGGCGGATGGGGATACAATCTATGCGGCGTCTGTTGGTGATGTAGAGGCAGATATCAATGTCGCCGGGACACTGGCTGCACAGGTGATGGAGCGTGCGATTGTGAATGCGATCCACGCGGTATGATTCTAAATGTGGAGAATATAACTGAATAAATGTGAAATGCAAAGAAGCGAGAGGTTGGACACATACCTCTCGCTTCTTTGCATATGGGACTTGACAATCTAATATTTATTTGTCTTTTCTGGATGATTTGATGTCGTCTTCCAGAATGTGCGTAACATCTAATGTTTCTTCCTTTATATTATGAAAGCTTTCTTTGATTGCCTTCTCGTCTGCCAAAAGTTCCGGATGTTCTTTCACTTCTTCCCTGATAAACATGAACAGAAAGCTTACAATCAGAAGTCCACAGGAAATCCATATTGTACGTGCGGCAATAACCGGAATAAAGTGACCGCCAAGTGCTGCGCCTACTGCAAATAATATAATGATACCAAGATAGCTGAAAGCTTTCTGAAGTATGTGTTTGTCACGGGTTCTTCCATATGCACACAGCGATTCTACACAGCTTCGGAGATTACCGATACACATGGTGCTGGCAAAGGCATAACCGTTCACCTTACGGAATGCCTGTACCTGCATTGCACAGGAAAAGGATACCATCGCATTGGCAAGAAGATTCCATTTCTCAGGAAGGAATCCGACAATAAATAGTAATGCAATTTCAATGATCAAAACCAGTTGTCGCCAGTGAAGACGTCTGGCTTCTTTGAATTTGCCGTGGATTATCTCGGCCACAGCGATACCGACTGCGAAAAATAATAAAGGTACAATATAGTGAATGGATAATTCTAAGTCACGGTTTGCAATGCACTGACTTAAGAGCACAATGTTACCGGTCTGCGCATTCGCGAAGACCTTATCTCTGAATATATAAGTATAAGCATCTTGCAGACCACCGGACACTGACAGGAATGCAGCGGTCCGGAAAGACTCGGACATTTGTTTTTTTGATTTTCTCATGAGATCACCTGTTTACTTTCTTTACGATGTGGATTATACTACTTTTAAAGAAATACTAAAAATATATATATTATATGCGAGGAATATAAAATTTGTATGGATATTAATTTTGAGTACTATAAGATATTTTACTATGTAGCGAAGTATAAGAATATTACGAAAGCAGCAGGTGTGCTGAAAAGCAATCAGCCCAATGTAACGAGAGTAATTAAGCTTCTGGAATCACAGCTTAACTGTGCATTGTTTATCCGTGAACCGAGAGGTCTGAAGCTTACAGAAGAAGGAAAACGTCTGTATGAACATGTAGAGGTGGCGTGTCATCATTTGTTTAATGCAGAGGCGGAACTCAGCAGTCTGGGCGAAGGGCTGGGAGGGACGATCGAGATAGGAGTGACAGAGACAGCACTTCACTTGTATCTGATGGATAAGATCTGTGAATTTAAGAAGAGTTATCCGGAGATTAAGATTAAGATCCGTAACAATACGACGCCGGAAGTAATTGATGATCTGAATGGCGGTAAGACTGATATTGCGTTTATTACCAATCCATTTTCTGTATCCGAGAAATTAACCAGCAGGAAGATGACGGAATTTCATGAGATCCTGGTAGGTGGCAGCATTTATGCAGAACTTGCAGAGAGCAGGAAGACACTCAAAGAGCTATGTAGTTATCCTCTGATCGGACTGGGCAATGGAACAGCAACTTATGAATTATATAAGGCAGTTTTTTCGGAGGCGAAGATCGATTATGAACTGGATATGGAAGTAGCGACGGCCAATCTGATGCTGCCGTTGATACAAAATGACCTGGGGATAGGGTTCGTGCCCGAAGCACTGGCAGAGCCATTATTAGAGAAAAAAGAGTTGGTGCAGATTGATGTGGATATGAAGATGCCGCCCCGGGATATCCAGATGGTATGGGATAAAGGTGTGGGAAAAAGCTGGGCTGCGGAGCTATTTATCAAGTATTTGGAAAAGTAGGTTTTGTACTATTTTTCATAGAATTAATGATAGTCTTTTGTTGAAAATGACGATTGCATTGAAAAATAAAAGAGCGCATAATATCCAATTAGATAAAAGACTTATCCAATCATGTAAAAAGAATGGAGGTGCCATATGGATTCTGTATTTCAAAAGCTGGAAGATATAGAAATGACAGCAGAAGCGATCGTGGAGCACGCAGAAGAAGAAAAAGCTGCGATTGAGAAGCGGTTGCAGGAAGAACGGGACCAGTTCGATGCGAAACTGGCAGAAGATACGAAGCAGAAGCTGGATCAGATCAAACAGGAATCTGAGAAGAAGATGGAGCAGATCCTGAAAGAAGAGAAGGAACGACATCATTCCGTTATCGATAATCTGGAAAATGATTATAATCAGAATCGCAAGGCTTATGTAAAAGAGATTCTGGAGCGTATCATGGAGGTATAACGCAGAGGTGAGACTATGGGAAATGTGATGGCATACAGTGGTCTGGTTACAAAAGTACGGGCTATGCAGGCAAAACTTCTGACAGATCAGGATTTTGAGAACATTGCCGCACTTCACAGCGTTCCGGAAGCAGTGGAATATCTGAAAGGGAAACCCGCGTATGCGGATGCACTGAACCGGATGGATGATACACTGTATCACAGGGGCAATGTGGAAAAAGTGCTGGCACAGTCATTGTACGCAGATTATACAAGATTGTATCGATTTGCGGGCATGAAACAGAAGCAGTTTATGAGAGGCTTCTGGAAACGGTATGAAATAGATTTGATTAATTATTGTTTCCGAATCGTATTCAATCATTATGATGTACCGTTTGATTTAAATTACAAGAAAGAGTATTTTGACAGGTATTCGCAGATTTCCATCGATAAGCTGGTAACATCCGGCAATATCGAGGAACTGGTAGAGAACCTGAAAGGTACCGAATACTATGAGCCGCTGGTGAAATTGAAGGATACCAGCGAAGCGACATTGTATGACTACGAAACTGTACTGGAACAGTATTATTTTAAAAATGCGTGGACCAGACAGCGTAAGGTCCTGGATAAAAAGGAAAAGGAATTGAAAAGAATTCTTGAATCACGCCATGAACTTCATGAACACAACCAGGAACTGCTTCGGCAACTGGCTGAAATACAAACCTCGAACCAATCAGGGAGCGAACTCAACAAGCTTATGGAAACTCTGTCTCCCACCATGCTGACACCCAAAGAAGAAGCTGAATTCCGTGTCGCCTTCTCCGGCATTTATTCTACGGCACTTATCCGCCTGCGCGATGTGTGTCCCAATATCACCAAGAATGAAGAATTGCTGTGTATGCTCATCCTGCTCAATCAAAGCACCGAAGAAATAGCCCGGATATTAGGTATAGCCTCCGCCAGCGTCACCAGGATACGTTATCGGTTAAGGCCGAAACTCAATATCCCGGAGAAAGCTTCGCTGGATGCGGAGATCAAAAGGATTATGAAAGAGTAATCTCAACTACTCTTTCTATAACTCCTCACTGCCCACAGATTAAAAAATACTGCAAAGGCCATCAATGCTCCCAACTGTGGAAGTAACTCCACAATGTCACCACCCCGCAGGTAAATGGTACGCATCACCTCTACAAAGTATTTCAACGGATTGAGCGCAGCAATCAGTTGTGCCCCCTCCGGCATACTGTGTACGGGAGTGAACAAGCCGCTCATCAGCATCAGTATCAGCATAAAGAACCACATGACGAACATGGCCTGCTGCAACGTAGCGGAATGATTGGAAATCACCAGACCGAATCCGGAGACCACGAACAGGAAGACCACTGCAAAAAGGTATATCGTCACGAAATGTCCCACAGGAAGAATGCCATAGAGCAGCCATGCCAGAAAGAAACATATCGTAAGCACAATGAAACCTATCAGCCAATAAGGTATCAGCTTGGCAAGAATAAACGTCAGTTTGGAGACAGGTGTTACATTGATCTGCTCGATAGTGCCCACTTCTTTCTCACCTACCACATTGAGCGCCGGAAGAAAACCGCAAATCATTGTCAGCAACATCACCATCAATGCCGGAACCATAAAGAGCTTATAGTTCAGGTTCGGGTTATACAGATTCTGCGTTGAAATGCCAATCCGGGGCAATCCCATCCCGGCAGACATTGCCTTTGCCGGTGATTCCGACTGCAACTCACGGGTATAGTCATTAATGATGGAAGACAGGTACGAGCCTCCTAATCCTCCCTTTGTACCGTTCACTGCATTGACGGCAACCAGCAGGCGGGGGCTGTTGCCCGTCACCCAGTTCTTCTCAAAATCGCGGGGAATCTCCAGAATAATATCTGCCGAACCGATTTCGATGGAGCGCAATCCTTCATTGTAGGTATCAGGAAGAGCCGTTGTACGGAAATAGGTGGATGCGCCGATTTTATCCACAAGGCGGCGCGAAAGGACGCTGTGGTCATTATCTACAATGTTCAAGTTGATGTTCTTTATCTCCAGATTCGCCGCCCAGGGCATCAGTATCATTATCATACAGGGGAAGATAAGAATCATCTTCGGCAGGAACGAGTTACGGAGCAACTGCTTGAATTCTTTTTCTATCAGAAACTTTATCATACCACCACTCTCCTATTCTAATCGGTTCTTAAACTTCTTGAAACTAATCGTAATCAGCGCAACCGCCATTACAGCAAGAATACTGACTTCCGTCAATACCAGTGAGATATCCACTCCTTCGATCATCAGCTTCCGCACAGCCTGAATGTACCAACGGGCAGGAAGTACGGCCGAAATGCCTTGAAGCAGCAAGGGCATGCTCTCTATGGGGAATATCATACCGGAGAGCAGCATGGTAGGCATCATCAGTATCAATCCCGATGCAAGCATGGCAGCAACCTGCGTCCGCGTCACCGAGGATATCAGCAAGCCCAGAGCCAGGGAAACGAAGATAAAGAGTAATGATACTACAATCAGCCAGAACAAACTACCTGCCACGGGAACATCGAGCACATAGACCGAGAGCAGCAAAATCGTTGTCAGGTTGACAAACGAAAGTACAAAGTAAGGAACTGCCTTGGCAAGAATAATAAACAATGGCTTCACCGGAGAAACCAACAATATCTCCATCGTTCCCGTCTCCTTCTCCCGAACAATGGATATGGAAGTCATCATGGCACAAATCAACATCAGGATCAGTCCCATCACACCCGGCACAAAGTTGTAGGCGCTCTTCATCTGTGGATTATAGAGCAGCTTCACTTCGGGAACAATAGTGGAAACCTGCATTCCCGCCGGAAGCATTTCGCGTCCGGCAGAGGATATGATGTTGGCGGCATAACCGGTCTGTGTGGTCGCCGTATTGGGGTCGGTAGCATCGGCCACCAACTGTACACAAGCATCTCCGGTATAAACATGATTCGCGAATTGCTCGCTGAAAATGACCGCCAGGTCAATGTCTCCCCGTCTGAAAGACTTCTCAACCTCGTCCGGAGTATTCAGGTTCGTGGTGACGGAGAAATATTCACTCGCATCCAGACGGTCGATAATGCGTCGGGTGACAACATCGTTCGACGGGTCGAGAATGGCGACACAGACATTCTTCACTTCCGTGGTTATGGCAAAGCCGAAAAGGATAATCTGCACCACAGGCATACCCAGCAATATCAGCATGGTTCGCCTGTCGCGGAAGATATGGAAAAATTCCTTTCGGACAAAAGCTATAAATTGTTTCATTGTTCTTACTAATTATGTTATGAATCGGCTAATCCGCCGTACGCACCGCCTCCCGTGCCAACTGCTGGAAAACATCATCCATAGTAGCAACTTTAAATTGCCGTTTCAGTTCATCGGGCGTATCGAGAGCACGGATCACGCCATCCACCATGATAGAGATACGGTCGCAATACTCGGCCTCATCCATGAAATGAGTGGTGACAAAGACAGTGATTCCCCGGTCGGCAGCCTGATAAATAAGCTCCCAGAACTGGCGACGGGTAGCAGGATCTACCCCACCCGTCGGCTCATCCAGAAAGACGATCTTCGGTTCGTGAAAGATGGAAACGGAGAAAGCAAGTTTCTGTTTCCAGCCCAGCGGCAGACTTTTTACCAGCGTATCACGCTCGGCACTCAGCCCGATGCGTTCCAAAAGTTCATCGGTCTTGCGGGCTATTTCATCTTCTGCCATGCCGTAAATCCCGGCAAACAGTCGGATATTCTCCCACACTTTCAGGTCTTCGTAAAGAGAAAACTTCTGGCTCATATAGCCGATATTCTTTTTCACATCCTCCGTCCGTGTGGCAACATCGAAACCGGCTACGCGGGCCGTGCCTCCTGTGGGATGGCTCAATCCGGTAAGCATGCGCATTGCCGTAGTCTTTCCGGCACCATTGGCACCCAGGAAGCCGAATATCTCGCCACGATGGACTTTGAAAGAGATATGATCCACTGCCGTGAAATTGCCGAAACGTTTGGTGAGCTTATCCACTTCGATGACATACTCATCTTTCTGTTCCACCTTGCCATGTTCCAGCCCCGGCGGACAAAGAATGCTTGCGAACTGGTTCAGAATACGTTCCGGAGTATCTATCCCATGTATCTGCCCCTCATTGATAAAGGCAATGCGATCACATTGGCGTGCCTCATCAATAATAGGCGTAGAGGCTATGATGGTGATGCCCTGTTCCTTCAACCGGCGAAGCATCCCCCAAAACTCCTTACGGGAAACAGGGTCTACACCTGTTGTCGGCTCGTCGAGGAAAAGCACATCCGGTTTATGGATAAGCGCACAACTCAACGCCAGTTTCTGCTTCATACCTCCGGACAAAGCTCCGGCACGACGTTTTCGGAAAGGCTCTATCTGCTGGTAGATATCCTTCACCAATTCATAATTCTCCTCAATGGTAGTATGGAAAACAGTAGCAAAGAAGTTCAGGTTTTCTTCTACCGTCAAGTCCTGATAGAGGGAGAAGCGTCCCGGCATATAGCCTACGCGACGACGAATTTCTTTATAATCCTTCGCTATATCCAGACCGCACACCGAAGCATTTCCACTATCGGGAAGCAGCAAGGTCGTGAGGATACGGAAAAGAGAAGTCTTCCCCGCCCCGTCAGGCCCGATAATGCCGAACAACTCTCCGGAAGGAACCGTCAAGGAAACACCCTTCAGCGCCTCCACCGCCCCATATTTCTTGGTAACGTTATCTACAACAACCGCATGTTCCATAAATTAATCACTAATCACTAACCGTTAATCACTAAACTCCACTCCCCCGTACATGCCTATCTTCAACAGCCCGTCATTGTGCACGGCAATCTTCACGGCATACACCAGGTTGGCACGTTCATTCTTAGTCAGGATAGTCTTCGGGGTAAATTCCGAGGTATCCGAAATCCAGGTAACTACGCCCGGATACTGCTTGTGCTCATCAGTGCCGTAATCGGAGAAGACGGTTACTTTCTGTCCCAGCTTTACCTGCGACAGTTGTTCGGAAGTGATGTAAGCACGAAGGTACATCTGCTCCGTATCGGCCACTTTGAAAAGCGGAGTGCCCATAGCTGTGAGTTCTCCCGCTTCGGCGTACTTTGCCAGTACAGTGCCGGTTATCGGAGAGGTGATGTGACACTTCCTCAACTGGTCTTCCACCTGTGCCACCTGAATACCGACGGATGAACTTTGCCACGTCAGGCTCTGGTGACTGTTGGACAAGGTAGAATTCTGCGCAACAAGTTGCTTGCGGAGCACTTCAAGCTGGTCTTCCGCATCATCCAGTTGTTTCTGATTTGCCGCACCTACCTTTAGTAAGTTCGCCACACGGTTCCGTTCGCGTTGGGCGGCAGATATTTGTTCTTTGGTAGCGGCTACCTGTTTCAGAATATCAGGGCGCTGTTCTTCGACGGATTTAAGACTTGCCTCCAGTTGCAGCTTCTTCAAGTAGAGCTGTACGGTATCCACTACGCCGACTTCTTCACCGGCCTTCAACAACATTCCTTCTTCGATATCGAAATAAAGCAGGCGGCCCGATGCTTCGGCAGATACAAGCACTTCCGTAGTCTCAAACGTTCCTGTTGCATCATATTTCGGGGCACCGTTTCCACAAGCGGAAAAGAGGGCCAATAGGGAACAAAGTCCCAGTAAGTTCCTTGATTTCATAATGATCTATATTTTTATGCCTTTAATTATTCAATGTATATTTCAGATTCCAGATGTTCATCAGTAACTGCACCTCGTGCAAAGCCTTGGTTTGACGTGCCAGGTTCTCGGCAGTGATTTCACGAAGCATATCGGTTACGGTCAGCGTACCATTCTCCACTTTAGCCTCGGCGGCCTTGCGGATGTTGACACGTAAACGGATAATCTCATCATCATCCACCATCTGCCGGCGCATGGACTGGATGGCCGAGCTTTGTTGGGTAGATTCCAGATTGGTATTGAACAGGAACACATCGCGACTGGTCTCCAACTTACGGCGGTTGTTATCTATCAGCCTCCGATCATTGCGCAACGTGTAGAGGCTACCGAAGTTCCACGACATACGGACTCCCGCTACATAGTATGCGGAGAAATCATCTTTCAGCATATTCAATCCCGGATTTCCGTAAGCTCCCTGCACGAACAGCCCGAAGCGGGGACGGAAGCGCGTCTTCAATGAAGACTCCTGTACGTTCAATTGCCCGCCTTGGGCATCGAACCAGCGAAGTTCCGGACGGTTGTTCACCAATGAAGTGGATTCAAAAGTATCAGCAGGCTTCTCCAATCTAGTTCCGGAAGCGATATCCTTTCCTATAAAGATAGAGAGCATACTCAAATAGGCCTGTCGCGAAGATTCCAGTTCAATGCGTTTCTGCTTCGTGTTCAATATCTCCACGCTTACGGCATCCAGATCGCTCTGATTGGCAATGCCATTTGCTATATAGTTGGATACTTGCTGATGGGTGCGTCCCAAGTCTTCCTGCAAAAGCTGATTCTGTTTCAACTGTTCATCCAGCAACAAAATGCCGAAATATAGCTGATTCACACGATCATTCAGTGCATACATATCCACTTCCTGCTTCCCACGGTCTATCTCCGAAGTAGCCCGGGTCAGTTGCTTCTTGGAACGGATATCTCCACCGTCCCAGATGTTCTGCGACACTTCAAGCATCACCTGATACTGATCTTTGGGCATACTCTTTATATCGATTCCCGGAACGTCCACCGGCAACTTTGTAACATCACTTTGATAGGTTGCTTTTCCTGAAAGGGTGAATTGTGGCAGATAGCCTTTTCCGGCATTCTCCAGGTTATACTCCCGGGCTTTCTCTATCAGACCGTATTGCCGCACCAGCGGATAATTGGTCTGTGCCGAGTGTTGGCATCCCTCCAGCGTGAGCTGCGCATGTGCCAGCATTGCCGCAAGAACAAAGGAAAAAGAGAGAATAGTTCGTTTCATTTCCATATACATTTCTTGTTTATTTCTTTATAGGACGCAAAGATAGAGCTTAAAAGTATATGGATACATTCTATTTGTGTGCAATGATGCTCTATTTATCCGATTACCAGTATTAAAAGACAGGAAAACCCTATGTTTTCTTATCTTTGCCACAGATATAGATAAATTAAAGGAGGAAAAGGATATGGAAAAGAGCAAACCTATGGAGCTTGGGCTTGGCGAGCTGCTGAGTAATCCAAACATCGTAAACAATAACAGTTTTCGCTTTATCAGCCGTGATCTCGGTGTTATCATCAGCTTTGCCCAAATGGATAGTATCCTCTTTAGCACAGGGAGGCCCTATCGCGCCAAAGAAAGCAGAATCATCCGGATACTGAGAGGTGAAGCACGGATTTCCATCAATCTGATAGAATATAAGGTAAAGGAACCAATGATTATTATTAGTCCTTTCAATTCACTGATAGAAATTGTGGAAATCAGTGAGGATTATGACTTTCAGGTCATTGTTCCCGATAATAACTTTTTGCCCATCGCACAGGGAGGTGCACTGACGGATTCGTACACAAAGCATGGCATTTTCATTTTGCCCACAGAGGAAGAATTACCGCAAATCGATGCTTTCTTTTCAATGATATGGGACGCTGTGCACAAAGTGCCATTCCGCCGGGAAGTGGTACAACACTTGATTATGGCATTACTCTATAATATAAGGTATATACATGCAAAGAACGAAGAGTCCACCCCATTGCAGCTCTCACGCCAGGAAGAAGTATTCCGCCGCTTCATCGGGTTGGTTAATGAACACAGTAAACGTGAACGCAACATCAGTTTCTATGCAGATAAACTGTGTCTGACTCCTCATTATCTGAGTACGGTTATTCGTGAAGTAAGCGGGCAGACGGTAATGCAGTGGATTAACCAAGCCGTTATTCTTGAAGCAAAAGTACTGCTGAAATACAGTGACTTGTTGGTATTCCAAATCTCGGATGAACTGGGATTTCCCAATCCGTCATTCTTCAGCAAATTCTTTAAACGGATGACGGGGATGACACCGGCGGAATATCAAAAGAAACGCCACACCTAAGCGGGGCTGAAAATGAGAAACTTTCATCTTATAACAAGATGATACGCTTCTGCATAATATCCACCAATTGCGCTTTCAACAACTTGGCATTGATAGGCTTGGGCATATATCCATCGAATCCGCTTTCCATCACTTTCTGTTCATCCGAAGCATAGGCAAAGGCTGTAACGGCAATAATAGGAATCTTTGCAGAATACTTACGAATCTCCCGGGTAGCCTCGTACCCATCCATTACAGGCATATTGATATCCATCAATACAATCTGAGGATTATGTTTCCGGAACATTTCCACAGCCTCCATACCGTCCCAGGCATGAATCAAATGATAGTCATATTTCAGGATGGATTCAAAAAGCTTATAATTGCTTGCATTATCTTCTGCAACCAGTATGGTCAATTTGTTTCTTTCTATCGAAACGGGTTGAATATCTTTGGGCATCTGTTTCTTGTCTTCCTTCACAGCCGGTTTGTAGGGAAGCGTAAACCAGAAAGTAGAGCCTTTACCCTCTTCCGATTCCACGCCGATTCTGCCACCCATATGATCCATCAGTGTTTTACAGATAGAAAGTCCCAACCCTGTTCCCTGGGCAAAAGAGTTCAGCTTGACGAAACGCCCGAAAATGTTTTGTTGCTTATCCTTCGGAATTCCACATCCGGTATCGGTCACATAGAAATATAATTCATTCTCCCGCATTTCATAGCCAAAACGAATGCTGCCTTTTTCGGTAAACTTAATGGCATTTGTCACAAGGTTAATCATCAATTGGGACAAACGGTTCTTTTCCGTATAAGCCATACATGGCCCGGCAGGTTCCACAAACTCCAGTTTCACCGCATCCGTCTTCACTCTCAACAAGAAACCACGCTCCAGTTCCCTCATCAACTCATTCAGTTCGATATTAGAGTAATTCAACTCCAACGTTCCCGCCTCAATCTTCGACAAATCAAGAATATCACTGATGAGTTGCAGCAACAAGGTATTATTGTTTTCGATGATGCTGACATATTCCTGTTTTTCCTCTTCTTCCTCGGTAGACGCCAATATCCCCGAGAAACCGACAATAGCATTCAACGGGGTACGAATTTCATGACTCATATTAGCCAGGAAGGCCGACTTTAAACGATTGGATTCTTCGGCAAGCTCTTTTGCTGTCGTAAGTTCTTGTTCCATTTTCTTCCGGTTGGTGATGACAAGCGACGAGCCTACCAGTGTCAATGGCTTTCCATCTTCGTCACGAGCTTCTACGGCAGCCTGTGCTTCCACCCACTCCACCTTGTGCAGGTTGTTTTTCTGCACATTGACGATACGGTATTCTTCTTTCACTTTTTCCGCCCGTCCTTCTATCAGGTCCCGGTAGGCCTGTTTCACCCGTTCACGGTCTTCCTTGAAGATTTTTGAGAAATACTGAGAATCGGGCACAGATAGTTGTGAATCTTCTACCTCCTGTTCGTCAGTACTCAGTTCAATCGGTCTATTGATATCACACAGGATTGTTTTGCTCTTCAGATCCCACTTCCAAGGTACGATGTTGGCAACATCAAGAGCCATCGCCAGTTTGCTGTTGGTAGCACTCAACTTTTGCTGTGCTTTGTGCAGTTCTGTGCTGTTCAGGCAGAAGATATCAATCATATTTCCCTGATGGGTTCCTTTCAATACCACATCGTAAAAAGTATCGATGGCTTTAAAGTAGTAAGGGAATGTGATGGCTCTTTTCTCCGTCAACGCCATCTTTGTAAAATGCAGGAATTCGGGCATGGATTCCGGAAATATTTCACTTCCTTTTCTGCCTATGACCTCTTCCTTACGATAGAAATGTTTCTCAAATTCCGAATTTACATTCCGATAAATCAATTCGATGGGATTACCGTTCTTATCGGTCACCAACTCTTCCTGCATATAGAGTATAGGCATATTGTTCACCAACATCTTATAAGTAGCCATTGCATCTATCTCGTTCTGTTGTGCTTTCTTCAATGCATTCAAGTTGCGAATACGATACAGGAAGAGCAGTGTAATAAGCAAAATAGAGAAAAGAGTTCCCAAGATAAAATACCGATAATGCTCCCAAAACGTAGGCGGTTTATTCAGGAAACGGGTATTGGCAGGACACGTGGAAAGAGAAAGCCCGTCACGTACCAGTATTTCATAATTAATAACAGGCGCCCCGTCTGTGGGGATATAGCAAGGAATATGGCGTGCCTGTTTGTCTTTCAACACATCCGAAATGGTTTGAATCAATGCTGCATCATAACGATCCTGATTGTAAGTATATCCACCCAGCATACCTTCTTTTCCACTTGCTATATTTACCATACTCAAAGAAAAGATAGGAACGGAAGTAGCAGCTATAAGCTTATGAGAATTAGTGGCTAACATGCTAGTACCGGCAAATGCGTATTTGTAGAACCACGAGGCGAACAGAACTCCCGTTGTTTTAGTGTCTACGAAATACAGGGAATCCAACAGTTGATTGGTCGTCATATTTTCAGCAGACCAAAATTTATACTTGATATCCGGATACTTTGTATTCAGTTCTTGCTCGATAAGTACGGAGTTGTCTTGATTGACTTTGCGCCCGTCACCTATAAATATAAACTCTTTCATCCCGGGAATCATCTGTTTCATCAGGCGAATGTTTTCCGGGATATACAAATCAGCGTACAGATAAACTAAATTGTAGGGGTCAACCAAATAAGAAAGAGGAGTTCGTTCTTCAGGCGTAGAAGGCTGCCTGTGGATATAAGCCTCATAGGAATCTAAATAATCTTCCTGTGCACAAAGCACAATGGGAATATCTCCCCAAACTTTTCTATATTCATCCCGCAACAACAATGCCGAATTTCCCAGTAATAACAGCATGCGTGGAGAACTACCTTTGTATTTATCGAATATATTGCGCTTGGATTCTTCCAGAATGGAATCATTTTCAACCAGCAACATATTCAGATGCTCTACGTAAAGAGTGATTCCAGGGTCTTTTTGAACGAATTCCGTAACGTTGGAAATAAGCCGGCTGCTCCAGGGAGATGATTCCGTATATGAGTTTATACAAAGGATATAACTTTTACCCTCTATCGCATCTTTTTGTGCAAAAGCCCAATTTACAGACAAGAGGTAGAAAAACAGAAGTAGAAGATATTGTTTCATCTGTACCAGAAGAATTTTATGTTATGCGAAATATTTGCTTGTTTCATTTTGCAACACAAAAGTAGCAAAAAAAGAAGAAATACAACTATATAAATAAAAAAGAGAACCTTTTTTTCTATAAAAGGTTCTCCATCATCAAATTTAGATGTATCTATAATTACTTTCGCATTTTTTCCCTGCAATAGGACCGGTGTCCATAGATCACAATCACCACAAAACAGATGAACGGAAGGATGAATGACAGGTTCACAGCAGGCATACCCAGCAATGTACCACAGTCTATAATGCTTGCCTGAACCGGAGGTAATACCGAACCTCCGAGAATCGCCATAATCAATCCGGCAGCACCGAATTTGGCATCATCACCCAATCCCTGCAATGCTATACCGTAGATTGTGGGGAACATCAGAGACATACAAGCAGATACTCCTACGAGGCAGTACATTCCCCAGATATCCTGGAAACCAATCACCCCGGCCGTGAAGAAGCAAGCTGCAATAGCCAGTACTTTCAGCAACAGCCCCGGACTGAGATACCGCAGGATAAACGTACAGATGAAGCGGCTGGCACAAAAGATAATCATAGCCACAATGTTATATTGCTGTGAAAGCACTTCCGCAGCTTTCTCTTCCATTCCTTCCGACATGAAATAGCGCGTACCATATTGAATGATAAATGTCCAGCACATAATCTGCGCACCTACATAGAAGAACTGTGCGATCACTCCTTCGCGGTAATGGTGTATACCGAATATACGTTTCAATGTAGGCAGGAAGTTGATGTTATGAGACTGATCGCCATTCTTCGGCATCTTCACCATACGGATCACGATCAGCATTGCCAGAATGACAAGCCCGATAATCAGATAAGGCGCAATCAGTACCATCAGGTCTGAATCACGTACCGCAGCAAATTCTGTATCCGAAAGCTGGCTACGCTCCATCGTATCCATCGGGTTCAAGCGATTCTGAATAAAGTTCATCGCCACGTACATACCTAATAACGAGCCCATCGGATTGAAAGACTGTGCAAGGTTCAGGCGGCGGGTGGATGTAGCTTCATCGCCCATAGAAAGGATGTAGGGATTACAACTGGTCTCCAGAAACGAGAGTCCGCATGTCAGAATAAAGTAGGCTATAAGGAAGGGATAGTAATTACCCGTCAACATGGCGGGATAGAACAGAAATGCACCGATAGCATACAATCCCAGTCCCAGCAGTACTCCTGCTTTATATGAAAAGCGACGGATAAAGATAGCTGCAGGGAATGCCATGGCAAAATATCCGCCATAGAAAGCCACCTGCACCAGTGCCCCGTCAGTAACACTCATACGGAAGATCTTGGAAAAGGCTTTCACCATCGGATTTGTGATATCGTTGGCAAAGCCCCACAAGGCAAAGCAACTGGTGATAAGAATGAACGGAATGAGGTAGCTTACTCCGTCTTTACTGATAATGCTGTTTTTCTTAGTGTTGTTCTTCATGGTAGTTATTTCTTTGGCTGGGATTAGTCATAAAGGTAGAAAATACGCTCCATCGGTTGCCATTTCTCGGCGGCAGTGGAACCGGGTTTCACAAGCTGGAAGATGGCCATATAGTCTTCCCATTCCTGTTGTCGGGGCAAGGAAGCGAGGCGCTCCATAGCTGCATCCCAGTCAAACCCTACAGGCACTTCGACTATCATAAATAGGCGGGTGTCCAAAAGATATATTTCCATTTCCAGAATACCGGCTTCACGGATACCGGCAGGTATTTCGGGCCAGATAGCCCCTTGGCTGTGCCGGCGACGATATTCGGCTATCAACTGCGGATCGTCACGGAGTTCCAATGTCCGGCAGATACGCTCCACCGGCTGATGATGCTCTTTGGCGGGATAACGTTTGATTGATGTGTCCATAGTAAATCAATATTGAAACGCAAATAAACACAGATTTTAGCAGATTAAAAAGTGATACGATAATTATCTACGCAAAGCAGTGTTTATCTGCGTTCCGGCTAAGTTATTAAATAAATTCTTTGATTTCTTCACGGCTGCCGATCTCTCCTTTGGCAATGGCTTGCACCAGAATATTACCGATAGCGGTTGCCTCTACAGGTCCGGCATAGACGGGAATACCCAAAGCCTCGGCTGTCAGGCGGTTCAGCAGTGAATTACGGCATCCGCCACCGATGATATTGAGCTGTTCTATCGGAGCGGGAAGCAGACGATTCAGTTGGTCTATTCCTTGCTTATAGCGCAGGGCGAGTGATTGGAGTACACAACGCACTACCTCACCGTAAGTTTCCGGTATAGGCTGTCCGTGCGCTTCACAATACTCCGCAATGGCATCCTCCATATCCACAGGGTTCTGGAATATCTTATCATCTACGTCAATGACGGATGGAATATCCGCTGATTCGGCGGCAGAAAGTAAAAAATCGTATTCACATCGCTCTCCTCTTTCTTTCCATTGTGCCATAAGACGTTGCAAGATCCAAAGCCCGGTGATATTCTGAAGAAAACGAATCTTACCGCCTACCCCGCCCTCATTGGTGAAGCCGGCGCGGCAAGCTTCTTCCGTGAGGATAGGTTCATCCAGTTCAACACCCAGCAGAGACCACGTACCGGAACTGAGGAAGGCACAACGGGATTTATCCACCTGTGTCGAAGGAATCGCATAAACAGCACTTGCCGTATCGTGCGAACCGACAGCTATGACATCCACTTCATCCGTCAGGCCAATTTCTTCGGCAATCTCCCGTTTCAGTTTGCCACGTACCGTACCGGGCATCGCAATGTCTCCAAAGAGATGTGCAGGTACTCCCAAACGATGGATGAGTGGCTGATTCCAAGTCCGGCTACGTGCATCAAGCAGTTCGGAAGTGGATGCAATGCAGTATTCATTATTTGCCACCCCTGTGAGGAAGTAACTGAAAAGATCGGGCATAAACAGAAGACGGTCTGCAACTTCCAATTGCGTATCACCACTTTTCTTCATGCTGTAAAGCTGGAAAAGTGTATTGATGGACATCACTTGTATGCCGGCTTCGGAATAGTGCCGAACAAGGTTGTCACCGAAAAACTCTTCCAGCAAACCATCCGTTCGGGGGTCACGATAACACACTGGGTTTCCCAGCAAGTTACCGTTACGGTCTATCAATCCAAAGTCCACACCCCAGGTATCAATGCCAATGCTCCTGATATGATATCCCTTGCGCACCGCTTGCCGGAGTCCGTTCTTCATCTCATCAAACAGAGCCAGAAAATCCCAGTACACATGGTTTCCCATCCGCACCTGACGGTTTGGAAAGCGGTACAGCTCTTCCAGTTTCAGCGTACCCTGGCAGA
>ERZ827101.2114-NODE-2114-length-18962-cov-23.587560_pt1 | contig 18962 bp, 13 predicted proteins | sample MGYA00519869_ERZ827101 | MGnify/ENA primary metagenome ERZ827101 (study PRJEB31778, sample SAMEA3449256) | human gut metagenome | biome: human gut; feature: human-associated habitat; material: faeces | place: United Kingdom | collected 2010/2012 ...
TCACGCGAGTCATAGTGTCATGCAGGAGGTAATGACCGATTTTCGCCAGGTAATAAATTCCCTCTTTACAGGTAATAATTCGCCCGCTTAAGCCCATATCCAGTAACACACCCACGGCATATTCATTCAGGACTGTGTGCTCAGTAATCGCATTAAGGGGAGCTCCCTGTTTACCCTGTTGATCCAAATAATCTAATATTCCTGCATTGCGCAGGCACAAAGCTGCCTGGAAAAGCATAGGAGCAAAGGCAATCCGCTGTGCTTCGGTGATGGCATCCAGTGCGCTGAGCGTGTCCTGTTCGTACATATATAACCATTCTTATAGAGAAAGTTAAATACTATCGGGCCATTCCAGCCCGATATCAGCATCACTATAACGTTGCTCCTGTAGATAAGTTAACCTGTATATCTTTATCTAGGTTACGCACCCAGCGGTTATAGTTTTTATGAATTTTTCCATCAGAAGCCTGCAGATTCAGGCTACTGTCATATTTGATGTTATAGTAGGTAGCTGTATATGTAATACGAACCTCTGCAACGTGATTTCGTGTTTGATAGCGAGCTTTAATAACTCCAGGGGACACTTGCGTCATAATCCACTTGCGCTGCGCACCTGCTTTCAAAATGGCATTTTTAACCTGCTCCTGAGTATGACCCACACTGACAGTGGTGCTTATCTGTTGCACTGGGGCCGTACGGGCACAGGCACTCAACATACTGATAAAAATTGTGATGGCAAACCATTTTATATAACGTTTCATTAGTGCCTCTTATGTATGCAATACAATTATATAATTAAATAGTAATAACAGACAGTATATCTGTATAAATCCCAGACTTCTTACCCGAAATATATTTGGGGTTATATTGGATTGTCAATGTCTGGTTGTGACAGGGACCAAAGATATGCCGGTATCATTTTTGTAAATGGTTTGTGAGGTGGAGAGCCCTCTGCGGTAAGCTCCCTCGACATTCCTTTTTTATTTATCCGCAGATATTCTTATTCTGATATTGATAAAACACGGGGTATGGATTGAGACTGAACAGCTTGTTGTGCCCGGTTTTAATGGTAAATGCATATGTGTCCCAGAATTGATATTGACTTCCTGGTACTCAATATTCTGAAAAGCTGAAGAAAGATCACGTTTTTGACATTTTTTTGATGTCTTGTCATAAAACTGTTTCATGACAGACTTTTTCAGGTGTAAATTTTCTCGCTGACACTTTTTGACATGAATTTACACTGGCATCACACAGGCCAGAATACGGGGAGAACATGCAGCGCCGGCAGAACAACATTCTGACGAAAACGTCCCTTTTATCCCGTGCGTTGTCTGTCCCCCGTTGTGATATGTTCCGGCGCGGCTCTCCGTGGATATGCTATCTCTCCCTCTCCGTTTTTTCTGGTTTTTTTATCCCCGCATTTTCGTCTCCGGCAGCCATGCTGTCTCCGGGTGACCGCAGTGCAATTCAGCAGCAACAGCAGCAGTTGCTGGATGAAAACCAGCGTCAGCGTGATGCGCTGGAGCGCAGTGCGCCGCTGACCATCACGCCGTCTCCGGAAACGTCTGCCGGTACTGAAGGCCCCTGCTTTACGGTGTCACGCATTGTTGTCAGTGGGGCCACCCGACTGACGTCTGCAGAAACCGACAGACTGGTGGCACCGTGGGTGAATCAGTGTCTGAATATCACCGCTCTGACCGCGGTCACGGATGCCGTGACGGACGGCTATATACGCCGGGGATATATCACCAGCCGGGCCTTTCTGACAGAGCAGGACCTTTCAGGGGGCGTACTGCACATAACGGTCATGGAAGGCAGGCTGCAGCAAATCCGGGCGGAAGGCGCTGACCTTCCTGCCCGCACCCTGAAGATGGTTTTCCCGGGAATGGAGGGGAAGGTTCTGAACCTGCGGGATATTGAGCAGGGGATGGAGCAGATTAATCGTCTGCGTACGGAGCCGGTACAGATTGAAATATCGCCCGGTGACCGTGAGGGATGGTCGGTGGTGACACTGACGGCATTGCCGGAATGGCCCGTCACAGGGAGCGTGGGCATCGACAACAGCGGGCAGAAGAATACCGGTACGGGGCAGTTAAATGGTGTCCTTTCCTTTAATAATCCGCTGGGGCTGGCTGACAACTGGTTTGTCAGCGGGGGACGGAGCAGTGACTTTTCGGTGTCACATGATGCGAGGAATTTTGCCGCCGGTGTCAGTCTGCCGTATGGCTATACCCTGGTGGATTACACGTATTCATGGAGTGACTACCTCAGCACCATTGATAACCGGGGCTGGCGGTGGCGTTCCACGGGAGACCTGCAGACTCACCGGCCGGGACTGTCGCATGTCCTGTTCCGTAACGGGGACATGAAGACAGCACTGACCGGAGGTCTGCAGCACCGCATTATTCACAATTATCTGGATGATGTTCTGCTTCAGGGCAGCAGCCGTAAACTCACTTCATTTTCTGTCGGGCTGAATCACACACACAAGTTTCTGGGGGGTGTCGGAACACTGAATCCGGTATTCACACGGGGGATGCCCTGGTTCGGCGCAGAAAGCGACCACGGGAAAAGGGGAGACCTGCCCGTAAATCAGTTCCGGAAATGGTCGGTGAGTGCCAGTTTTCAGCGCCCCGTCACGGACAGGGTGTGGTGGCTGACCAGCGCTTATGCCCAGTGGTCACCGGACCGTCTTCATGGTGTGGAACAACTGAGCCTCGGGGGCGAGAGTTCAGTGCGTGGCTTTAAGGAGCAGTATATCTCCGGTAATAACGGTGGTTATCTGCGAAATGAGCTGTCCTGGTCTCTGTTCTCCCTGCCATATGTGGGAACTGTCCGTGCAGTGACTGCACTGGACGGTGGCTGGCTGCACTCTGACAGAGATGACCCGTACTCGTCCGGCACGCTGTGGGGTGCTGCTGCCGGGCTCAGCACCACCAGTGGCCATGTTTCCGGTTCGTTCACTGCCGGACAGCCTCTTGTTTACCCGGACTGGCTTGCCCCTGACCATCTCATGGTTTACTGGCGCGTTGCCGTCGCGTTTTAAGGGATTATTACCATGCATCAGCCTCCTGTTCGCTTCACTTACCGCCTGCTGAGTTACCTTATCAGTACGATTATCGCCGGGCAGCCGTTGTTACCGGCTGTGGGGGCCGTCATCACCCCACAAAACGGGGCCGGAATGGATAAAGCGGCAAATGGTGTGCCGGTCGTGAACATTGCCACGCCGGACGGGGCCGGGATTTCGTATAACCGGTTTACGGATTACAACGTCGGGAAGGAAGGGCTGATTCTCAATAATGCCACCGGTAAGCTTAATCCGACGCAGCTTGGTGGACTGATACAGAATAACCCGAACCTGAAAGCGGGCGGGGAAGCGAAGGGTATCATCAACGAAGTGACCGGCGGTAAGCGTTCACTGCTGCAGGGCTATACGGAAGTGGCCGGCAAAGCGGCGAATGTGATGGTTGCCAACCCGTATGGTATCACCTGTGACGGCTGTGGCTTTATCAACACGCCGCACGCGACGCTCACCACGGGCAGACCTGTGATGAATGCCGACGGCAGCCTGCAGGCGCTGGAGGTGACTGAAGGCAGTATCACCATCAATGGCGCGGCCTGGACGGCACCCGGAGCGATGCCGTATCCATTATTGCCCGTGCAACGGAAGTGAATGCCGCGCTTCATGCGAAGGATTTAACTGTCACTGCAGGTGCTAACCGTGTAACTGCAGATGGTCGCGTCAGTGCCCTGAAGGGCGAAGGTGATGTGCCGAAAGTTGCCGTTGATACCGGCGCGCTCGGTGGAATGTACGCCAGGCGTATTCATCTGACCTCCACTGAAAGTGGTGTCGGGGTTAATCTTGGTAACCTTTATGCCCGCGATGGCGATATCACCCTGGATGCCAGCGGCAGACTGACTGTCAACAACAGTCTCGCCACGGGGGCCGTCACTGCAAAAGGTCAGGGCGTCACCTTAACCGGCGACCATAAAGCGGGAGGTAACCTGAGCGTCAGCAGCCGGAGCGATATCGTTCTCAGCAATGGAACGCTTAACAGCGACAAGGACCTCAGCCTGACCGCCGGCGGCAGAATCACTCAACAGAATGAAAAACTGACTGCCGGCCGGGATGTAACGCTTGCCGCGAAAAACATCACACAGGATACCGCCAGCCAGATTAACGCGGCCCGCGATATCGTGACTGTCGCCAGTGACACGCTGACAACACAGGGACAGATAACCGCCGGGCAGAATCTCACGGCCAGCGCCACCACGCTGACACAGGACGGAATATTGCTGGCGAAAGGTCATGCGGGACTTGATGCCGGCACGCTGAATAACAGTGGTGCTGTTCAGGGGGCTTCCCTGACGCTCGGCAGTACAACGCTCAGCAACAGTGGCTCCCTGCTCAGTGGCGGTCCCCTGACCGTGAATACCCGCGACTTTACCCAGAGCGGCCGCACTGGCGCGAAGGGCAAAGTGGATATCACGGCCAGTGGGAAACTGACCAGTACAGGTTCGCTGGTGAGCGATGATGCACTGGTGCTGAAGGCGCAGGATGTGACACAGAACGGTGTGCTGTCCGGCGGCAAAGGGCTGACAGTCAGTGCGCAGACGCTGAGCTCCGGTAAAAAATCGGTCACCCACAGCGATGCTGCGATGACGCTGAATGTGACAACAGTGGCGCTGGACGGGGAAACCAGTGCCGGTGACACCCTCCGGGTTCAGGCAGACAGACTGAGTACCGCAGCGGGCGCACAACTTCAGAGCGGCAAAAATCTCAGCATCAACGCCAGAGATGCACGTCTTGCAGGTACGCAGGCAGCAAACAGACCATGGTGGTGAACGCCAGTGAAAAGCTCACCCACAGCGGGAAAAGCAGTGCCCCGTCGCTCAGCCTCAGTGCGCCGGAACTGACCAGCAGCGGCGTACTTGTTGGTTCCGCCCTGAATACACAGTCACAGACCCTGACCAACAGCGGTCTGTTGCAGGGGAAGGCCTCACTCACCGTTAACACACAGAGGCTTGATAATCAGCAGAACGGCACGCTGTACAGTGCTGCAGACCTGACGCTGGATATACCGGACATCCGCAACAGCGGGCTTATCAGCGGTGATAATGGTTTAACGTTAAACACTGCCTCCCTCAGCAATCCGGGAAAAATCATCGCTGACACGCTGAACGTCAGGGCGACCACGCTGGATGGTAATGGTCTGTTGCAGGGCGCCGGTGCACTGGCGCTTGCAGGCGACACCCTCTCACAGGGCCGTAACGGACGCTGGCTGACGGCTGGCGACCTCTCCCTCCGGGGTAAAACACTGCATACCGCAGGGACCACGCAGGGACAGAATCTCACCGTGCAGGCGGACAACTGGGCGAACAGTGGCTCCGTGCTGGCAACCGGTAACCTTACTGCTTCGGCAACCGGTCAGTTGACCAGTACCGGCGATATCATGAGCCAGGGTGACACCACGCTGAACGCAGCTACCACGGACAACCGGGGCAGTCTGCTTTCGGCCGGCACGCTCTCCCTTGATGGTAATTCACTGGATAACAGCGGCACTGTCCAGGGTGACCATGTCACGATTCGCCAGAACAGTGTCACCAACAGTGGCACGCTCACCGGGATAGCCGCGCTGACGCTTGCCGCCCGTATGGTATCCCCTCAACCTGCGCTGATGAATAACGGAGGTTCATTGCTGACCAGCGGCGATCTGACAATCACCGCAGGCAGTATTACCAGTTCCGGACACTGGCAGGGCAAACGGGTGCTGATCACCGCAGACAGTCTGGCAAACAGCGGGGCGATCCAGGCGGCTGACAGCCTGACTGCACGTCTGACGGGTGAGCTCGTCAGCACAGCGGGCAGCAAAGTCACCTCGAACGGTGAAATGGCGCTCAGTGCACTGAATTTAAGCAACAGCGGACAATGGATTGCAAAAAATCTGACCCTGAAGGCGAACTCACTGACCAGTGCGGGTGACATCACCGGTGTGGATGCTCTCACGCTCACGGTGAATCAGACGCTGAACAATCACGCGAGCGGAAAACTGCTCAGTGCAGGTGTGCTGACGATGAAGGCAGACAGTGTCACAAACGACGGGCAATTACAGGGAAATGCCACCACCATCACGGCAGGACAACTCACAAACGGCGGGCATCTGCAGGGCGAAACGCTGACGCTGACAGCCTCCGGTGGCGTGAACAACCGTTCCGGTGGTGTTCTGATGAGCCGGAATGCACTGAATGTCAGTACTGCGACCCTGAGTAACCAGGGCACGATACAGGGCGGTGGCGGGGTTTCCCTGAACGCCACTGACCGTCTGCAGAACGACGGCAAAATCCTCTCCGGCAGTAACCTCACGCTGACGGCGCAGGTGCTGGCGAACACCGGCAGCGGACTGGTACAGGCTGCCACCCTGCTGCTGGATGTGGTGAATACTGTCAACGGCGGACGCGTACTTGCCACCGGCAGTGCCGACGTTAAAGGAACCACGCTGAATAATACCGGTACGCTTCAGGGTGCGGACCTGCTGGTGAATTACCACACATTCAGCAACAGCGGTACCCTGCTGGGAACCTCCGGGCTTGGCGTCAAGGGCAGTTCACTGCTGCAAAATGGTACAGGGCGGCTGTACAGTGCAGGCAACCTGCTGCTTGACGCTCAGGACTTCAGTGGTCAGGGTCAGGTGGTGGCCACCGGTGATGTCACACTGAAACTGATTGCTGCCCTCACGAATCATGGTACCCTGGCCGCAGGGAAAACCCTTTCCGTCACGTCGCAAAATGCCATCACCAACGGCGGTGTGATGCAGGGTGATGCCATGGTGCTCGGTGCCGGAGAGGCATTCACCAACAATGGAACGCTGACTGCCGGTAAAGGCAACAGTGTTTTCAGCGCACAGCGTCTTTTCCTTAACGCACCGGGTTCACTTCAGGCCGGTGGCGATGTGAGTCTGAACAGCCGGAGTGATATCACCATCAGTGGTTTTACCGGCACGGCAGGCAGTCTGACAATGAATGTGGCCGGTACCCTGCTGAACAGTGCGCTGATTTATGCGGGGAATAACCTGAAGCTGTTTACAGACCGTCTGCACAACCAGCATGGTGATATCCTGGCCGGCAACAGTCTGTGGATACAGAAGGATGCTTCCGGCGGTGCAAACACAGAGATTATCAATACCTCCGGGAATATTGAGATGCATCAGGGCGATATTGTTGTAAGGACCGGGCATCTTCTGAACCAGCGGGAGGGATTTTCTGCCACAACAACAACCCGGACTAACCCCTCATCCATTCAGGGAATGGGAAATGCTCTGGTTGATATTCCCCTTTCCCTTCTTCCTGACGGCAGCTATGGCTATTTCACCCGTGAAGTTGAAAATCAGCACGGTACGCCCTGCAACGGGCACGGGGCATGCAATATCACAATGGATACGCTTTATTATTACGCGCCGTTTGCTGACAGTGCCACACAGCGCTTTCTCAGCAGCCAGAACATCACAACAGTAACCGGTGCTGATAATCCGGCAGGCCGCATTGCGTCAGGGCGTAATCTTTCTGCTGAGGCTGAACGACTGGAAAACCGGGCGTCATTTATCCTGGCGAATGGGGATATCGCACTTTCGGGCAGAGAGTTAAGCAATCAGAGCTGGCAGACGGGGACAGAGAATGAATATCTGGTATACCGCTACGACCCGAAAACGTTTTACGGTAGCTATGCCACAGGCTCTCTGGATAAACTGCCCCTGCTGTCACCGGAATTTGAAAACAATACCATCAGATTTTCACTGGATGGCCGGGAAAAAGATTACACGCCCGGTAAGACGTATTATTCCGTTATTCAGGCGGGCGGGGATGTTAAGACCCGTTTTACCAGCAGTATTAATAACGGAACAACCACTGCACATGCAGGTAGTGTCAGTCCGGTGGTCTCTGCACCGGTACTGAATACGTTAAGTCAGCAGACCGGCGGAGACAGTCTGACACAGACAGCGCTGCAGCAGTATGAGCCGGTGGTGGTTGGCTCTCCGCAATGGCACGATGAACTGGCAGGTGCCCTGAAAAATATTGCCGGAGGTTCGCCACTGACCGGTCAGACCGGTATCAGTGATGACTGGCCACTGCCTTCCGGCAACAATGGATACCTGGTTCCGTCCACGGACCCGGACAGTCCGTATCTGATTACGGTGAACCCGAAACTGGATGGTCTCGGACAGGTGGACAGCCATTTGTTTGCCGGACTGTATGAGCTTCCTGGAGCGAAACCGGGTCAGGCGCCACGTGAAACGGCTCCGTCGTATACCGATGAAAAACAGTTTCTGGGCTCATCGTATTTTCTTGACCGCCTCGGGCTGAAACCGGAAAAAGATTATCGTTTCCTGGGGGATGCGGTCTTTGATACCCGGTATGTCAGTAACGCGGTGCTGAGCCGGACGGGTTCACGTTATCTCAACGGACTGGGTTCAGACACGGAACAGATGCGGTATCTGATGGATAACGCGGCCAGACAACAGAAAGGACTGGGATTAGAGTTTGGTGTGGCGCTGACAGCTGAACAGATTGCTCAGCTTGACGGCAGCATACTGTGGTGGGAGTCAGTCACCATCAACGGACAGACAGTCATGGTCCCGAAACTGTATCTGTCGCCGGAAGATATCACCCTGCATAACGGCAGCGTTATCAGCGGGAACAACGTGCAGCTTGCGGGCGGCAATATCACCAACAGCGGCAGCATCAACGCACAGAACGACCTTTCGCTCGACAGTACCGGCTATATCGACAACCTGAATGCAGGGCTGATAAGCGCGGGCGGTAGCCTGGACCTGAGCGCCATCGGGGATATCAGCAATATCAGCTCAGTCATCAGCGGTAAAACCGTACAACTGGAAAGCGTGAGTGGCAACATCAGCAATATCACCCGGCGTCAGCAATGGAATGCGGGCAGTGACAGCCGATATGGTGGTGTGCATCTCAGCGGTACGGACACCGGTCCGGTTGCGACCATTAAAGGCACTGATTCACTTTCACTGGATGCAGGGAAAAACATTGATATTACCGGGGCAACGGTCTCGTCCGGTGGAACCCTTGGAATGTCTGCGGGTAATGATATCAACATTGCCGCAAACCTGATAAGCGGGAGCAAAAGTCAGTCCGGTTTCTGGCACACTGATGACAACAGTGCATCATCCACCACCTCACAGGGCAGCAGCATCAGCGCCGGCGGTAACCTGGCGATGGCTGCAGGCCATAATCTGGATGTCACGGCATCCTCTGTTTCTGCCGGGCACAGCGCCCTGCTTTCTGCAGGTAACGACCTGAGTCTGAATGCAGTCAGGGAAAGCAAAAACAGTCGCAACGGCAGGTCAGAAAGTCATGAAAGCCACGCAGCAGTGTCCACGGTGACGGCGGGCGATAACCTCCTCCTTGTTGCCGGTCGTGATGTTGCCAGTCAGGCTGCCGGTGTGGCTGCGGAAAATAACGTGGTCATCCGGGGCGGACGTGATGTGAACCTGGTGGCAGAGTCTGCCGGCGCAGGCGACAGCTATACGTCGAAGAAAAAGAAAGAGATTAACGAGACAGTCCGTCAGCAGGGAACGGAAATCGCCAGCGGTGGTGACACCACCGTCAACGCAGGACGGGATATCACCGCTGTTGCGTCATCCGTTACCGCAACCGGCAATATCAGCGTGAATGCCGGTCGTGATGTTGCCCTGACCACGGCGACAGAAAGTGACTATCACTATCTGGAAACGAAGAAAAAAAGCGGAGGTTTTCTCAGTAAGAAAACCACCCACACCATCAGTGAGGACAGTGCCTCCCGTGAAGCAGGCTCCCTGCTGTCGGGAAACCGCGTGACCGTTAACGCCGGTAATAACCTGACGGTACAGGGTTCGGATGTGGTGGCTGACCGGGATGTGTCACTGGCGGCGGGTAACCATGTTGATGTTCTTGCTGCCACCAGTACAGATACGTCCTGGCGCTTTAAGGAAACGAAGAAATCCGGTCTGACGGGTACCGGCGGTATCGGCTTCACCACTGGCAGCAGTAAGACAACGCACGACCGCCGCGAGGCCGGGACAACGCAGAGTCAGAGTGCCAGCACCATCGGCTCCACTGCCGGTAATGTCAGTATTACCGCGGGCAAACAGGCTCATATCAGCGGTTCGGATGTGATTGCGAACCGGGATATCAGCATTACCGGTGACAGTGTGGTGGTTGACCCGGGGCATGACCGTCGTACTGTGGACGAAAAATTTGAGCAGAAGAAAAGCGGGCTGACGGTTGCCCTTTCCGGCACAGTGGGCAGTGCCATCAATAATGCTGCAACCATGGCCCGGGAGGCGAAAGAAACCAGCGACAGCCGTCTGGCGGCACTGAAAGGAACACAGGCGGTTCTGTCCGGTGTACAGGCCGGTGTTAACCACGGACTGCAGCAACAGAGTGCTGACCCGAATAATGGTATCGGCGTGAGCATTTCGCTCAACCATCAGCAGTCGAAGTCTGAGACGAAATATCAGCACGATATCGTCTCCGGCTCAACTCTCAGCGCCGGTAACAATGTCTCCGTCACTGCCACGGGGAAAAATAAGGACCATAACAACAGCGGCGATATTCTCATTACCGGGAGCCAGATTAAGTCCGGCAATGACACCAGCCTGAATGCACAGAACGATATTCTGCTGGCTGCCGCCGCTGACACCCGACAGACCACCGGGAAGAACAGCAGCAAAGGTGGCGGCGTGGGCGTCAGCTTTGGTGGTGGAACCAATGGCGGAGGCCTCAGTATCTTCGCCGGTATCAATGGTTCAGAGGGCAGGGAGAAAGGCAACGGTACCACCTGGACCGAAACCACGGTGGATGCGGGTAAAAATGTCTCCCTCACAAGCGGACGTGATACCACCCTGTCGGGGGCTCAGGTCAGTGGTGAGAAAGTCACAGCGGATGTGGGTAATAACCTGACCATTTCGAGCCTTCAGGACAGTGACCGTTACGACAGCAGACAAAACAGCGTGGCCGCAGGTGGAAGCTTCACGTTTGGCTCAATGTCCGGCAGCGGCTATGCCAGCATCAGTCAGGACAAAATTAAAAGCAATTACGATTCTGTCCGGGAACAGAGTGGTATCTACGCCGGAAAAGACGGGTTTGATGTCACTGTGGGGAATCACACTCAGCTCAATGGTGCGGTAATTGCGTCCACGGCAACGGATGACAAAAACAGCCTCAGTACCGGCACGCTGGGCTGGTCGGATATCCATAACCAGGCAGACTATAAAGCCAGCCATACAGGAATCAGTTTATCGGGTGGCTCAGGGATGTCAGCCAGCCAGATGGTGGCCTCAAATGCAATAGCCGGTGCGGCGAATGCACTTACCGGTATGTCCGGCAGCAGTGGACATGCTGAAGGTACCACGTCATCCGCCATCAGCGGCGGAAATCTTATTATCCGTGATAAGGAGAGTCAGAAGCAGGATATTGCCTGGCTCAGCCGGGACCCGGAAAACGCCAACGGCAGCATTGTACCGATATTTAACAGGGAGAAAGAGCAGAAGCGTCTGCGGGAAGCGCAGGTTATCAGCCAGATTAGCGGTCAGATGAGTAACATCGTCATGACGTATGGCGAAACTGAAGCGATGAAAGCAGCCAGGGCGAAATATCCAGGGCTGAGTGATGCACAGTTGCGGGAGACCCCGGAATACAGAGAGGTCATGAAAGGCTACGGTACGGGCAGTACGCCGCAGATGGTGGTACAGGCCATCACGGGTGTGCTGGGCGGACTGAATGCAGGGAATCCGGGGCAGGTACTGGCTGGCGGTCTGAATCCGGCAGTGGCACAGTTTATAAAACAGGCTACCGGTGACAACCGGGAAGCAAACCTGATGGCTCACGCAGTCTGGGGAGCGCTTGCTGCACAACTGGGCGGAAACAATGCGGCTTCCGGTGCTGCAGGGGCATTCAGTGGTGAACTTGCTGCCCGGTATATCATTGATAACTACTACGGTGGTTGTACCGATAACCTGAGTGAACAGGAACGTCAGCAAATCAGCATGCTGGTCACCATTGCCTCAGGTATTGCGGGCGGGCTTGCCGGCAACAGTACAAGTGCTGCCGGTACGGGTGCACAGGCAGGTAGGAACTCGGCTGAAAACAATATGCTGAACGTGATAGCCACTGAAACAGCAGCTAATACGGCAGCAGCAATAGCTGGTGCTACAGGTAATGCCAGTAAGGATACCGGGAATGATAATAGCTGGGATACCGGTGGTGGTTGTGAAGGCTCACGGGAACAGTGTGCTGTACGTGATCCGAGTCGCGATGGCACCCGGGGACTGGGGCATGTGCTGAATGGCGACAATACAGACGAAGATAAACAGCCTAACCAGGGTAAAGAACTGGCTGGCGCAACGGACAATGAGAAAGCCGAGCTTGGTAGTGCAGGTGCTGGAACACCGGGGGATGGGGACCAGATAATGAAGAAAAAGCCCGTCATCAGGAGGTTTAGCAACAACGATTTGATGAACTGAGTAAAATATATGATAAAAGTCACCCGGTCGGAGAGTTAACAGTGGATGGGCAGACTATCAGGCAGAGTTCGGTAAGTAACCGTTATGGTACGACGAAAGTGTTTGAAAGCCAGAATCTGACGGATAAACAGATCCACAATTACGCACAACAGCTGGCAGGAGATACACCGCTGAAAGAGGTTCGGCCGGGGATCTATACTGCAAAGCTGAATAACGGAACATCGATCACGTTGCGGAATTTATCGTCGTCCCAAGAACAAACAGGCGCCAGATGGACTATTGATATTAGAGGGAATCAGCAATTGGCTGAAATTGCACATAAATACGGACGTCAGGTTGAAATTAAATTTAGGTGATCATTATGTTGACTGAAAATGAGTATCGTGAAACAGCTGACGCATCGGAGATGCAAGCGTTAAGTGGTTTATGGGCTTACAGTATTCCAGATCATGTTGATAGCGCAGTATTCAGTTTTGATGAAAGGAAAAAACTCTTTTTCTGGATATTTGAGCGCCTTCTGAAAGAAGGGCGTATCAAACTGGCCAAGCACGGTAAGTTTCTGGAAGGAAGTGTTGACGAGCAGGTTGAGCGTTTCCGACAGGCATTTCCGAAAACAGAAGAAGAGATGGAAGACGGTATCTGGTTTTTTGATGAGAGCTGTCCGGGAGGAGCTGTCTGGGTGCTTGAAGATGGCTCTCTCGAATGGACCTGATAAGCAAATTAGCTGGCTGGTGCAAATCATGAAGGCCATGCGGACAGTACCACGCAGTCGGCAGTGTCTGCCGGGAATATCACTATCCGGGATACGCAGAGTCAGAAACAGGATGTGGCAGACCTGAACCGTGACGCAGCACATGCAAATCAGCCGCTGTCCCCCATCTTTGACGCTTCCGGATCGATACCGTTCAGACGGCAGGTGCCGATCAGCCCGTACAACAGTGCTCCACGCTCGCCGCCGTGATCACTGCCAAAGAACATAAAGTTTTTCTTTCCGAGACAGACGGCACGAAGCGCTCTTTCTGCTGTGTTATTGTCCGCCTCCGCCAGACCGTCATCACTGTAATAACAGAGGGCGTCCCACTGATTCAGTACATAGCTGAACGCTTCGCCCAGTCTGGATTTTTTCGACAGCGTGCCATTCTTCTCCACCATCCATTCATGCAGCGACGTCAGTAACGATTTGCTTCGCTGCTGCCTGACTGCAAGACGTTCAGACTCCGGTAAGCCCCGTATTTCATCCTCGATGGCGTACAGTTCACTGATACGCTTCAGGGCTTCTTCTGCCGTCGTACTTTTGCTGCTGATGTATACATCGTGGATTTTTCGCCGGGCATGGGCCCAGCACGCAACTTCTGTCAGTGCACCACCTTCACGTTCGGCACTGAACAGCCGATCGTAACCGCTGAACGCATCCGCCTGCAGGATACCCCGGAAGGGGCGGAGGTGTGGCTCCGGGTGTTTCCCCTGCCGGTTCGGCGAGTACGCGAACCAGACCGCTGGAGGAGATGACGAACCCACATTGCGATCATCCCGGACATACGTCCAGATACGCCCTGTTTTCGCCTTTTTCTGACCCGGTGCCAGTACCTTTACCGGTGTGTCATCAGTGTGAACCTTGCGGGTGTTCATTACATAACGGTACAGGGCATCATTCACCGGTGTCATTAACTGGCAGCACGCGTCAACCCAGTTGGAGAGTAAGGCCCGGCTCAGTTCGACACCCAGGCGGGCAAAGATTTCACTCTGACGATACAGTGGCAGATGTTCGCAGTATTTTCCCGTTAACACGCGGGCAAGTAATCCGGGGCCCGCGACAATACCACGCTCTATCGGGCGGGACGGCGCCGGTGCTTCAACAATACAGTCACATTTTGTACAGGCTTTTTTTACCCGTTCTGTGCGGATCACTTTCAGGGCACTGCTCACCAGTTCCAGCTGTTCAGCGCTGACTTCCCCCAGATAATCCAGCTCACCGCCACACTCCGGGCAACAGCTTTCTTCTGGCTCCAGGCGGTGTATTTCACGGGGAAGGTGTGCCGGTAACGGACGACGATGGCGCGACTGTCGCAACTGGCGGGGAACCTGAGGATCGTCTTCCCGCCCACTGTAACGATCGCTGTCCTGTTCACGTTGTTTCAGCAGGGCCTCAGCCAGTTCAACTTCACGACGCAGTTTTTCAGAACGGGTACCGAACAGCATCCGGCGCAGTTTTTCTATCTGAGCCCGCAGATGTTCTATTTCCCGTTCATCTTCTTCGATCTTTTCTTCGGCACGTGTCAGTGCAGAGCGCAGGAAGGCTTCCGTCTCTTCAACCAGACTCAGTTGCTGGTCTTTCTGACGGAGGGCTTCAGCCTGCTCAGAGAGCAACCTTTCCAGCTCTGCGATGCGAATGAGGTATTTCTGACTCATGACCGTTTTTATAATGCGGTCAGGAGTTTTTTACAACATTGTCAGTGAGTTACGGTGGGATGTTTTTGGCTGACGCCAGTCCAGCTTATCGAGGAGCATTGCCAGTTGCGAGCGGGTAATGGATACCTTGCCGTCACGTACCGCAGGCCAGATAAACTGGCCTTCCTCCAGGCGTTTGGTGAACAGGCACAGACCATCAGCATCAGCCCAAAGAATTTTAACGGTGTCACCCCGTCGGCCACGGAAGATAAACAGGTGACCGGAGAAGGGATTATCATTCAGCACATGTTGTACCTGTTCTCCCAGTCCGTTGAAGGATTTACGCATATCGGTAACGCCGGCAACGAGCCAGATACGGGTACCTGATGGGAGTGAGATCATCTTCCCCTCCCGGTCAGTTCACGGATCAACACCGTGAGCAGCTCTGGCGATGGATTTTCCAGCGTCATGTTACCGTGACGGAGTTCCACCTTGCAGGAGCTGGCACTGACTCTGGTCTGAGTGGTAGTGGATAAAGATGGCGCAATGGCCACCACAGGTTCTTTCTGCTCATCCGGCGTTATTTCTACAGGTAATAATTCAACGCCAGTGTCAGAAGAGGTCGTTACCGGAAGACGCCGCGAAACACGCCCTTCGTTCTGCCAGAGCCTGAGCCATTTGAACAGGAGGTTATCATTGATATCGTGTTCCCGGGCGATACGGGCAACAGAGGCTCCTGGTTGCAAAGCCAGTTTAACCATTTGAAGTTTAAACTCATTTGAAAATGATCTGCGGGGTTCTGCGGATAATGTTTTTGTTCCATAACAGGTGCCCACTAGTTTGAAAAGGTGGGCACCTACGTTACCAATACTGGCTTAATGGCTACATACGGCAGTCGGTTTACGCTTACCCTTTATCGACCATCAGAAAGCATTCATTTCGCTGTTTAATCAGACCGCCCGTTATCACAAACGCCATAAGGTGTTTGAGGACATTGTCAGCTGCAGTGTGATTGCCCTGGAGAACCGGCTTCAGTTCAGTGAGGCACGGGAGCAGAAGTACCTGCGAATCGTCAGTGGTTATGAAAAGCAGGATGTTATCAACATGGCGCATTTACTTGCCCATGTCATCGAGGGACTGGAGCAGGGATTCTGCGACTTTCTGGGCAGCGTGTTCATGCAACTGGAACTGGGGGATAAATACCGGGGCCAGTTTTTCACGCCCTGGAGTGTGGCCAGCATGATGGCACAGATGCAACTGGGGAACGTGAAGGCGTTGTCTGAGAACAAACCCTTTATCACGCTCTGTGAACCGGCCTGTGGCGCCGGCAGTATGATTCTGGCTATGGCTGACACCCTGAACCGTTCGGGTTATCCGGCATACCGCAGAATGTGGGTGTCGGCAACGGACATTGACCCGCTGGCAGCCGGCATGGCGTATATACAACTGTCGCTGTGTGGTGTTGCAGGAGAAGTAGTGATTGGCAACTCATTGTGTAATGAGCGGCGCCGGGTACTGCTGACGCCCGGGCATTACCTCGGAAACTGGTCATACCGTCTGCGTTATTCTCAGAAACAGATTGTTGCCTGAAGTTTAAGGTTTTTCTGTCTGCGCCAGCCCTTGGGCTGGCATTTTTCGATATGTGTATGACGGCAAAGTATTAATTACATATGAGGAGGAAATAAAACCAGTATGAATTAGTTTTGTTGGTTTTTTGTTGGTTTTTTGTTTGCTTATTATTTCGGTAATTTCTTGTGTTTTGCTCTGTTTCTATGAAAATTTTTTGCGGTAATTATATTGCTTATTAAGTTTGTTTTTTGTTTTTGTGTAATTAAATTGGCGCTGTTTTTATTTTTGCTACAAAAAATAAAAAAGATATCTTTTCTGTAAATTGCTTATAATTCGATCTTTTTTGCTGGATAATTTGCTTTTTTTGGTATTTTATATCTTGTTTTTTGCTTATTTGTGGTTTTTTATATCGGTGATTTTGCTTAATGCAGCATAAAAGATCATGTTTTTTGCTTTTTATGGTTTTAAATATCAGTTAGTATTGAGTTGTGAATTGCTTCTGGAGATTTTTAATGTTTATTTGATACGTCCTTTTGTTTAAAAGGAAATAAAGTTTTTGTGCTATTAACTTATTACTAATAGTGGCGATTGCTAGGGTCATGCTTTGTTTTCTCAGTGTGACCGTACCAGTCGCTATGTACTGGATAATGTTTCTATCGTCTTTTATAAAGGATTTTTTAAATGAAAATGATTAAAACTGTTATGGTTGGTGCGGTTGCAATGGCTCTGGTTTCTTTTGGTGCTAATGCAGCTGATCAGGGGCATGGCAAGGTTAATTTTAAAGGTACTATTATTAATGCTCCTTGCGGTATCGCACCTGAGTCTGCAGATCAGTCTATTGATTTTGGACAGATTTCAAAAGCGCATTTAAACAATGGAGGTCTTTCTATTAAAAAGGATGTTGATATTAAGCTTGTTAACTGTGACTTCGGCGACCCAGCAGTAGGAAATACTGTATCAGTCGCCTTTACCGGAACAACTGTAGGTAATGCAGAGACTTTAGGTCTGTCAGATACTAACGCCGTGATTAAAATGACTGGTCAGGATGGTAAGTTTGTTCAGTTTGATGGAAAAACGGCAAGCAATACCACTACATTAATGAATGGAGATAATACTCTGCATTATCAGGCGTGGGTGCAAAGAGGCGCACAAGCAGTAACTGAAGGGGATTTCACAGCAGTAGCCAATTTTACTCTTGCTTATAAATAATAAAAGTAAATTTGTGTGCAAGCGGGGTCATCTGACCCCGCTTAAAAAGCATATTTCAGGATATGGTGCATGTACAGGCGAATGTTTATTTTTGCAAATCTTGTCTGGTGTGCAATAGTTCAGGCTGCGCCATCGCCCTCTTTTCCCCCGCCTGGAATCACTCTGCCGGAGTACTGGGGAGAGGAGCATGTCTGGTGGCATGGTCGGGCGAGTTTTAAGGGGCAGGTGATTGCTCCGGCCTGCACGCTGGCTATGGAAGACACCTGGCAGGCGGTTGATATGGGAGAGACTCCGGTTCGTGATTTACAGGACAGTTCTGTCGGTCCTGAAAAGAAATTCCGTCTGCGGTTGCGTAACTGTGAACTGGCAGGAACAGGTAAACGGGTTTATACGGCGAGCCGTGTCCGGGTGACCTTTGATGGGCTGCAGGGCGAAACGCCTGACAAATTCTCGCTGACCGGTCAGGCAGAAGGTATCAATCTGCAGATACTGGATAATCAGGGCTATCCGGCCCGTGTCGGTAAAGTGATGCCGCCGTTATTGCTGAACGGAAATGAAGAGGGGCTGGATTATACCCTGCGGGTGGTCCGTAATGGTCAGCCCTTAAAGGCGGGAGATTATTATGCCGCATTACGTTTTAAGGTGGATTACGAATAACAGGGTGAACAGAAATAACAACCGGTAACAGACGTAAGCTTCCCGGTATTTGATTAAATATTCCGACAGAGGAACTGAAATTAAATCCTGCATGCAGGAGGGGGTACTTTGTCTTTATTTCCGGGAGATGTCTGTATTAAAGGTGGTAGCTGATTATGAAAAATAATACCTCTTTTGCTCTTAACGGCATTACATATGCGCTGCTGCTTTCCCTGGCAGGCGCACCGGCTTATGCCGTCGACTTTAATACAGATGTTCTGGATGCAGCAGACAGACAGAATATTGATTTTTCCCGGTTCTCCCAGGCGGGATATATCATGCCCGGGCAGTACCAGATGGAAATTATGGTGAATGACCAGGGAATTTCACCGTCGGCATTTCCGGTGGCGTTTCTGGAGCCGCCGGTTTCCGGTCAGGACGGAAAGAAGCCGTTACCGCAGGCCTGTCTGACGCCGGAGATGGTCAGCCGGATGGGGCTGACCGTGGCTTCTCAGGAGAAGGTCACATACTGGAATAACGGGCAGTGTGCGGACCTCAGTCAGCTGCCGGGAGTGGAAATACGCCCGAATCCGGCAGAAGGGGTGCTGTACATCAATATGCCGCAGGCCTGGC